>Ga0172373_10006857_pt1 | contig 14999 bp, 7 predicted proteins | sample Lak10m_2_FD_114546 | JGI IMG/M metagenome (GOLD analysis project Ga0172373, IMG submission 114546) | Freshwater microbial communities from Kabuno Bay, South-Kivu, Congo - kab_092012_10m | ecosystem: Environmental > Aquatic > Freshwater > Lake | place: Democratic Republic of the Congo: South-Kivu... | reverse complement strand
GGGTCGCTGTTCATGCTGTCGGCCGTCGGCGCGCCGGACACGGCGAGCGCGCAGGACATGACATTCAGCGTCGACGAGACCGGGCAGCCTCCCGCGCCGCCCGCTGAGGGGCCGCCCTCCGAAGCACTCGCGAATGCCCTCCGGCTCTATCAGCAGGAGAAGTACCTCGAGGCCGCCGTGCAGTTCCAGCGCGTCGTCGAAGGTGAGACGCAGGACGCACCCGCCAACGTGCAGAAAGCGCAGTTCTTCCTCGGCAAGTGCCTCTACCACCTCCGCTACTACCAGAGCGCTCTCGCCGTGTTCGACGAGATCGGTCAGCAGGGGCAGGCGCACAACTTCTTCGGGCAGACGCTGCAGTGGCTTGCGCAGCTCGCCTCGCAACTCCCGGAGCCCGCGGGCATCGTCGAGAAGGTCGGCCGTTACGGCGTCGACCAGCTCGAGCAGTTCAACAACGCCGAGAGCGCCGAACTCTACAACCAGCTCCTTTACCTCATGGGGCGCTTCAAGTACTCGCAGGGCGAGTTCGACGAGGCGGTCACGCTCTTCCAGAAGGTCGATGCGCGCTCGCGCTTCCTCGTCCCGGCGCGCTTCTTCGAGGGCATCACGCACGTCCGCATGCGCCGCGCGCAGCCGGCAATCCGTTCGTTCCGCGGCATCATCGAGGCGGTCGAAGAGGGCAACGTCGAAGGCGTCGAAGACGAAGAGCGCCTCGAGGACCTCGCCTGGCTTTCTCTCGCGCGCGTTTACTACACCGCTGCGAACCGCATCAACGCGGAGACGGGCGAGCGCCAGGTCGATGGGCGTCTTCTTGGTAACGCTGTCGAGGCGTGGAACCGTGTCCCCCAAGGCTCGGAGTACTGGCTCGACGCCCTCTTCGAGGAGTCCTGGGCCTTCTTCCTCGCCGATGAGTACGCCCGTGCGCTCGGCAACGTGCACACGCTCTACTCGCCGTACTTCGATCGCGCCTACTACCCGGAAGCGCTCGTTCTCAAGGCCGTCGTCTTCTTCTCGAACTGCCAGATGCCCAACGCCGAGGCGATGATCGGGCAGTTCCACGAGCGTTTCGATCCCGTCAAGAGCGAGCTCGAGACGACCCTCGCGCAGTTCCAGGACAACAACGCGTTCTACGAGTTCCTTCAGCGCGTTCGTGCCGGCCAGGCGAATCTGAGCCCGCGGATCCGCGGTATCGTGTCGTCAGCGCTCTCGGATCGCACGGTCCTCCGCAACCTCGAGTACGTCCGCCTTCTCGACGAGGAAGACCAGCGGCTCACGCGCGCTCCGCAGGCGTTCTCGGGCTCTTCGCTCGGCATCCGCATCCGCCAGGACATCGCGATCGCCAAGGCGTTCGCCATCGACCAGACGGGAGACCTCGCCAAGGGTCGCTACAACCGCCTGATCGAAGAACTTCAGGACCTGCAGAATCAGGCCGACACGATCGAACTCGAGATCAACACCTACACGCGTGGTGGCCTCGAGCAGGACGCCCAGCAGCAGATGACCGAAGCTGCGCGTTCGGGCGGCGGTAACGTCGAGGTCGACGAGGAACACCAGATGTGGCCGTTCGACGGCGAATACTGGCGCGACGAACTTGGCTTCTACCGTCAGCAGGTTACTTCGCAGTGCGGCCGTTGAGCCCTGCGCCTCTCTGAACGTCTCACTCGGCTGACCGCAGTCGGAGGGTTTTCCATGTCTCGTATGCGCCTCTTGGGGCTGGTCGTTCTCTCGATGCTCGCCGCCACCGTCCCGGTACTGGTCGGGGCGCAAGACGGTGCGGGTGCCGCTCCTGCAGCACCTGCTGCCGGTGGGGATTCGCCGAGCTACTGCATCGCGCCCGACGTCGCACCACGGCTGGCCGCATGCCCAAGTAACGCGCCCCGCGCCACGAAGTCGGCCGGCACCGCTCCGAGCTCGCACCTCACCACGAGCAAGCGTCGCGTCGAAGAGAAGAAGCAGGGCCCCACGGGCCCGAGCTTCGAGATCGATGCCTCGACGGCCACGGGCCGCGCGGCGGAGATCCGCCAGCGGGGGGAGCAGCTCCTCCGTCGTGAAATCCAACTCACCGAGCGTCTCGTCCGCAACACCCGCAACAACGACCCGCGGCGTCCAGACATCTTGCTGCGCCTCGCGGAGTCGTACTTCGAGCTTCAGCAGACGCTGACCGCGCAGGTTCGCAGCTTCGACGACCCGATCTTCCAGGCCTGTAATCAGCAGAAGAATGCAAACGCGTGCCGCCAGCAGCGCCAGGGGCAGACGGCCGCGGAGGAAGCGCTCAAGGGAGCCCGTGAGGACGCGATTCGCACCTACGCGACCCTCGTGCAGGACCACCCGAATTACCGCCGCATGGACGAGGTCCTCTTCTCGCTCGGCTTTGCGCTCGAGGAGATGCGGCAGTTCGACCGCGCACGTCAGGTCTATTTCCGCCTGATCAAGGGCTTCCCGCAGTCGAAGTTCATCCCGAACGCATACCTCTCCTTCGCCGAGTACTTCTTCGGCGAGGGCGAGATGGATAACGCCCTGCAGTTCTACCAGAAGGTCACGGAGATCCCCGCCGAGCGGAATCCCGTGTATGGCTACGCCGTCTACAAGCAGGCGTGGGCGTATTACAACCAAGAGAACTTCCGCGCGGCGCTGCAGAAGTTCGTCGAGACCATCGAGTTCGCCGTCGCAAACCCCGACGCGCGCGACGTCGAGAACCTCGCGCGCCAAGCCCGCCGCGAGCTCATCCTGCCGTACGCGCAGGTCGGCAATCCTGAGCGCGCGCTCGAGTTCTTCCGCCGCTATGCGAAGGACGAAGAGCAGGCGCAGCAGATGTTCGAGCAGCTCGGCGATCTCTACTTCGACACCGGTAAGTGGGTGAACGCGATCAGCGTCTTCCACGACTTGATGGCGACATCGCCGGCCAGCGACAAGGTCTGCTACTGGCAGGGTCGCGTCACCAACGCGATCATCTCCTCGAAGCCGAAGGCGGACCAGACGCGCGAAGTGCAGCGCATGGTCGACCTCTACGACACCTTTACCGGCCGGGGTAATTCGCACTCCGCCGAGTCGGTGACCGCCTGCAAGCAGACAACGGCTTCCATCCTCGTCGAGCTCTCGACGGCGTGGCACCGCGAGGCGATCGGTACGGACTCGCAGCCGGGCACGAATGACCGCACGACGATGGGCCTCGCGTCGCAGCTCTACAAACTCGTCATCGACAAGTTCCCGGACATGGAGAGCATGCAGTTCCCGGAAATCGACCGTCGCGACTGGCCGACGGCGTACCGGGTGTCCTACTTCTACGCTGAGTTGCTCTGGAAGATGGAGGACTGGCCCAACTGTGGCCCGGCCTTCGACCGCGTCGTCGAACTCAACCCGGGCGGCGAGTTCACGTCCGATGCCGCGTACGCAGCGGTGCTTTGTTACAACAACCTCTACCAGACGCAGTACCAGGCAAGCGAGCGCCAGACGCGTAGCAGCGGCGCCGCCCGTGGTGCGCAGCGTCGCGGTGGACGCCGTGGGCAGCAGGCGGAGCCAGAGCCGGATCCTGCAGCGCAGTACCGTCCGCGTGACTTCTCCGCGCAAGAGCAGGGGATGACGAACGCGTTCAAGCGCTTCCTCTGCTTCGTGACTGACAGCGAGGAACTTCCGACCGTCAAGTATCGCCTCGCGCGCATCTACTACGAGTCGAATCACTTCGAGGAGGCGGCGATTCTCTTCCGCGACATCGCGTGGAATCACCGCACTACCGAACTCGCGGAGTACGCGGCGAATCTCTACCTCGACTCGCTCAACGTGCTCGGCACGAACAGTCAGCCGGCTCGCCCCGCGTGCTTCGACACGCTCGAGACGGACGTCGAGGCCCTCAAGGGACTGTACTGCGACACGCAGGAACGCCGCGACCAGTTTGGCGATCTTTGCCGCGTGGTCGGTAGCCTCCGTTGCGACATCAAGCGCAAGAAGGCCGAGGCGCTCCAGGCCAATCGCCAGTTCAAGGAAGCGGCGCGCGCATACGTCGACATCTACCGCCAGTGTCAGGCGGATTCGGCGACGAACGAGCGGCTGCCCGAGGTGCTCTATAACGCAGCGATCAACTACGAGGCTGCGCGTCTCGTCGGTCGCGCCATCAAGGTTCGCAAACTGTTGGTGGAGCGTCACCCGACGACGGAGCTCGGGAAGAAGGCGCTTTATCTCCTCGGCGCGAATTACCACGCGCTCGCCATCTACTCGAGCGCGGCTGATTACTATGAGCAGTTCGCCCGGGCGTTCCCCGGCGAGGACGGCTCCCGCTGTACGGATTCCGACCGCGCGCAGGGCACTTGTGCGAATGCTGTCGAAGCGCTCCAGAACGCGGTGTTCTTCCGCCTCGGTCTTGGTGAGACGGACAAGGCTGTCGAGGACGCCGACCTGTTCGAGCGCAATTACCGCGCTGGACGAACCGCCCGTCCGCGCGAGGTCGCGCAGGTCAAGTTCTCGATTGGCACGATCTACGAGAACCAGCGGCAGTGGGCGAAGGTCGTCGACCATTACCGCACGTGGCTTCGCAGCTACGAGCGGGCTGCGCCTCCGCAGCTCGTCATTCAGGCGAACATCCACATCGCGCGGGCCTATCGTGAGGCGGGCAACGAGTCGCTCGGCGTGGGCGCGCTCGAGGCGGCCGTGCGGCTCTGGGAGCGCGGTGCAGCCGAAGCGATCGGCCGCATGGAGGTCGACGATGGCGCCAAGGCTGCGGCGTTGCTCGAGGCCAAGACTGGCGTGAGCGAGGCGCTCTTCTATCAGGCGGAAGCGCTCTACACCGCCTACAACCGCATCCGATTCCCGGAGTATCGCGGGCAGGGCAACCTCGAGGCGGTGAACCGCTGGGCCAGCGGCGACTTCAAGCGCTGGCTCGAGCGCAAGAAGGCGGCACTCGACGCGGCTGAGGCGGCCTACAACAAGCTCGTGCCGCTCGACGTTCCGCAGTGGCTCATCGGCGCCGCATCGCGCATCGGTCAGATGTACACGGCATTCGTCGATGCCTTCGACGACGCGCCCGTTCCGACGGAGATCGAAAACGACCCCGAACTCTACGATATCTACGTCGGCGCCCTGAACGCGCAGCGTACGGTGTTCTACGAGCTCGCTCTCCCGAAGTTCGAGTACTGCATCATCACGGCGACGCGCGTTCGCTGGTTCAACCAGTACTCGCGTACCTGCGAGGACGAACTCAACCGCCTCAACCCGACCCAGTATCCGCTTGCGGCCGAGTTGCGGGGTGAGCCCGGCTACGTGCACGAGGCGGTGGCTCGTCCTGGGATCGTCCAGCTGGGACAGGCGGCCGAGGAAGCCGAGGCGGCGGACTCGGAGGCGACCGGAGGCGCGGCGGCAGGCGGTGCAACGGCAGGCGGCGCGGCCGCGGGTGGGGGCAACTGATGGGCAAGGCAATCGCGAGGTCTTCGATGAAGAACCCGTCCACTGCACGCATGCTTGGTCTCTCGGCGATCGTTGCGGCCCTCACAGGTTGCGGCGGTGCCGCTGTCGGCGCGACGACAGGCGGGGGTGAGACCACCGCCGCGCCAGGCGCACCTCGCACCTCGACCGGCGAGGTCGTGAGCGCGGAAGCCCAGAATTACTGGAGCGACGGGCTTGCGGCGTTCACCCAAGCGGAGACTTCCGGCTGGAACAGCGACACCTGCAGCACCGTGACGGAATTCTTTGACGACGCGGCCGAGGCACAAGGCGGGCGATTCGCGGAAGCGCTCTACATGGCTGGGCTGACACGCTCTCGTTGCGACGACCGGACGAAGGCGCTCGAGTACTACAATCGCGCGCTGTCTGCGAACAACAAGTTCTGCAAGGCCCGCGTCATGATCGGCCTCGATCAGGTCGCGCAGAATCAGAGTGCCGCCGCGATGCAGACCTTCTCTCGGGCCGTCGCTGACGACGCGCAGTGCACCGAGGGGTACGTGAACCTCGCCGCGCTGCAGCGCGCGAGCGGTCAGGCGGCGCTCGTCCGCGATGCCCTCAACAATCTGCGTCGCGCTCTCGCGATCGACGCGCAGTACCTTCCCGCGTTCAACGAGATGGCGCTGCTTTACATCCAGGAGTCTGACCGCAATCCGAGTGAGGCCGGTCAGCGTCTTGATCTCGCGGCGGTCGTGTGCCGGCAAGCGCAGCAGATCAACCGTGAGTACGGGCCCATCTACAACACGTGGGGGCTCATCTACGTGAAGAAAAACAACATCATCGAGGCCGTGCGCATGTTCGAGCGTGCCGCAAACCTCGATGCGAAGAACTTCGAAGCTTGGATGAACTTCGGGTCGATGGTCATCGGCTTCCGCGGCTACGAAGACGCGAAGCGCGCCTTCGAACGCGCGGTGGAACTCAATCCGCGTAGCTACGATGCGCACCTTGGTCTGGGCGCTGCTCTGCGGGGTCTGAACCAGTTCGACGCGGCGGTCGCCGAGTACAACAAGGCGAAGGAGATTGACGGGACGCGCCCGGAGGCCTTCTTCAACCTCGCGCTCATCAGTCACAACTACCGCGGCGGTTCGGAAGCAGTGCTGAACGAGGCGAAATCCCAGTACGAGGCCTTCGTCGCCAAGGCGGGCAGCAATCCGCGTTTCGCGGAGACCGTGACCAGCGTGACGCGTCGTTGCAACCTCGAGCGCGCCCGTCGCGGCCGTCGTCGTTCGACCTCGCAATGTCGCCCCGGCTTCATTCAGCAGATCGAGATCGTCGCGACGACTCGCGCGGAGATGGCCGAGCTGCAGCGCCAGCAGCAGGAGATGATGGCGCGGATGGCGGCGCAGCAGGCGGCGGCAGGCGGGACGCCCGCAGCCCCTGCGGTTCCGGCGCCGCCGGCACCCGAGGCGACCCCGGCGCCCGCGCCCACGCCAGCACCTGCTCCAGCCACCCCGTGAATGAGGTTGCGAGCGGCGATTGACCGCCATGGCGCGGCACGGTTAGAGTCCCGCAAGTTTCAAGTCCTCGTGTGCAGGAGGTTTTCAACATGAAGAACATCACGCTGTTTGCGGTCTTGGCGGCCCTGGTCCTCCTCGCCGCGGCCCCTGCAAGTGCGCAGGATGCTCCGGCCGGCGGAGGTGGCGAAACCACCTACGATTTCGAGGACGACCTCGTCACCGGCGACCTCGTTCGCCCCGACGGTGAGTTGCTCAACGTTCGGCGTCGTGGGCAGCGCAACTCGCTGATTCGGATCCGGGAGCACTTCATTCCGGAGATGCTGAAGTCGGTCGAGAATCTGTAGTCACTTCGTCAGACAGCCGAACTGACGTGGGTTGGTGAGGCTGTAAGGCTGGGGTGATGTGTGACTCCCAAGGGCTCTCGGTAGAGGAATCGCGGCGGCGCGGGAACTCGCGCGGTCGAAGGGTGTCAGAGGGTATGCAGGGTGCAGCCGGAGGGTCCGGTCCTGCCACGCCGCGGGGGGCCGGGAGTCGAGGGACGCCGGTGCCGCGCGGAACGTGATCGAAGGTGCAAGCCGGTGGAGCGAAGCGCGCCCATGGCGCTCTCGTCTCCCCGACGGAGGCAGACGGTGACGACGAAGATTCCGATGTCCTTTCAGATCTTCCAGGGCGACGACCCCGTCCGCACCGAGCGATTGGTGCAGGACATCATCAAGGTCGGAAAGCTGCCTTCGAGCCATCTGCGCATCAATGACGAAAACGTCTCTCCGATGCACGCCATCATCGAGGTGACGGGCCCTGGCGAGATTTTCATCATCGATCTGGGTTCGGCGGCCGGCACGATCGTCAACGGCGCGAAGGTGAACAAGGCGCGGCTGCAGAACGGCGACGAGGTGACCCTCGGGGGGGCGCGCGTCGTCGTCGGCATCGAAGCCGCCGTCGAGACCGCTGAGGGGCCGAGTGCACCGGCTGCGAGCGCGCCTGCGGCTCTCGCCAACCCGTTCGCGGCGCCTCCTGCTGCGCTTGCGAATCCGTTCGCTGCGCCTCCTGCTTCGCTTGCGAATCCGTTCGCGGCACCGGCGGCGGCTCCCGCGGCCGTGGCCGCGGTCGCGCCGCAGGGTGAGGTCCGTTACGGCATCTCGGCGAGCGGCCCGGCGGTCTCGTCGAGCGAGGTCGAGACAGACGCGCAGGCCATCGAGGTCGTCGTGATGTGGGGTGACACGAGCGTCCTGCACGTCGCGCATCTCTCGCCACCGCGCGAGTTCGCCGTGGGCGAGCAGTCCGCCGTCAAGGGAGCACCGCAGACCGACTATCTGGTCGGGAGCGAGCTTCTCGGCACGGACCGCCTCCCGGTCGTCGTCCCGGCGGGCGGAGGCGTGGCGGTCGTCGTCCCGTCGGGGGCGACTGGCGACGTCACGGTGTCTGGCCAGACCGTGTCTTTCGCCGACCTCGCGGCGCAGGGGAAACTTCAGCCTTGTGCTCAGGTCGCAGGGGCGCAGCAGTACCCGGTTCAGGCCGGCGCGACGGCGAAGGTCCAGTACAAGGGGCTGACCTTCCTCGTGAAGCCGGTTCAGGCTGGCAAGGTCGTCGGCAAGACCGGATCGTCGATCGACTGGAAGTCGTACATCTGGACGGGCCTCTCGGTGGCCGTCCATGGCGCCTTCCTGCTGCTCATGTACTTCATGCCCCCGAGCAGCTCCTCTTTGAGCCTCGAACTCCTCACCGCGGACTCGCGCTACGCGAAATACCTCATTGAGCCGCCGGAGACGCAGGAAGAGGAGCAGCCGGAGTGGCTTCAGGAAGAGAACAAGAATCAGGACGACGGCGGCAAGGGCAAGCGTCACAAGGGTGACGAAGGCCAGATGGGTAAGAACGACGCGAAGAAGACCAAGAACCGCTACGGCATCGAGGGCCCGCAGGACAACCAGGACCCGCACATGGCCCGCGAGGCGGCTCGCGAGCAGGCGCGTACGGCCGGTATTCTTGGTGTTCTCCGCGCGTCGACGGGTGCTTGGAACTCGCCGACCTCACCGTTCGGCCGCGACTCGGCGCTCGGCAACGATCCGATGAGCGCGCTCGGCGCCCTCATGGGCGACCAGATTGGTGAGAACTTCGGCTTCGGCGGTCTCGGCCTGCGCGGCACCGGCCGCGGCGGTGGTGGCACCGGAGAGGGCACCATCGGTCTCGGCAACCTTGGCACCATCGGCCATGGTGGCGGCGGCGGCGAGGGCAACGGCTACGGCCGCGGCGCGGGCGGATTCTCCGGCCGCAGTGCGCGAGTGCCCCGCATCCGCACTGGCAATGCCGACGTCCGCGGATCGCTTTCGAAGGAGGTCATCCGCCGTGTCATTCAGCGCCACATCAACGAGGTTCGCTTCTGCTACGAGCAGCAGCTGAATCAGCGCCCCGATTTGCAGGGCCGTGTGAGCGTGCAGTTCGTCATCTCACCGACGGGCGCCGTGCAGATGGCTGCAGTCTCTCAGTCGGACATGGGATCGCCGCCGGTCGAGACGTGCATTGCCGGCGCGGTGCAGCGTTGGTCGTTCCCGGCGCCCGAGGGCGGTGGCATCGTCGTCGTCAACTATCCCTTCGTCCTTCAGGCGACGGGCGGTGAGGGCGGCTGAGCGCCGAGCGGTTCGGGAGCGGCCTGCAAGGCCGGTGATAGACGCGGGCGTCCCGGAAACGGGGCGCCCGTTTCGCTTGGGGGCCGAGTCGAGTGCCTGCGAGCGGGGCGTCTCATCGGCGACTTCGTGGCTACGGGTGTCCGACGGGGGCGTGCACGTTGTCGCGCGGGGCCGGGCCAGTGTGCGTCAACGGACGCGGTCGAGGGCCGTCGCAAGCCAGCGGGCGCGAACGACGGTGCGGGCGAGGCCGAGTGTTTGCGTGAGGAGCAGCGTTGCGAACGCAGCGAGCGAGCCGCGACCGCTGAACCCGGATGCGAGCAGTTGCGCTGCGGTCGCGAAGAATGCGCCCACCGCGAGCCATCCGAGGTAGGTGGGCAGCGTGCGAGGCGGGAGGCAGGCTTGGGCGCCTCGCAGGACGGCGGAGAGCGAACGCCCGCTGCGCGCGAGTGACGCTCGCGCGAGGTCGTGCCAGAGCCCCCAAAAAGCGAGCAACACGAGGCCAGGCACGAGTCCGCCGAGCACGACGAGGTCGTGGGTACGGTCGCTCGGCGTCTGCGTCACGAGGCGCGAGAGCATGGCGGGCACGAGCGCCAGCGTGCCGAGCGCCACGAGCAGCACCGGGAGCAGGGCAACCGACACGCCGACGGCTGCCGCGTAGCGGCGAGCGCCGAGCGCGAGTGCCTCGCGAAGCGGCATCCTGCGGAGGAGCGCGGCGAGCCACGTCATTTGGAGGAGAGGCGCCACCGCCAGCGTGAGCAGCACCGCGATGAGCGTGACGTCCGCGAGGGGGGCTGCGGTGTCGCTGAGCGCCGCGAGCGTCTCCAGACGCCACAGACCGCCGGGCGCGTCGAGCGCATCAGAGCCGAGCGGATGGGTCGCGAGCGAGCGCTCGACTGCGCGGGCAAGCGGCCACGCGGGGGCCAGCGCGAGCAGTGTCTGGCAGACGTAGACGGCGAACGTGGCGGGCGCGGCGGTGCGGAGCCGCGCGAGGGACGACGTGGTCAAGCGCCCACCGTAGCCACCAGCGCTTGCAGCGCGGCGAGGACGCGTGCGAAGAAGGCGCCCGGCGGGGCGGGCCGGTTCGAGAGAGTCCCGTCCAGCGCGTCGGCGTCGAGCAGGTTGTGACGGTCCGGGTCGAGGATGGCGGCCGTGTAGCGCTCTGGGGCGGTGAAGGTGGCGCGGAATCGCGGCATTCCCGGCGGCCATGCGAGGCGTCGTGTGCGTCCGTCGTCGGCGCGGAGTGCCAGGCTGAGTGGCAATTCGAGCGAGCCGGTTCGCGCAGCCTCGACATCGGTGCGGAAGCGGCCCCGGCCGTCCGGGGCGCTTTCGAGGCGGACGAGGTGCGCATCCGCGGTCTCTCCTCGCAGTAGCGCGGGCGCGAGCGTTCGCGCGGAGAAGTCGGCGCCGAAGACAGCGTCGAAACTCGCAAAGAGGTCGGCGGGGACGGGATGGCGGAAGCGTTGGGCGCGCGCGTAGTGGCCAATCGCACGGTCGAAGCGCGCGGCACCGAAGGTGCGTCGCGTCGTCTCGAGGACGAGGGCGGTGCGGAGGTAGACGCTGCGCCCGTAGGTGGAGTCGTCGAAGGCGTAGGCGGGCTGACCGGGCGCGGGTGTCGGGCGACCACGCAGGGCGAACAATCGGGCAATTTCGAAGGCGTCGAGCGTGAGACCGGGCAGGGCGATGGCAGAACGTGTTTCTCCGAACACATCCGCGAGCAGGCGCGTCGTCGCCCACTGCGTGAGTCCCTCGTCGAGCATCGGCCACTGCACCTCGTTCGTCGCGACGAGGCCGTAGAACCACTCGTGCGCGAGCTCGTGGGCCGTGACCTCTTCTGGGAAGGGCGTGCGCACGCCGGGCACGTCGAACCAGGGCCCGCCTGACACGATCAGGGTCGGGTACTCCATGCCCGCTGCACCTTCGGCACCGCGAGGCGGGAGTACGACCGTGAGCGTCGGATAGGGGTATGGGCCGAACGCTCGGCCGAAGCGTGTGAGGCCTTCGCGCACGGCGTGGAGATGGCGCGGGAGCACCGCTTCATGGCCCGGCGGGTGAAGTACGCGGACGGCGACACCCTCGTGCAGGATGGTGAGCTCGCGGAAGTGCGGCCACGCGACCCACGCGGCGTCGTGCACGCGGTCGGCGTGAAAGTGCCGCTCCACCTGTGCGCCGCGCATCGTCTCGCGGGTCTTCGCGCCCGTGGCACCGACGACCCAGCCGCGCGGCGTGCGGAGTGTGAGGTCGTAGGTCGCGAAGTCGGCGTAGAACTCGCCCATCCCGTGATAGGGAAAGCTTGCCCAGCGACCGTCTGCCTCGCGTCGCGCGAGTTTCGGAAACCATTGCGCAATCATGTGAAAGTCGCGCGCGAATCCGCTGCGCGCGAAGACGGGCGGCAGCCGCGCGCGGAACGTGATCACGAGGTCGAGCGCGTCGCCCGGCGCGACGGGCGCGGCCAGGGGGACGCGGAGCTGCGGGGCGTCGCCGCGGACGAGCGCGCGGTCGGCGCGTGCGAGCAGATCGACGCCGGCGGCGGTGCGCAGCGCGTGGAGGTCGAGGCCGCCGTGTCCCGGGCTGCGCACGCCACGCAGCTGTCCGCGTGACTCGCGCATGAACACGGTGTCGTTGCTCGCAAAAGCGTTGAGGTAGAGGTGGAACCAGAGGTCGGTCGCGGGGGCCGACGATTCGTTCACCCAGTGCAGGCGGACGGTGCCATCGACGGTGTGCGCGACGGGATCGAGCGCCGCATCGATGGCGTACCGCGTCGGGCAGGGCGCGGGCGGAGCAACGATGGCAGCGTCGCGGTCGGACGCCTGCTGCGCCTTCGTCGCACGCGGTGTGACGAGCGCTGCGGCGAGCGCCACGAACACCGCGAACGCGCGCGTCGTGGAAAGGCGGGGGGAGGCCGACCTGCGGTGCGGAGGCGGTCGACGCACGGCCACATCTTGCCACGCGCATGCGCGCGTCTCGCGTAGAATCCCGCAGCGATGCGTGCCGCCCGGGAGCCTGCCGAGTTCGCGCTTCCGACGCGGCGGGCCACGCGTCGCTTCGGGGCCGTGCTCGGTGGGCTGCTCGAGCCGGGCGATCTCGTCGTGCTCGAGGGGGACCTCGGGGCTGGGAAGACGTTCCTCGTGCGGGGCATCGCGCGGGCGCTCGGGGTGCCGCTGGAGGTTCCGGTGACCTCACCGACCTTCGCGCTCGTGCATGAGTTGCCCGCGCGGGTGCCGCTCCTGCACGCCGATCTCTATCGACTCGGCGATGCTGATGAGCTCGCGGAGCTCGGCCTCGTCGAGCGCGTGGGGCATGACGCGGTGGCGCTCGTCGAGTGGGGCGAGCGCTTCCTCGCGCAGCTCCGCGGGGAGGGGTTGCTCATACGGCTTTCGCACGACGCGGTCGCTGGCCGGCGGATGCGGGTCTCGCCCCTCGGCCCTCGAGGGCAGGCGCTGATGGATGCGCTCGAACTGGCGCGTGCAGAGCAGGATGCGCGCATCGCGACGCGCGTGACGTGAGCGCTCCCGCTCTTGCGGTGCTGCCCGCGCTCTGGTAACGCCGCGCTCGCCATGCCGCGCCGCGACGACCTCCGGAAGATTCTCATCCTCGGTTCGGGCCCGATCGTGATCGGACAGGCCGCAGAGTTCGACTACTCGGGCACGCAGGGCGCGAAGGCGCTGCAAGAGGAGGGCTACGAGGTCGTCCTCGTGAACTCCAACCCCGCGACCGTGATGACGGATCCGGAGTTCGCGGACCGCACGTACGTGGAGCCGCTCGTGCCCGAGGTCATCGAGGCGATCATCGCGCGGGAGAAGCCGGACGCCGTTCTGCCTACGCTCGGCGGTCAGACGGCGCTCAACCTCGCGCTCGCGCTCGCGAAGAGCGGCGCGCTCGAGCGTCATGGGGTCGAGCTCCTCGGCGCGAGCGTCGAGGCGATTCGCAAGGCCGAGGATCGCGAGCTGTTCAAGGCGGCGATGGAGAAGATCGGCCTCGACTGCGCGAAGGCGCGCGTCGCCCGCACCTTCGAGGAAGCGGATGCAGCGGTCGCCGAAGTGGGTTTCCCCGTGATTCTGCGGCCGTCGTTCACGCTCGGCGGCTCGGGCGGCGGCGTCGCTTACAACAAGCAGGAGTTCGACGTCGCGATCCGCTGGGCGTTCCAGCAGAGCCCGACGCACGAGTGTCTGGTCGAAGAGAGCGTGATCGGCTGGAAGGAGTTCGAGCTCGAGGTCATCCGCGACCGGGCCGACAACTTCGGCGTCATCTGCACCATCGAGAACTTCGACCCGATGGGCGTGCACACGGGCGACTCGATCACCGTCGCGCCCGCGATGACGCTCACCGACAAGGAATACCAGCGTCTCCGCGATGCGGCGCGCGCCGTGATCACGGAGATCGGCGTCGAGACGGGCGGCTCGAACATCCAGTTCGCGGTGAACCCGCGCGACGGCCGCGTGTTGGTCATCGAGATGAATCCGCGCGTTTCGCGCTCCTCGGCGCTCGCGTCGAAGGCGACGGGCTACCCCATCGCGAAGATCGCCGCGAAGCTGGCCGTCGGCTATCGGCTCGACGAGCTGCGCAACGGCATCACCGGCACGAGCGCCGCGTTCGAGCCGAGCATCGACTACGTCGTCGTGAAGTGGCCGCGCTTCACCTTCGAGAAGTTCGAGGGCGCTGACCCGCGTCTCACCACGCAGATGAAGTCGGTCGGCGAGGCGATGTCGATCGGTCGCACCTTCAAGGAGGCGGTCGAAAAAGCGGCGCGCAGCCTCGAGATCGGGCGCGAGGGCCTCGTCTCGCTTCGCGAGAAAGTCGACTATCCCGCGCTCGCGGCGCAGCTCCGCGCAATGCGCGACAGCGGCGCGCCGTTCACGCGCATCCCGCGGCTCGCGGAGGGCGTCCCGCCTGCGGACGACGCGGAGCTGCGCGAGGCGATCCTCGAGGTGGTGCAGACGCCGCTCGCGGACCGCATGTGGCACATCGTCGACGGCTTGCGCGTCGGGCTCACCGTCGAGCAGCTGCACGCCGCGACGCACGTCGATCCGTGGTTCCTCGAGCAGCTGCGGCAGCTCGTCGAGACGGAGCGTGGGCTCGCCGCGGAGGTCGCTTCGACGGGCGCGATCGACACGGCGTCGCTGCGACGCGCGAAGACGCTCGGGCTCTCCGATGCGCGCATCGCGGCGGCGACGGGGCGCGATGTGGCGAGCGTCCGCGCGGCGCGGCTCGAGGCGGGGATTCGCCCGACGTTCGCGCGCGTCGACTCGTGTGCGGCGGAGTTCGTCGCGAAGACGCCGTACCTCTACTCGACGTGGGGCGAGCGCTGCGAGGCGCAGCCCACGGATCGCCAGAAGGTGATGATCCTCGGCGGCGGTCCGAACCGCATCGGGCAGGGCATCGAGTTCGACTACTGCTGCGTGCACGCAGCCTTCGCGCTGCGCGAGCTCGGGCTCGAGACGGTGATGGTCAATTGCAACCCCGAGACGGTGTCGACCGACTACGACACCTCGGACCG
>Ga0172373_10006853_pt1 | contig 15003 bp, 15 predicted proteins | sample Lak10m_2_FD_114546 | JGI IMG/M metagenome (GOLD analysis project Ga0172373, IMG submission 114546) | Freshwater microbial communities from Kabuno Bay, South-Kivu, Congo - kab_092012_10m | ecosystem: Environmental > Aquatic > Freshwater > Lake | place: Democratic Republic of the Congo... | reverse complement strand
GCACCCCGACCGGACTGATGATAAAGGTCCCGCGCAGGGCCAGGCCACTCTTTTCGTCATAGACCCCGAAGAGACGCGAGACCTTGCCGGTGGGGTCGGCCGCCATGGGGTACTTGGCCTTTTCCAGGAACTTTTCCTCCCGCTTCCACGCCAGATGGGTATAGACCGTGTCGGTACTGACGGTGATCACCTCGGCGCCCATCGCCTTGAGATTCTCATATTCGCCAGCCAGGTCGCCAAGCTCGGTGGAGCAGACAAAGGTGAAATCCGCCGGGTAGAAGACCAGCACGGTCCATTTCCCATCGTGGCGCAACTCTTCGAGCGAGACCGTGCCAAAGCCATAATCGGTCGGCTCATAGGTCTCCATCTCAAAATCAGGCACCTGCTGACCCACCTGGATGCCGCCGCTGCAAACATGCTCCTTATCCACCATTGCTGTCTCCTTTTCCTAATAATTTAATTATGTAAACCATCTTTTAATAAAGATTATCATGTGGGGCATGGATAATCAAACCGTTTTCGTCCTGTTTGAAAAAACTTTTATATTCCTTGTAATTTTCGATGGTTATATGGTAGCCTTGGGCGGTTGGCAAGGCAAACAGGCCTATCCTGTGGGATGCCCCCCACACCTTGACACTTCTCCGCGAGAGCACGTACATTTTCTGATATGATGACCGCAGGGCGCAAGATTTTTCTCATCGGCTACCGGGCCACCGGCAAAAGCAGCGTCGGTAGGGCGCTGGCCACCCGCCTGGCGCTGCCCTTTTTCGATATGGACCAGGTGATCGAACAGCGGGCCGGCCGGCCGATCAACGCCCTGGTTGCCGCCGAGGGGTGGGAGGCCTTCCGCCGCCAGGAACAGGCGGTGCTGGCCGAACTCGCCGACCGTAAAGATTCGCTGGTGGTAGCGACCGGCGGCGGGGCCGTGCTGAGGCAGGATCTCTGGCCGCTGCTCCGCGAAGAACATCTGGTGGTATGGCTCACCGCCGAAATTGCCACCATCGGCGCCCGTCTGGCCTCCGATCCGGCGACCGCCAGCCAGCGCCCCTCGCTCACCGGCCAGACGGTGGTGGCGGAAATCGCCCCGGTGCTGGCCGAACGCGAACCGCTCTATCGGCAGAGCGCCAATTGCGTCATCGATACCACAACCACCCCGCTGACAGCGGTGGTGGAGCAAATCGTTGCGGTCTACCGCAACCAAAACGCAGGCTGAAGCAGGATATAAATTATGGCTGGCAACACCTTTGGCAAGGTCTTTCAAATCACCACCTGGGGCGAATCGCACGGCACCGGCATCGGCGCAGTGGTCGACGGCTGCCCGCCGGGTCTTCCCCTGGCCGCCGCCGATATCCAGGCTGAACTGGACCGCCGCCGGCCAGGACAGGGCGGCCCGGCGGCCAGCCCGCGCAAGGAACCGGACCAGGTCGAAATCCTCTCCGGCATCTTCGAGGGACGCACCACCGGCACCCCCATCTGCCTGGCAATCTACAACAAGGATGCGCACAGCAAGTCCTATGACCACCTGCGTGACATCTTCCGCCCCGGCCATGGGGACATTACCTACCTGAAGAAATACGGCCTCCGTGACCATCGCGGCGGCGGCCGGGCCTCGGCCCGGGAGACCGCCGCCCGGGTGGCGGCTGGCGCCATCGCCAAGCTGCTGCTCCACCACCACGGCATCCGCGTCATCGCCTACACCGTGGCCCTGGGCGGGGTTGCAACCGCGAAGCGCGATTTGACCGCCATCGGCCAGAACCACTTGGGCTGTCCGGACAGCGACGCGGCCGAGCGGATGATCGCCCGCATCGAAGAGGTCCGTGCCCAGGGCGACACCCTGGGCGGTATTGTCGAAATCCTCGCCACCGGCTGCCCGGCTGGCTTGGGCGAGCCGGTCTTCGACAAGCTTGATGGCGAACTGGCCGGCGCGCTCATGAGTATCGGCGCGGTGAAAGGGGTGGAGATCGGCGCCGGCTTTACTGCTGCATCCATGCTCGGTTCCGAGAACAACGACCCGCTCACTCCTTACGGCTTTGCCTCCAACAACGCGGGCGGGATACTCGCGGGCATCTCCAACGGCGACGCCATCGTCGCCAGGGTGGCGGTGAAACCGATCCCCTCCATCGCCAAGGAGCAGCAAACCGTGAACCTCGACAACCAGCCGACCAGCATCAAAATCGGCGGCCGTCACGACATCTCGGCAATCCCCCGGATACTCCCGGTCTGCGAGGCCATGGTGGCCCTGACCCTCATTGACCACCTGCTCCGGCAAAAGACCATCGCGTAACCAGCAAGGAAGGGCTTCATGGCTAAGAAGAAGGCCGCTCCCCGCAATATCTGGATGATCGCCCGCGAATACGACGGCCTTGCCGGCGCTGGCGGGGTGAAGGACGTGGTGCGCCAGCTCTCCGAGGCCTTGGTGCGGGCCGGCCACCGGGTAAGCGTCGTGCTGCCGCTTTACGGCTTCATGGATCCACAGGCTCTGGGCTTCGCCTCCTTGGGCCTCGCTTTCGAGGTGGCCATGAACTACGAGGCCGAGGAGCGGCGCGAACTGGTGCGGGTCTTTGGCCGCACCACCAGCGATGGTGGCGAGCTCATCATCTATCTGCTCGATGCCCAGCGCTATCTCGAAAAAGAGAGCGTCTACACCTACACCGCCGAGGATGAGGCGCAAAATCCCTTCCATTCCCAAGGTTCCGGCCATTACGACTACTTCGCCATGAACACCCTGCTGCAGAAGGGGGCTCTCGCCCTGATGCTGCGGCAAGGCGAAAAGCCGGACGTGATCCACTGCCACGACGGCCATGCCGCCACCCTCGCGGCCATGCTCCGGGAGGTAGAGGGCTACCGCCACTTCTTCGCCGCCACCCCGGCGGTGGTCACCATGCACAACGCCGGCATCGGCTACCACCAGGAGGTGGGCGACCTGCCCTTTGCCGCGGCAATCACCGGGCTGCCCCGCCGGGTGATCGACGACAACGTCCTCGACGCCAGCTTCGACCCCTTGCTGGCGGCCTCGGCCTATGCGCCGCTCAACGCGGTGAGCGAAAACTACGCCCGCGAGCTGCGGGAGACCGAAGCCGACGCGCTGACCGGCATGCTCGGCCACCGGCTGCTGGCCCGCGGGGTGGAGCTTGGCGGCATCACCAACGGCATCAATCCGGCGGACTTCAACCCGGAAAATCCAAAAGCCCTCGGCCTGCCCGCCGCCTTTTCACCGCGCAAACGCGACCTGGCCGGCAAACGGCAATGCCGGGCAGAGCTGGTCAAGCGCCTGCGACAGCACACCTTCGCCTCCCTGCGCCAGACCGGCGAGCTTCCCGACGACCTCGACCAGCCGCTCTTCACCCTCATCGGCCGCCTCACCGCCCAGAAAGGGGTGGACAAGCTCTTGGGGGCGCTGGAAACCCTGCTGCCGCTCGATCAGAACTTCCAGGTGGTGATCCTCGGCACCGGCAGCCGCGACCTCGAAGGGGCGCTGGTGACGCTGGCCAGCCAGGAACGCCATCAGGGCAGGGTCTGCGTGCTCCAGGGCTACGAGGCCAAGGCCGCCAACCTCATCTACGCCTCCGGCGACTTCTTCCTGGTCCCCTCCCAGTACGAACCCTGCGGGCTGACCGACTACATCGCCCAGCTCTTCGGCAACCTGCCGCTGGTCCACCACGTGGGCGGGCTGGTCAAGGTGGAGGACGGGGTCACCGGCTTCGCTTACCGCGAACACAAATCCGCCGCCCTGATGGGCACCATGCAGAAGGCGCTGCGGGTATTTCGCACCCGGCCGGAAAAGATCCTTGACATGCAACAGGCGGCAGTCCAGCATATTTATGAGCACTACACTTGGGACGCGGTACTGCACCAGTACCTCGCCCTCTACGACAAGGCCCGCCAAACCCTGCCCGCGCCATGACGACGAACAAGGCCCCTGCTGGCCCGCCCAGCCGCAACCATTGGTTTGAGGAACGCCGCCACCTGTTCGTCAAGAACATGTTCAAGGGCTTCTGCGAAACCCATGGCCACTTCCTCGCCATCCACGCGGCCTACCCCGACTCGGGCCGGGTGAGCTTTACCGCCCTCGACGCCCTGGTCGGCACCGAATCGAACCGCGGCCTCCTCTGGCGGCTGAAGGACCAGTGCCACCAGCTCTGGCGCGACAGCGACCCCGGAGAAGACCTGAGCGGTAGCCTCTTAGACTGGGTCATCGGATCCATCTTCCACGAAGCGATGAAGCTCAAGGAAAACACCTATATGCTCCAATATTACGGCCCCCTCGCCGAGGCGATGAAGATCCGCGGCGCCGCCCACACCGTGAAGTTCTGCGGCGATGAATGCCAGCGCTTCATGGCCCGCACCAGGGACGAGGTGGGCCACCAGATGGAAAGCCTGGGCTTCATGGTCCAGCGGGCCACCCTGCTCATGCGCGCCCTGCTCCTCGACCAGCGGGAAAACGCCCTGCTGGTCCGTCACCTCATCGAAAACCCGGAGGTTGCTGAGCGGCTCTGGTCCGAACCACTCCCGCAACTGCTCGCCGACATGTTCCCGGAGGGCGCCGACCTCGCCTACTGCCTGGCGGCCCGCAGCTACCTGGCCGGCGACTGGCTCCAGGAGGCGCAGGCCGCCTACCGCCAGGCCCTGGCCGTGAACCCGGCTTGCGCCGAGGCACATCGCCATATCTACCAACTGGAGGGATTGCCCCGCCGCCGCACCAACACCGCACCCGCCCTGACTGCTTGAAACCGCCGGGGAACACCCCATAACCCTTAAGGAGGGAGAATTGCCATGACTATTCGGGTTGGAATCAACGGGTTTGGCCGCATCGGCCGCAATATCTTCCGCGCCATCGAAAAGGACACCACCTTCAAGGAGCTGGAGATCGTCTCCATCAACGATCTCACCAATCCCGCCACCCTGGCCCATCTACTCAAGTACGATTCGGTGATGGGGCGCTACGGCAAGGAAGTCGTGGCCGGCGAGGCCGATCTCACCGTGGCTGGCCAAAAAGTCAAGATCACCAGCCACCGCAACCCGGCGGACATCCCTTGGGGCGACCTCGGGGTGGACTACGTCATCGAATCCACCGGGCTTTTCACCACCGACGAAAAGGCCCAGGCCCATCTCGACGCCGGGGCCAGTAAGGTGGTGATCTCCGCCCCGGCCAAGGGCAAGGTCAAAACCATCGTCATGGGCGTGAACGAAGACGACTACGACCCGCTGGAGGACCACATCGTCTCCAACGCCTCCTGCACCACCAACTGCCTGGCGCCGGTAGCCAAGGTGATCCTCGACCGCTTCGGCATCAAGACCGGCCTTATGACCACGGTGCATGCCTACACCAACGACCAGCGCATCCTCGACTTTCCGCACGGCGACCTCCGGCGCGCCAGAGCAGCGGCCCTCTCGATGATCCCGACCAAAACCGGCGCCGCGGCGGCGGTTTCCCTGGTGCTGCCGGCACTCAAAGGCAAATTCGACGGCTTGGCAGTGCGGGTGCCTACCCCCAATGTCTCGCTGGTGGATGTGGTGATGGAGGTGGAAAAGGAGACCTCGGTGCCCGAGGTGAATGCGGCCCTCAAGGAGGCCTCGGGCCGTTTCCTGGGGTACTCCGACGAACCGCTGGTGTCCATCGACTACCAGGGCAACCCCCACTCCTCGGTGGTGGATGCCCAGTCCACCAAGGTGCTCGGTACCGCGGTCAAGGTGCTCTCCTGGTACGACAACGAATGGGGCTACTCCAACCGGGTACTCGACCTCATCATGATGATGGAGAGCCAGAGGGCGTTGTAAGAACATAGAGATTACCTTGTGGATCGGCATAGGAGGATGGGCTTGTGCGTCGCAAAGCAAAGATCAAGCTTGACGAGCCACTTACTAAGATCCTCGTAGCAGTCTCCATTGCTCTCCTCGCGGGAGGAAGCGCTCCCTGGTGGTGGTCGATGCTTTTCCCGCCGCGCCCCGCACCACCCTTGTCTTGCTCCGACACCATTAAAACACAACTGCTCAGCCTCGGCGCTGACAAGCCCTCGATTATCAAATCTGCCGCCCGAACAATGCGGGAGAAATACAGGCTTCATGAGTACGACTGCCTATACGCCATCGCCGGGGTATTGCTTCAAGACGACCAAGATAACGGACACGGCCTTTATTTCGCTGGCGAATACTGGCGCGCAAAAGCTATGCAACAACCCCAACACAACGAGATTGATCGAAAGCAAATGCGCGATCATTTTTTTAGGTATCTTGACATCGAACCTACCATAGCTGCCAGTGAGCGCGATGGAAAAGCCCCGGCCTGTTATCAAAGGGAAAAGGGTTATTGCGCGGAGCGCACGGCTTGGATTAACCATCTCATGGCCAATGACTATTACGAGGAAGGCCTATGGGCGACGGACAACGATATCAAACGAAAACGCTTTCAACGAGCATTGGAATTCGTTGAAACGGAACTCGAACAGTTCGGGGAATTTGATCAAGTTATCCCATCATCGGTGTTGCAAGGCAAAATCAAAGAGGAACTTCAAAGGCTCGACGTCACAAAAACACAGCGCTCGACAAGGAGCAACCCATGATGCCTGGACATTACTGGTGGGGAGGTGGTTGGGGGATGTTCCCGCTCATGATGCCTTTCTTCATGATCATTCTCATCGTCGCGGTGCTTGTGCTGCTCTTCGGGCGGCGGGGCGGCCATGGCTCGGAGTCGGCCCTGGACATCCTCAAGAAACGCTACGCCAAGGGGGAAATCACAAAGGAAGAATTCGAACAGACCAAGAAAAACATCCTAAGCTGACCGACCCCGCCATTGACAAAAAGAGCGCTTATCTGTACTTTTATTGGTACAGGAGGACACCATGGCTCGAACCATCCCCATCATGGAAGCGCGAAAGCAACTCACATCCCTGCCGGAAACGCTGAAGCACAAAGGCGAACTCGACGTGGCGGAAATCACCCGCCGCGGCAAGCCGGTGCTGGCGGTGCTGCCGTGGGAGCTGTATGAGGCCATTGCCGAAACCCTTGAGGTAATGGGCGACAAGGAACTTATGGCCCAGCTTCGGCAGAGCATCAAAGAAATGGAAGAGGGAAAAATAATCCCCTGGGAAGAGGCGAAGCAGGAACTCGGGATATGAGCTGGCGGATCAGCATCACCCCGACAGCCAAGCGCATGCTGGCGGAAATCTCCGACCGCCGCATCAGGGAAAAAATCGGCACCGTTATCAACCGCCTGACCGACGATCCGGAAAAGCAGGGCAAGGCCATGTTCGGCGAACTGGCCGGATTCCGCAGCATCAGGGCGGTTGGCCAGCGGTATCGCATCCTCTATAAAATAAATGGCCATGAAATTGTGGTGGTGGTCGTTGCCGTCGGCATTCGTCGCGAAGGCGCCAAGGACGACATCTACACCCTGGCCAAAAAGCTTTTCCGATTAGGCCTGCTGGGACGATGATTCGCGGCAATTCACGCCACCCAAAGAGGGAATGCCATGAAATGCCCATCCTGCGCAACGGAGTTGGTGCATGATACCCGCGCTCTGCGCTATGCCTCCAAGAGTGAATCCACCATCATCCCGGCGGTGACGGGCGACTTCTGCCCGGCCTGCAACGAAGTTGTCCTCGATGCCACGGCGTCGACGCGCATCAGCAAAGCGTTGCGGGAGATCAACAGGCTGGTGACCGCTTCAGGCGGCAGACCGAAAAGGCTCTCATGACCACCGAACCCGCCACTCCGCCGCTTGACTCCGACGCCCTCCGGGCCAACCTGCTGGAGACCGCCGTTGGGGAGGTGGTCATTGCTCCGGGGTACGAGGTGCTGCTCGCCACGGTGGCGGAGTACAAGGGCATCCACGATGCCCTGCGCGAACTGCTGCTGGAAGTCAGCCACCCCTTCCGCAACTGGAAGCTGATCCTGCCCAAGCTCCGCTCCTTTGTCCTCAAGAACCTCGACCACTACCGCCGCCATACCAACGGCCCGGTGGCGGCCGAGCGCTTCTGCGCCCTTTTTCTCACAGCCATTGCCGACTCGGCCAAAAACGAACCCCTGCTCCACTACGGCGCCGAGGGCTTGCTCGCCTATCTCGACAAGCTGGTGGCCAGCCTCGACGGCGACGGCCTCGCCCGCCATAACGCCTCCCTCGCCCGCTGCTTCGACGCCATCGGCGCCCTGGACGACGACCTGCTGCTGCACATCGCCCAAGGCCACCACCCGATCCGCAAAATCGCCGGCCAGCTGCTGGCCAAGGCCGAGGCACAGCCAGCGCTCGATCTCGCCGCGCTCACCCGCCTTCTGCACCGGGTGTTGCTGCTGAATTACTCTTACTGGCTCTCCGAGGAAGACCCGCTCCCGTGGTTCGTGGCCGAGTGCGGCGACCTCTGCGAGGGGTGGCGGGCGGGCAAGCTCTTTGCCGCCATCTCCCACCACCAGATCCGCGAACACCGCGACACCGTGGCCGCCACCGCGCCGGACGGCGGCGCCGAGCAACTCCGGCGGCTGCTCGAACTGCCCTCGCACATGGAGATCGTCCGGCTCTACAAAGAGATCCCGGAGCAGCTGCGGGACCGCGAGGCCGAGGCCACGGGCGCCGACCGCTTTGCCGAGAACCGCAAGCTCCTCTTCCTCTTCCGCATCATGGACACCAAGGGGCTGGCACTCATCCACGAGGAGACCCTGCGGGAGATCAACCGCAGCTTGGTCCACCTCATCCGCCAGCAGACTTTCGAGGAGATCGAGCGCTTCCTGCTCACCACCCTGGCGCTCTTGAAGGCCAATGTCCGCAAGTACCCACACACCTCGCTCCAGTGCATCCAGGTCATCGGCTCCGAGGTGTTCCAGCGCGGCAACTCGCGGCTGGTGGAGACCTTCCTCTGGGAAACGGTGCGCTTCGGCTTCCAGTACGCCAACTTCACCGGCGTGGACGAGGAGTGGCAGCCCATCGCCAACCCCGCGCACCTGGCCAACATTCGCGCCTGGCTCAGCCTGGTGCAGCAAGAGCCCAAGTGGTGTTCCACCCTTTTTTCGGCGCTGATCATCAACCTCAAGCTCTCCGGCACCTGCGTCAAGGACACCGATCTCTTCCAGCGCGACGTGAGCGAACTGCTGAACCACCCCATCGAACCGATCTACAATTTGGCCAAGCAGTTCGCCAAACTGATGCCGGTCTTTTTCAACGAAATCGGCGCCGAGGGGCTCCTGCGCGACGTCTCCACCGAACTCGACGAGACCCACAAGCGCAAGGACCTGCTCATCCACTTCCTCCGCAAGCAGAGCCATGTAGAGTCGAGCAACCTGATCGTGAACTTCATCGAGGCGATTTTCCTCTTCTGGCTCAATCGGGACAAGGCGGCGCTCGCCTCCTACGTGCCCGAGGAGGTCTTGCGCCAAGTGGCGACCAGCGGCCCCTATGTGGACAGCCTCCACACCCTGGCCCGCCGGGTCTGGCTGCTCGACCACATCCACACCGTGCAGGATCTGCTGGTGTGGGACGACCGCCGACGCGAGACCTATCTCGCCAGCCAAACCGACCTGCCGGCCGGGGAGTGCCGCCGCTTCGACCTCCTGGTCGAGATGTACAAGCTCTGCCACCAGAAATACAACCTCGGCACCGAGGCGCTGCGCCACCAACTCACGCAGGCGATCGAAGCCGGCTTCCCCGAAATGGAGCAATTGCTGGCCGATCTCGAAATCTGCGACACCTTCGAGTGCCTCAGTGCGATCCTCGACCAACTGGAACGATTGAAGCGGGTAATCGTGAGCGGGGAGAAGTTCGCGGCCAAGGAGAGCATCTACCACAAGCGCCATATCGCGGTGGACATCCCCTCGGTCTACGGCCGCTACCAGGAACGTAAATTCGATGCGCTCAGCCTCACCTTCCGCCTCGAAAATCTGGCCAACACCTATCTCGAACGGCTGCCGGCCACGGTGAACCTCACCATCGTCACCAAGGCGACCTTCATCCACATCATCAAGTGCCTGCGCCTCTACCTGCGGGCCCTAGCCATCGACGGCATTGCCAGCCGCAAGCTCCAGACCTACATGTCCCTCCTGATGAACTCGCTGGGCATCAAACGCTTTTCCTACACCCAGTACCTGGACATCTTCCGGGGGCTCTCCGAGGGGGTGAAGGACATCATCTACACCTATTACACCAACATCCACCAGAACAACCTCTCCATCATCATCCCGCAGATCGGCAGCCAGAACCTGCTGCCCAAGTACCAGGGGCTGTGGGAGGAAGAAGATCTCGGGGGCAACACCAACCGCCTTTCCGAGTCCTTCATGCGGGACCTCATTGCCGGCACCTTCGGCCTCCAGCACCTGGACAACTTCATCACCCGTATCCACCAAACCCTGGAGCGGCAACGGGAGGTGCTGGACAAGGAACGGCTCGACCTCCTGATGACCTACAACCCGGAGCGGGCCATCTCTTTCATCCACGGCCGCAAAGCCATGGGCAGCAACCTGATCCTCCTGGGCAACAAGGGTTACAACCTCACCATGCTGGCCAACGAGGAGATGCCGGTGCCGCCGGGCTTCATCGTCACCACCGAAATCTTCCGCTGCTGGCCGGTGGTCAAGGAATTCCCCCGGGCGCGCGACGAGTTCATGGCCCAGCTCCGGATGGCGCTGGAGCAGCTTGAAGAACGTACCGGCCGCCGCTACGGTGACCCCCGGAACCCCTTGCTGCTCTCGGTACGCAGCGGCGCGGCCATCTCCATGCCCGGTATGATGTGTACCATCCACAACGTGGGGCTCAATGAGGAGATCGTCCGCCAGTTCGCGGACCAGAGCGGCCAGGAATACCTGGCCTGGGACAACTTCCGCCGCTTTCTCCAGTCGTGGGCCATGGGCCAAGGGGTGGCGCGGGAGACTTTCCAGAACCTGATGGACGAGGCCAAGACCCGCCACGCGGTCCGCTATAAACGGGATTTTTCCGCCGCCCAGATGGAGGAGCTGGCACTCGATTACCAGAAGAACATCCGCACCATCGGCCTCGGCATCCCGGATGATCCATGGCTGCAACTGACCGGCGCGGTGGAGATGGTGCTGGCCTCCTGGCACACCGCCAAGACCAGGGAATATCGGGCGCTGATGGACATCTCCGACGCCTGGGGCACTGCGGTCATCATCCAGGCAATGGTCTTCGGCAACCTCGGCCCGGAATCGGGCAGCGGCGTGCTATTCACCGCCCACCCCTACCGCAAGGTGAGCCGGGTAGCCCTGTGGGGCGACTATGCCCCCGGCGACCAAGGCGAGGACATCGTCAGCGGCCTGGTCACCACCTATCCCATTTCGCTGGAGCAGGCGGAGATCGACGGTCGCGATGCCGAGCAGACCCTGGAACGGCGTTTCCCCAAGGCCTACGAACGACTGCTGGCCATTGCCCGGCGACTGGTCTATGAAAAACGGTGGAACCCCCAGGAGATCGAGTTCACCTTCGAGGGGCCAGAGGCCGAAGCGCTGTACCTGCTCCAGACCCGCGACATGATCACCATCAAGAAGCAGGAAAGTTTCTTTGTCTTCGAAAACGCCAAGGCCCTGGAGCCGCACGTGCTCGCCTACGGCATCGGGGTCTCGGGCAGCGCGCTCTCCGGCCGGGCGGTCTTCACCCGAGACAATATAGACCGGCTCAAGGCTGAAGACCCGACCACGCCGCTCATCCTCATCCGCCAAGACACGGTGCCGGAAGACATCAAGGAGATCGCCATGGCCGAAGGGCTGCTCACCGCCCGCGGCGGCCAGACCTCCCACGCCTCGGTGGTGGCGACCAGGCTGGAGAGAACCTGCATAGTCGGCTGCAACCGCCTCACGGTGCATGAAACCGAAGAATACGCCTCGGTGGGCGAGACCACCATCCGCTTCGGCGACCCGATCAGCATCGATGGCCGCACCGGCACCCTGCTCAAGGGGCGTCACCCGCTCCGCAGGGAAATGCAGATCCTGCCGCTCTGATTCTCCCCTCAATCATCTGGATCTACCCCGCATCAACTACCACCTTGTGGTACTTTGGTTATTGACATAAGCGCCTATCGTGCCTACTTGTATTATTAACAGAAAGGGGTGTACAGACACCCGTCGACAACCACACACACTTCGCTTCTCGGAAGCGGGGAGGATTATATGAATACCCTGGAATACTGCACCACCGTCGAACACGAACTGGCTGGCTGGCGCAATAAGCTTGGCGAAATCGATCACCGGATCGAGGGGCTCTCTTGCGGGGTCAAGGAAAAGATGCTGGGCAACATCGGGGAACTCCACATGATGATGGCGGAACTCGATGACCGGATCACCGCGCTGAAGACCTCCTGCCCGACGGAATGGAATCCGGTGCGGGATGAAATCAACGAGCGGCTCAAGGGCCTGGGTGAAAAGTACGCCTTTGCCACCAGGGAGGTCGTTGACTACGACTTTGGCGGCTAATCCGAACATGGTGCTGGGCTCCACCGAGGCGGCGCAAGCCGCCTTTTTTTGCCCCGTGCCGCTTCCCCGCCTGCTACAATATCCCCTATGGAGACCTCGCTCAAAATCGGCATCAGCGCCTGCCTATTGGGACACAAAGTCCGCTACGACGGCGGCCACAAACTCGACCCCTTTCTCGCCGACACCCTGGGCCAGTTCGCCACCCTGGTGCCGGTCTGCCCGGAGACGGAATGCGGACTCGGCGTGCCCCGCGAGGTGATGCGCCTCGTTGACGATCCGGCCCGGCCACGCCTGATCACCATCCACTCTGGCCTCGACCACACCGACCGAATGGCGCGCTGGGCCGCCAGGCGGGTGGAGGAGCTGGCCAAGGACGATCTCTGCGGCTTCATCTTCAAGAGCCGCTCCCCCAGTTGTGCCGTGACCGACGCCCCGGTCTATGCCGCGGACGGAACCCCGCTGGCCGCGGGGGCCGGTCTTTTCACCCGCGCCCTCATGGCGGCGCTGCCGCAACTGCCCCTGGCCGACGAAAACCGCCTTCACGACCCGGCCTTCCGGGAAGGGTTCCTCGCCCGGCTGGGGCGCCAAGAAAGCTGAGCGGAAAATCCGCTGCCCTTTCCCGCCGGGGCGGTGCTATCATATTATTATGGAGACCGCGACAACGTCCTTCGACACCCTCTCAGAGGCAACGATTCGCGAGCGCATCGCCCGTCATGCCGGGGCGGACAAGGTGCCGGCCCACTTCAAGATCATCGCCGACACCAGCGATTTCTTCCGCGTCGACCACAACGACGTGGTGGTGCTGGGGGCAGGCGCCTACTGGATCAAGGGTTATGAGAAGGAAGGGCGTTTCGGCCTCGATGACGAGCCCAAATACTGGGTGCGCCGCGCCGTTGACCTGGCCGACCGTTCCACCAAAATCATCAAGCTGGTATTTCACGAGCAGTTCGAGACCCGAATCGCCGACCTCACCATCACCTGCTTCCGCAGCCCGAAAAAAGAGGCGCGCATCCTCGATCTGGTCAACAACCACCCCAACTTCATGCACGGCACCTGGACCCAGGACAGCGCTGGCAACATCGTCCGTATCCTGGAATACATCCCCGGCCGGCGCTACGACGAGATCGTCGCCGAATACGGCGGTGACCATGAGGAATATTTCCATCGCTTCTTCCCCGCGGTGCTGGCCGACTACATCGAACTGGTCCAGGCGATCAAGTTTCTCCACGACCACGGGGAAAAGCATGGCGACATCCGGCGCGACCACATCATCCACGACCGCGAACGCGGCGTGAACCGCTGGATTGATTTCGACTACACCTACCAGCACGGTGAGTCCATGTTCGGCTTCGACCTCCAGGGCTTGGGCAACATCCTCATCTTCCTCGCTGGCCGGGGCGACGTGCTGGTGCCAGACCTCTACCGGGACCAGCGGGAGGTATTCGACACCCTCTGGGGCGAGGATCTTAACATCTCCTACAAAAACCGGGTGGCCAACCTCAGGAAAATATTCCCCTACATTCCGGCGTCCCTGAACCGGGTGCTGCTCCACTTTTCCCGGGGCGCGGGACTCTATTATGAAACCACCGATCAGATGCTGGAGGACCTGGCCTCGGCCCAGGCCGATCTGGCATAGCAAGCAGGGAGGGGGGCATGGACACACAGACCTTTGGCGACCTGCGTCGCCGCGACGTGGAACGCCATCTGCTGGTGGCGGTGGACGAATCTGACCACTCGAAACGGACGGTAATGTACCTGGCCGATTTCTTCGGCGGGCTGACGGACGTCTTCATCACCCTGCTCACCATCATCCCGGAGCCATCGGAGGACTTCTTCCCCGCCGAGGCAGCGCGGGCGAACTGGCTACGGGACAAGCGCGCGGAGATGGAACAGGCCATGGCCGACTACCGCGACATTCTTTTTGCAGTGGGCTTTCGTGAGAGCCAAGTGGAGAGCCGCATCGTCGTCCGGCCCAGCCCCTCCATCGGCGCCGCCATCCTGGAAGAACAGGAGAAGCTGCGCTGCTGCATCGTCGTGGTGGGCCGACGGGGGATCTCGCACAGCGAGGAGTTCGTCTTCGGCTCCACCTCGAACCACATCCTGCACCATGCCAAAAACTTCGCGGTGCTGGTGGTGGAATAAACCGGGCAAACCAACAAAGAGAAAAGGCGATGATTATCGGCATTCCCAAAGAGATCAAGGACAAGGAATTCCGGGTCGGCATCGTGCCGGCCGGGGTCAAGGCTCTGGCTACGGCGGGGCACCGGGTGGTGGTCGAGGCTGGCGCCGGAGTCGGCAGCGGCATTGGCGACGCCGACTTTCGGGCGGCCGGTGCCGAGGTGGTGGCAGATGCCGCCGAGGTCTATGGCCAAGCCGAGATGGTGATGAAGGTCAAGGAGCCGTTGCCGCCGGAATACCCGCTGCTGCGAGCGGGGCAGATTATCTACACTTACCTCCATCTGGCGCCACAACCGGAGCTGACGCAGGTGCTGCTTGACAAGGAGGTGGTCGGCCTCTCCTACGAGACCGTGGCGCTGGCCGACGGCTCCCTGCCGCTGCTCGCCCCCAGGAGCCAGGTGGCCGGCCGCATGGCGGTGCAGG
>Ga0172373_10006850_pt1 | contig 15008 bp, 13 predicted proteins | sample Lak10m_2_FD_114546 | JGI IMG/M metagenome (GOLD analysis project Ga0172373, IMG submission 114546) | Freshwater microbial communities from Kabuno Bay, South-Kivu, Congo - kab_092012_10m | ecosystem: Environmental > Aquatic > Freshwater > Lake | place: Democratic Republic of the Congo... | reverse complement strand
CGACGACTGCACATGACGGTTCCCGAAGCGACCTACCTCGCCTGGATTGATGCCCGGTCTGTGGATCCTATCAATCCGCTGCCGGCCTTCGAATCGCTGGGCGTCGGGCTTTCCGACGGGCGGGAGTTCGGTCTGCCGGGCTATCTCCGGCTTAACTTTGGCTGCCGGCAGGCCCTGCTTGAAGAAGCGCTTCAGCGCCTCCTTCCGCTCAGATAGGGCCTTCGTAGACAGGGCAAAGGGCCGGAAGTCGGCCATGTGCTCGCCATGTCGCAAGCGCGACATTTCCTTGATCTACCTTTCGTTCCGATGCGCAACGCATAATGGGGCCAGAATGCCATGCCTTCACTTTTCAGTTAGCGATCACAGACTCGATGTCCAAACTCATTCCCATCCAGCCTGGCCAGGATCGCGCCATGACCTACGTCTATTCGGTCATCTCGCGCCGCTCCGGTGGGCTGTCCATCGGTATCAACCTCAATCCCAACAATGCCTGCAACTGGCGCTGCATTTACTGTCAGGTGCCCGGCCTCACGCGAGGCGCTGCTCCGGCAATTGATCCCGCCCAGCTGGGTGACGAATTGCGCGGGCTGCTTGATGATGCCCTGCACGGTGATTTTTACGAACGCCATCAGTTGCCCGCCGAGCAGCGCGTCATTCGCGACATTGCCATTGCCGGCAACGGCGAACCGACCACCAGCCCCCTGTTCGATGCCGCCATTGCCGTTATTGGCCAGGTGGTGGCCGAGTATGACCTGTTCAACCGCATCAAGCTGGTGTTGATCAGCAACGGCAGCCAGATGCAGAAGCCCGAGGTGCAGCGTGGCCTGTCCCATTGGGCCGAGTTGGGAGGCGTGGTCTGGTTCAAGCTGGACAGCGCGACCTCCGAGGGGATCAGCCGCATCAATAATGTCAACCTTTCCATGGATCAGGTCTGGCGCAATCTCACGCATTGCGCGCGGCTTTGCCCGACCTGGCTGCAGACCTGTGTGGTGGAGTTTGACGGTCAGCCACCCAGTGAGGCCGAGCAGTTGGCTTACCTCGCCTTTCTCACGCGTTTGCGCGAGGAAGACGTGCCTGTCGAAGGCGTGTTGCTGTACGGGTTGGACCGGCCTTCCAGCCAGCCGGAGGCCAGTCGGCTTCGGGCCCTCCCCGCGATCTGGCTGGCGGATTTTGGTAAGCGTATCGAAGCCTTGGGCTTAAGCGTCAGGGCGCATGGCTGATAGGTCGTCAAAGATAGCGGGTGAACATTCCCGATCACCAACCCTTGATCCTTCATCGAGTTTTTCAGGGCTCCCTCCCATGATTAATCTTCGCAGTATCGATCTCAATCTGCTCACGGTCTTCGAGGCCGTCTACGAAGAACGTAGCCAGGTCAGGGCGGCAGACCGGCTAGGCATGACACAGCCAGCCGTGAGTCAGGCGCTGGGTCGCCTCAGGTATCTGGTCGATGACAGGCTTTTCCAGGGGCGGGTCAAGGGACTGGTCCCCACGGTCAAGGCGGACGACCTCTATGCGCGCATTCATCAGGCACTCAATCTGATCAGGGAAGAGTTCTCGAATCGGGACGGTTTTGATCCCGCCACCAGTCAGCGGACCTTCGTATTGGCCCTGACCTATGGTGGAGGTGCCCTTTTCGGTCCTCGCCTGAACCGGATGATTCAGTCCAAGGCACCCAATGTGCGTCTGGTGATCAGGACCATAGATCCGATGGGGGAGCTCCCCAGATTGTTGCGCGAACAGCGGGTCGATATCGCCATTCATCACGCCCGCTTCGATGATGCCCAGCTGGAGCAGCCGGTCTATGACGAAAATCACCTGGTGGTGATTGCAAACCGCAAGCACCCGCGGATTCAGGCGGCCCCGTCGTTTGAAGGCCTGCTCGCGGAGCAGTTTGTAACGGCATATGAATTACTGTCCCCCGCAGGTGAAGGGGCCCTGGGCAATATGCTCGAGGGAATCCGGGAGCGAACCGAGATGGAAGTGCCTAATGCACTGCTTTTGCCCCATGTGGTCAGGCAATCCGAGCTGCTGGCGATCATGCCCATTGAAATGGCCGAGGTATTCGCCAACATCTATGACATCCGGTCGTTCAGATTGCCGGTTGAGGCACCGCCGATCAGAACGCACATGATTTGGCATCGAACCATGAATGACGATGCCGGCCATGGCTGGTTGCGTGACCAACTGGAACAGCTGAAAACCGCCTGGAAAGATCCGGAAACCCCCCGGGGTCCTGAGCTCGAGCATCAATGCCACCAATAGGCCAGGCTAATCGAAAACTTTCGTTTTCTTCATTGGCCCAGGTTCATCGTACGGTTTAGGCTCTTGCCCGTGTTGTCCGGAAATTCTCCGGGCCATTCGCTTTGGAGGGCAGCAGTATGAAGGCAATAAAGAAGATTTCCCTGGCTCCGGCGGTGCTGGCGGTGGCCTGTTTGACCGCTTTCCCTGCAGGCATCTGCATGGCTGGAAGCACTGTTTGGTCGGTCCAGGGTGTCGATGGTCGCGGCCCTTACACGGGACAGGTCGAACTGATCCCCGACCCTGGCGGTCCCGGTCAGCGATTTATTCGGGCTATCGATTACGCCGCATCCGTCAGGGTTGAGGAAGATCGACGGCTGTCCTGGGTCTGGGAGGGCACGGCAATGACGGGTCCCGATGGCAGCATGACCGTGTCGGTGGCGCTCAAAAAAGCCGATTTTATTCGCAGTCGGGGCGATCTTGTACGCACGCCGGCGGATGCCCAGCCCACCCAGATCAGTGGCCTGTTTACGCCCGCAGGCGGTGTTATGCAAGGCCATTTCACCGGGCCGGAGGTCTCGACCACTGAAACCTGGGCCCTGCCGGTCCAGGGGGGCGCACAACCCATATTCCAGGAAAATCGCCGGGAAACGCCAACCCATAACGCGATTCCCGCAAAAACTCGCAACAGCCTGTTCTCGCTGTACGCAAGTTACCATGCGCTACCGGAAGTTCAGCCCTACGTCAGTCGTCCGGAATTCAGAAACCCGATACATACGGCCATTTCGGATACCACCGATTTTGATTTCTACCAGCAAAATCCCGACCGGCTCCGGGTCGTCAACAAGGTCATTGACGGTATCAGCTTGCAGGAAACCAGGGTGCGGGCCGATGCCTACAAGTGGAACCTGGGCGGAAAGGCCGATTTTTATGACCGGGCTACCGTAGAGTCGGGCATCGACCCCGATACCGGATTGCTGTACGAATTTGTCAGCAACTCGCGGAAAGGCTACCCCAGTCATGACGGTGCGCTGTGGACCGCCGCCTACACCGCCAGTCAGTACCTCCGCTATCGATTGAGCGGCGACCCGATCGCCCTGAGCAACATCGCCAAAAGCACCGATGGCCTGCTTAAGCTGCTGGAAATTACCGGTGACCGCCGAGTCTTTGCCAGAACCCTGCGCAAGGCAAAGGGTAATCCCGTTGCCCCCTGGGTGGCGGGGCAAGGAGAGTTCGCCGGGTTGGAGTGGGAGCAGGGCGGCAACAACGACATGTTCAAGGGTGTCATGCTGGGAATGGCGGTGGCTCAGGCCTCGCTCTGCGGGCAGCCAAGCGGCAACGTCGCCCTGTGTGAGCGGATACGGAACGACATCACCCAGGTCGTCTACCGCCTCGACGTAGCCCAGGGTAGCAGCTACAACCGGCTTGCCGCCCTTTGGCTGGCCGCCTGGAGTACCGGCAATCCGGTGGCTCTGAGCGAAACCGTCAAGGAATGGAAGCGCCAGTCGTCCGCCCTGGCCTCGGGCAGCAATACGGTTTATTCCAATGGTACGGCGGATTGGAGCGGGACCCACCTATCGGCGGTCCAGTATCTGCTGTTCAACTTGTTGACCGAACAGTTTCCGTTGCCCGGCATCGACACGAAAACCGTACTGAAAAAAGGCGTGGAAAATGTCTACCGGCAGTTTTCGCGAGTGCCGATGGGCCTGTGGAGCGTGGTCTTTGCTGCCATGGGGACCATGCCGCATGCGGATGCCAGGCAGGACGCGCTGTGGCGTCTGCGGGAGATTCCGGCACCCAAAACCCAAGTGGATGTCGACCATCGCATTGGCACCGACTTTGTCATGTCGCCCTTCCCGTCGGCGCCGTGGAAACTCGACTGGACCGAGACGGATCGCACCCAGTCGCTGCGCGCCTACCCCCTGTTCGAGGCGAGTGCCTACAGCGTCTACGACTGGAAACAATCGGTGCTGGATTACAGGGCCAACACCGTGGGAGGGCAGCTGCCCGGCGTCGATTTCCTCTTCGCCTACTGGCTGGGGCGCAATTTGGGAGTCTTCGGCAGCGCCGACTGAACCCCGCAGCAAACCTTATCCCGTGTTGAACCCGGCCTCGGTCGGGTTCTTTTTTGATGGAAATCCCGGACGCCTCAGCGGTCGGAGTGGCCCAGGTCCCTCTCCGGGGCAATCCGGTCCCTGACCCGTTGCTTGAGTTCCTTGGCCTCGGGGAAACGCCCTTCCAGCTTGCGTGACCACAGCAGATGATCGCCGAGCCGGGCTTCAAAGATGCCCCCCGTCCCCGGCACCAGTGTGACCCCGCCCAGTTCCTCTTCGAAGGTGGTCAACAACTCCTGGGCCAGCCAGGCCGCACGCAACAGCCAGCGGCATTGGGTGCAGTATTCCAGTTCGATACGGGGTTTGCCGGTCATGGTGCGGTTACCTTCAGGAAAAGGATCGGACAAGAAGTCTCCCGCCGGCCAGCGCCACCACCATCGCCAACAGCACCCGCAGGTTACGGGTAGGCAAGCGGTGGGCAAGGGCGGCGCCCACCGGGGCCAGTGGAACACTGGTCAGCACAATGCCGATAAAGGCCGGTAAATGGATGTACCCCAGGTTCCAGTTGGGCAGTTGGGCATTGCCCCAGCCCAGCAAGATGTAGGTGAGGCTTCCTGCCACGGCAATGGGAAAGCCGCAGGCAGAGGACACCGCCACGGCGGTGCGGACAGGGTAGCCCCTTTTGACCAGAAACGGCACGCTCAGGGTGCCGCCGCCAATACCCAGGATGGATGACAGCGCCCCGATGGCAGCACCGACGACGCCGAAGTGCCCCGAATCCCCAGCTTCAGTATGGATAGGGATTTTGGGGGTCTGCCTCAGCATGCGCAGGGACACATGCAGCAGGAACCCGGAGAAAAACAGCTTGAATGCCCGCGCCGGCAACAGGTCGGCAATCACCGAACCCAACACCGAACCGGCGAGAATGCCTGGAGCCAGCTGCCGGACCAGCGCCCAATCGACCGCTCCACGGCGGTGGTGAGCCAGGGTGGCGGAAATGGAAGTGACGACGATGGTAGCCAGCGACGTAGCCACGGCCATGATCATCACCGCATTGGCCGGGAATCCCAAACGCCCGAAATGCCAAACCAGAAATGGCACGATGACAATGCCGCCGCCGATCCCCATCAGTCCGGAGAGCAGGCCAGCCAGACAACCAAAGCCGAGATAGAGAGCCCATTCCTCAAGCATCCTGCCCTCACCCGACGGGCCCTGTTAACCGCACGTTAAAATGGCGGACATGCTAACAGCAACCGTCAGGCAAGAGGAAAACTCATGAAGGCTTATCTGGTGGGCGGCGCAGTTCGGGATGCTCTGCTGGGACGGCCAGTGAAGGAACGCGATTGGGTGGTGGTCGGCGCCACCGCCGATGCGATGCTGGCAAGAGGGTACAAGCCGGTAGGCAAGGATTTTCCGGTGTTCCTGCACCCGGAGACGCGCGAGGAGTACGCCTTGGCCCGGACCGAGCGCAAGACCGCTCCCGGTTATCACGGCTTTGTCATTCATGCCGCGCCGGATGTCACCCTGGAGCAGGACTTGCTGCGCCGCGACCTCACCATCAATGCCATGGCCCGGGATGAATCGGGGATGCTGATCGACCCCCATGGCGGACTGCAGGATCTCGAGGCCCGGCGATTGCGCCATGTTTCGCCCGCCTTCAGTGAAGACCCGGTTCGTATCCTGCGCCTGGCCCGCTTTGCCGCCCGCTTTGCGCCGTTGGGATTTACCGTGGCCTCAGATACCCGCGGTCTGATGCGGGACATGGTGGCGGCCGGCGAGGTGGATGCGCTGGTGCCTGAGCGGGTATTTGCCGAACTTTCCAAGGCGCTGGAGGAGGCCAAGCCCAGTGTATTTTTTGAAGTGTTGAGGGATTGCGGGGCCCTCGGGCGACTGTTTCCCGAACTCGACGCCCTGTTTGGCGTACCGCAACCGGCGCAGCACCACCCGGAAATTGATACCGGCATCCACACCCTGATGGTGCTCGATCAGGCGGCCCGCTTGTCGCCGGACCCGGTGACGCGGTTTGCGGCCCTGACCCACGACCTCGGCAAGGCCCTGACCGACCCGGCACGCTGGCCCCGTCATCGGGGTCATGAACGGCTCGGTCTGCCAGCCCTGTCGCGTCTTTGTGATCGGTTGAAGGTGCCCAACGCCCACCGCAAGCTGGCGGAGAAGGTAATGCGCTACCACGGCCACGCCCACCGGGCGGCAGAACTGCGTCCCGGAACCCTGGTGGATCTGCTGCAGCGGCTGGATGCGTTCAGGAAGAAGGATGCGCTGGAACCCTTCTTGCTCGCCTGCGAAGCCGATGCCAGGGGGCGCACCGGATTCGAGAATCGGGACTACCCGCAGGCCGATTGGCTCCGGGTTGCCCACCGGGCGGCAGGGGAAGTATCGGTCCAGCCCTTGCTGGATCAGGGTTATCAGGGGGTTGCGCTGGGACAGGCCTTGCGGTGCGAGCGGATACGGCGGGTCAAATCGGCCAGGGCCGATTTCGCGGCACTCTAACTGTTACGGAGCGGGCCGGCCGGGTTCAGGCCCCCGTCAAACGCTGTTCCGCCTCGCGGTATTTGGCCGCCGTCCTGGCGATGACCTCGGCCGGTAGTGAGGGGGCCGGGGGTTGCTTGTTCCAGGTCAGGCTCTCCAGGTAATCGCGGACAAACTGCTTGTCGAAGCTGGGTGGGCTGATGCCGATCCGATATTCATCGACCGGCCAGAAACGCGAGGAATCCGGCGTCAAAACCTCGTCGATCAGGTGCAGGGTCCCCGCTGCATCCAGCCCGAACTCGAACTTGGTGTCCGCAATGATGATGCCGCGTCCCAGTGCATAGGCGGCCGCCTCGTTGTACAGCGCCAGGCTGACACGGCGGACTTCCTCCGCCAGTTCAGGCCCCAGCAGTTCTGCGCTGCGTTCGAAGGAGATATTTTCGTCATGCGCGCCAAGTTCGGCTTTGGTGGACGGCGTAAAAATTGACTCCGGCAGTTTCTGGGCTTGTTGCAGCCCTGCGGGCAAAGCAATCCCACAGACGGAGCCGGTCGCCTGATAATCCTTCCAGCCGGAACCAATCAGATAGCCACGGACCACCGCCTCGACCGGCAGGGCCCTGAGTTTCCTGACCACGATGGAGCGTCCCTCCAGCAGGGCGCATTCGTCCGGATCGCGGATCACATCGCTCAGGCGCAGGTCGGTAAGCTGGTTCGGGACCACATGTTTCAGTTTGTCGAACCAGAAATTGGCCACCGCGGTGAGCACCCGGCCCTTTTCCGGGATGGGGTCGGGCAGAATGCAATCGAAGGCCGAGATGCGATCGGTGGTGACGATCAGCATGTGATCGGCATCGATGTCATAAATGTCGCGCACCTTGCCGCGAGCGCGAAGGGGCAGGGAACGCAGGTCACTTTGATGCAAAGTTTGCGGGGCTGTCATGGCTTGGGCTGCGGGGAGACTTTATGAAAAACGGCGAATCATGTAATTTTCATGGCGTTATGGCAACTCTATCAGAACTCATTCGGGCTGAAAGGCGGCGGAAGATGTCGATCCCCTCTCGCCTGCTGGCCCGGTCCCATGAGCTCACCGGCTTGCGAGGCAGTCTCGCGTGAGTTGGTTTGGCAAGGTCCTGGGGGGCGCCTTTGGTTTTGTCATGGGTGGCCCGATCGGTGCCGCATTGGGCGCTGCGCTCGGGCATCAGTTTGATGAGCGCGGTCTCGATCCCTTCAGGCTTGACGGTGCCGGGTTTGATCCCGAGGAAGCACAGCGCCTCCAAATGGCTTTCTTCGGTGCCACCTTCCAGGTGATGGGGCACATTGCCAAGGCCGATGGCCGCGTTTCCGCAATCGAAATTCAGGCCGCCCGCACCCTGATGGACCGCATGATGCTGCCGGACTCCTTTCGCAAATCCGCCATGCGACTCTTTAATGAAGGCAAGCACGCAGGTTTTCCCTTTGATGAAGTGGTGGACCAGTTTCTGGCGGAATCCCGCGGACGTCCCCAGCTGGTCCGACGCTTCATTGCCCTGCAAACCGAAGCCGCGCTGGCCGAGGGCCACTTGAAGCCGGCCGCGGAAGCCTTGCTGCTGCGTCTCTGCGATCGCCTGCACTTCTCGCGTTACGAGTTCTACGGCATCCGCACCCGGCTGGAGGCCGAGCGTCGTTTCCCAGGGTTCGGCACCGGCGGCCAACGGCAGCAGTACCAGCGGCAACGTTACGAGTCACAGCAACAATGGCGCCGCTCTGAACCGACCCGGCCACGCGAAACGCCTCTAGGCGAAGCCTATGCCACACTCGGGCTCAGCCCCTGTGCCAGCGATAGTGATGTCAAGCGGGCGTATCGCAAGCAGATCAGCCAGCATCACCCGGACAAGCTCTCCGCGCAAAAGGTCACTAACGAGCGCATGCAGAGAGCGACCGAACAGACCCAGAAAATCCAGAAAGCCTACGACGCGATCTGCAAGGCCAGAAAAATCTGAGAGGAAAATCCCATGCCGTCATTCGACATAGTGTCCGAGGTCGACCAGCACGAGGTCAGCAACTCGGTCGACCAATCTAACCGCGAAGTTTCTACTCGCTTTGACTTCAAGGGCTCCGGCGCCCAATACGAACTGAAGGACGCGGTCATCACGCTGGCGGCCGAAAACGAGTTCCAGCTACAGCAGATGCGCGACATTCTCCAGCCGCGACTGGCCAAGCGCGGGATAGATCTGCTTTGCATCAAGGTAGATCCACCGCAGACGGCCGGGCGACAGGCCCGGCAGACCATCACCCTGCGCCAGGGCATCGAAGCGCCGCTGGCCAAGCAGATCATCAAACTGATCAAGGACAGCAAGATCAAGGTGCAAGCCAGCATCCAGGGCGATCAGGTGCGGGTGACCGGCAAGAAACGTGATGATTTGCAGGAAGCCATTACCCTCCTGCGCAAGTCCGAACTGGACATGCCACTGCAGTTCACCAATTTCAGGGATTAGGCAAACAGATCCGCGGGAATGGCAAGACGGTGAAATCCCACTTCATCAGAGGTTTCCTGCAGGAACTTTCACTCAGCATCAGCGAAGAGCGCCATGCCCTTCGTTCCATTGTTCTGGCCAACCGTGCGCTCATCCTGTTGGGCGTGGTCGGGGTTTTGGCGGTGCTGACCTGGCTCAGTCCGCTCCCACCGCAAAAAGTCTATCTGGCTACCGGTCAACCTGGGTCGTCCTACCGCCTGCTCGGCGAGAAGTTCGCGCATTATTTCGCCCGCTACGGGATCGAACTGGTTACTGTCGACTCCCCCGGTATCCATGATCGTCTTTCCAAACTGACCGACGATGGGTCGCCCGTCAGCAGTACCTTCTACGTGGCGGGAGGACCTGGCGTGGATGAACTGCAAAAGGTGGTATCGCTGGGGAGCATCCAGTACTCGCCCCTCTGGTTGCTCTATCGGGGGGCTCCGGTGGAAGACGACAATGCAATCCGGCACTTTGCCGACAAGACAATCGCGGTGGGTACCCGCGACAACAGCACCCAGAGCATCTTCAGGAAAATCATCGAACTGCATGGCCTGTCGTTTGCGGGCATGACCAACTTTCTGGAACTCTCCAATGTCGAGGCCGCGCAGCGCTTGCAGGAGGGTCGGATTGATGCCATGTTCCTCATGGACAGCATCGATTCGCCGCTCATCCAGACACTGATTGGCAATCCGGACATACATATCTTCGATTTCAGTCTGGCCGAAGCCTACACCAGGCAACTCCCGTTTCTCCAGAAGCTGGTGATTCCCAGGGGCTCCCTGAACCTGAAGGATCTCTATCCACCCGGGGACATAAACCTGCTCGGGTCCACCGTAACGCTACTGGTAGAGTCCGACACCCACCCGGTCATTCAATGGATATTCCTCAAGGCCGCGCGCCATATCAGTAACCAGCGCCAGCAATTTTTTGCTACCCCCGATTTTTTTCCGGCCTATCTTGATCGAAGTCTGCCGTTGAGCGACGTCGCCAAACGTTTCTACCAGAGCGGTTTCCCCCCCCTGGCCAAATACATGCCCTTGTGGCTCGCCGACTTCATCGACCGCGTCTGGTTCGACCTTCTGGCCGCCCTGGCCATCATCATTCCCGCCGTTCGTCTCGTCGGTGGCGCCCGCCAGTATTTTTCCGACAAGGTCATCGAAACGGCCTACCGTCAGCTGCGGCGGATAGACGACCAGATTGCCGCACTGAGTACGGCGGAGCAGGGCGCTGAATTGATCAAGGCCTTGCAGCAACTCAACCAGGACATCAGCGGCCTGTGGGTCTCCTCCGAAAACGTGAAGAATCTCTTCTCCCTCAAGCGTGCGGCCAAACAGGTTCGCGATCGGATCAGGGACAAGCTGGCAACCCTGGTCCCTCAGGGCCAGCCAACCCGGGAGTGAACCCAATGACCAGTGCCGTCCGTCTGTCCTCGCCCCTCACGCCATTCGTTATTCGTCTGCTGGACGTTCTTCTGATCTGGCTGGCCGGGGTGCTGGCCATCAATGTTCGCCGGGCCATCCATGTGTCGGAAGTCGCATTTCCGCAAGACCTGACCGGCTACTACAGCCTCATCGCCAGCGCCGGCCTGGTGTTTCTGGTGTTTTCGAGAGAGGTTTATCGTTCCTGGCGCGGCTCAGCCCTGCCCATGATGCTGATGCGGGTGGCGGCGACCTGGCTCGCCGTTATCGGCACCCTCCTGCTCTGGCTCTTTCTGGTCAAGGCTACCGACGACTACTCGCGCATCTGGTTTGGCTTGTGGGCCGGCCTGGGCATTTTGCTGCTCTGGGCCGAACGCCTGACGGTCTACCTGCTTCTGCGTGCCCTGCGCCGCTCAGGCTACAACCTCAAGCATGTGGCGCTGATCGGGCACGGACCCACGGCGGACCGGTTGCTCGACCGACTCGGCCAGGTCCGCTGGACCGGCTACCACATCGCCCATCACTTGCCGGACCCGGATGATCACAGTCTGAAACAATTGGCCAGCCAGCCGCTGGATGAAATCTGGTTGGCCTTGCCGCTGAGCGATGCCGATGCCATCCGCAAAACCCTGCATGGATTACGCCATACCGCCGCATCCATTCGGCTCTCGCCCGACTGGTTTACCTACCGGCTCATCAATCATGGCGTCAGTGAAGTCCTGGGCATCCCCATGCTTGACCTCTCGGCTTCCCCCATGACCGGACTCAATCCGGCGATCAAGTGGCTGGAGGACAAGCTTCTCTCGACGGTAATCCTCATTCTGGTCAGCCCGCTCATGCTGCTGCTGGCCCTCGGCGTCAAATTAAGCTCCCCGGGCCCGGTGTTTTACCGGCAGGAACGGGTAGGGCTCAACAACCAGCCCTTCATGATGCTCAAGTTTCGCTCCATGCCCGTTCACAGCGAAGCCGAAGGGGTTGAGTGGGGCAATGCCGCGCAAAAAGCCACCCATGGCTTTGGCCGCTTCATACGCCGGACCAGCCTCGACGAACTGCCTCAGTTCATCAATGTGCTCAAGGGCGAAATGTCCATTGTTGGCCCCCGACCGGAACGGCCGGTCTTTGTCGAGCAGTTCAAGCACGAAGTCCCCGACTACATGAAAAAACACATGGTCAAGGCCGGTATTACCGGGTGGGCCCAGGTCAACGGCTGGCGCGGCGATACCGATCTGCATGCCCGCATTGAACATGACCTCTACTACATCGAAAACTGGTCGCCGTGGCTGGATCTCAGAATCATCCTGCTGACCCTCGTCAAGGGGCTGGTTCACAAGCATGCCTGCTAGCCCCGAATTCGGAAGTCGGACGGCTCGGGCCGCCCTGGTCTGACCGACCATAGTCATCATCCAGGCGGACGATATCCTCCTCTTCCAGGAATTCTCCGCTCTGCACCTCAATCAGGACCAGGTTGATCCGGCCCGGATTCGAAAGACGGTGCACGCAACCTGCCGGAATATAGGTTGACTCGTTTGGTCTGACGAAAATCTCGTTTTCCCCGTTCACCACCCGCGCCATGCCACTGACCACCACCCAGTGTTCGCTGCGGTGATGGTGCATCTGCAGACTCAGTGTCCGGCCCGGCCAGACCTCGATGCGCTTGATCTTGTAGCCCGACTGTTCCTCCAGAATGGTGAAGGTGCCCCAAGGTCGAATGCCAGTGCGTCGAGCGCAGCAGGACGGGTGATTTTCTGCCTTGAGCCGCGAGACCACCGCCTTGACATCCTGGGCGCGGTCCTGGGGAGCAACCAGCAGCGCATCCGGCGTATCAATGATCAACAGATCATCCAGACCCAGTGCTGCGACCAGCCGCCCATCCGTTTTGATGAAGGTGTTGCGTGAATCGACAAAAAGGGCAGTCCCATCGCATCGGTTATTGCTCTCGTCGGCGGGCAGCAGGGCGCCGACCGCCGACCAGGAGCCCACATCACTCCAGTCAAAGTCCGCCTTGATCACTGCAACCCGATCCGAATGTTCCATCACCGCATAATCGATGGAACGATCAGGAATGGCGGAAAAGTCCCCGATGGGAAAAGTAAGAAAGTCCATCGGGTGACTGTCCCTGTTCTGAGTTGCGGCAGCCCAGCAATCAAGAACCGGCCCATGGATGTCAGGTGCATGGCGCTTCAGTTCCTGCAACAGCGTTTCCGCCCTGAAGCAGAACATACCGGCATTCCAGAGGAAATCGCCACTGCGCAGATACTCCTCGGCCGATTCCAGTGAGGGTTTCTCCACAAATCGCAGGACCTCATGCCCCTCTTCCAGTGGCCCGCCCGCCTGAATATATCCGTAGCCCGTCTCCGGCGCATCGGGCTGGACTCCAAAAGTAACCAGATGTCCCGCCGCCGCGAGCCGTGCTGCGGAATAAACGGAACGCTCGAAACCATTCTGATCGAGGATCATGTGATCGGCGGCAAGAACCAGCAGCAGCGCCTCCGGTCCCGAATCCTCGATGACCTGCAATGCCGCCAGAGCGACGGCGGCCGACGTATTTCGGCTCACCGGTTCCAGCAAGTATCGGGCCTTGACAGAAGGAGAATGAGGCGCCCGCTCCCACTCGTCCCGGCTCATGAAATAATAGTCGCGGTGAGTCACCGTCAGAACCCGTCCACCCGCCGCGACGCCCGCCGCACGCCGGTAAGTCTTCTGCAGCAGGCTTTCCCCGTCGGCCATGGGCATGAACGGCTTGGGAAAGCTCTCCCGCGAAACCGGCCACAAGCGTGCACCGATTCCGCCGGAAAGAATGACCGGGGTCAGGGCTATATCATTCATGAAGGCAGTTCCGAGAAAACAAAAAAATCACCTTTCGCGCTCGCATCCAACGGCAAATTCTAAAAGACCCATGCTCAACGCAGGAAATCCGGGCAAGCGAGTCGCCATCGTGCAGTCCAATTACATTCCCTGGAAAGGATATTTTGACCTCATTGCCGCCGTCGACGAGTTCATCCTCTACGACGACATGCAGTACACACGCAGGGACTGGCGCAATCGCAACCAGATCAAGACGCCAAATGGGCTCAGGTGGCTGACCGTTCCCGTCAAGGTCAAGGGGCGCTTTGAACAAACGATTCTTGACACCGAAATTCAGGGTAGCTGCTGGGCCCAGAACCACTGGAAAGCGCTTCAGCTCAACTATGCCCGGGCCGGGCACTTCAGGGATCAGGCAGAGTGGCTTGAGCCTCTGTATCTGGAGCCGTTTACCCATCTCAGTGACCTCAATGGCCGTTTCATCAATGCCATCTGCACTTGCCTTGGCATTGACACCTGCATCACCCCGGCCACCGACTATTGCGTTTCCGGAGAGAAGACCGAACGACTGGTTCAGCTTTGTCTCCAGGCCGGCGCAAGCGTATACGTGTCAGGCCCGGCAGCCCGCAGCTATCTGGATGAAACCGCCTTTCACCATCACGGGATGACCGTGGAGTGGTTCGATTACAGCGGATACCCCGAATACCCGCAACAATGGGGAACATTTGTCCACAGTGTCACGATGCTAGACTTGCTCTTCAATACCGGTCCCGAGGCTCCCGCCTTCATGAAGCATGTCAGATCAGGAACATGAAGCTCTCCGTCGTCGCCACACTTTACCAGTCGGCACCCACCCTCGCCCGGTTCTGTGAGCGTGCCGGTCGTGTAGCGCACACTGTTGCCGGCGATGACCACGAAATCGTTCTCGTCCATGACGGCTCCCCTGACCAGAGCCTCGAAATGGCCCTCGACCTGGCCGAGGCCAATCCGCGATTGGTGATTGTTGACCTCTCCCGTAACTTCGGCCATCACAAGGCCATGATGACCGGGCTCGCCCAGGCGAGAGGCGAACGGGTCTTCCTGCTGGATAGTGACCTCGAGGAGGACCCCGAATGGCTCATCGACTTCGATGACCAGATGACCCGGAACGGTTGCGATGTTGTCTATGGCGTCCAGGTTCGGCGCAAGGGTGGCTGGATCGAGCGCGTCAGCGGAGCGGCCTTTTACCGACTCTTCAATCTGGCCACCGGCATCAACCTGCCCAGGGATGTCGTGACTGCCCGGCTCATGACGCGGCGTTACGTGGAAGCCCTGATCCGGCACGAAGAAAGAGAGGTCTTCATCGCCGGTCTCTGGCACCTTGCCGGATTTGAACAACAACCCCACCCCGTCCGCAAGCATCATGACAGCCCGACGACGTACAGCCTTGGCCGCAAGTTCAGCCTGCTCGTCAATGCCATCACCGCCTTCAGTAATGCCCCGCTGATCGCCATCTTCCATTTTGGCCTGATGAT
>Ga0172373_10006848_pt1 | contig 15009 bp, 13 predicted proteins | sample Lak10m_2_FD_114546 | JGI IMG/M metagenome (GOLD analysis project Ga0172373, IMG submission 114546) | Freshwater microbial communities from Kabuno Bay, South-Kivu, Congo - kab_092012_10m | ecosystem: Environmental > Aquatic > Freshwater > Lake | place: Democratic Republic of the Congo... | reverse complement strand
CCCTGAGCTGATCGGTGCCTCCACCCTCAAGCGCGAGGTGGTGGAGGGGCTGGACATCATGATTCTGCGCGAGCTCACGGGGGATCTTTATTTCGGTGAGCCGCGCGGTTTCGACACCACCCCCGATGGCGTGGCGCGCGCGGTGAACACCATGGTCTACACCGAGCCCGAGATCGAGCGCATCGCTCATGTGGCGTTTCGGCTTGCGCGCACACGCCGGCGCAAGCTCTGTTCGGTTGACAAGGCCAATGTGCTGGAAGTGATGCAGCTGTGGCGCAAAGTCGTGAGCCGCGTGGGCCGTGAGTATCCCGATGTTGAACTCACCCACCAGTTTGTCGATGCGGCGGTGATGCAGCTCATGCGCGCTCCCAGGCAGTTCGATGTGATGGTGATGGGCAACGTGTTCGGTGACATCGTGTCAGACGCCGCGGCCATGCTGACCGGCTCGATCGGCATGCTGCCGTCGGCCTCGCTTGCGCTGGGGCGTAAGGGGCTGTACGAGCCGGTGCACGGCACGGCGCCCGACATCGCAGGTCGAAATCTCGCGAACCCGCTGGCAGCCATCCTGTCGGCGGCCATGATGATGCGCCATTCGTTTGACCGCGCCGATCTTGCCGAGCGTATCGAATCCGCGGTGGGGCGCACGCTCGCCGGGGGCTATCGCACCGGCGACATCATGCAGCCGGGCATGAAGCAGGTGGGGACGCGGGAAATGGGCGATGCGGTGCTTGAAGCACTCAAGGCCATCGCAGCCGGCAGCTGAGCAACCAGGAGAACGCAGGATGACCAATCCCCTGCATGCGCTGAAGAACCAGATTGCCGTGGTGGGAGTGGGTAACACCGCCTACGGCAGCTTCCCCGATGTGAGCGATTACGGGCTGGGCGCCCAGGCCTTTCGTTCGGCAATCGAAGACTGCGGGCTCGACAAGAACCAGATCGACGGACTGGTGTGCTGCCGCGTGCCGTACTACGCGCGGATGGGCGAAATACTCGGCCTCGATCCGCGCTGGACCCTTCAGATGCCACCGCACGGCCGCATGTCGGGCATCTCCATTGTCGAGGCGGCCCTTGCGCTTCAGACGGGCGCTGCAAACTATGTCGCGCTCATCTACGCCAACATCGGGCGCTCGCGCCGGGTGAACTATGGCGGCGAGGACAGCGCCGCGTTCTGGGACCCCTGGGGTTTCACTTCGCCCGGGGCGGCGCACGCCATGATGTTTCGCATGCACATGGAGCGCTACGGCACCACCACGCGCCAGCTCGCTGAGGTCTCGGTCGCGTTTCGCCGTCACGCCATGCTTCAGCCTGATGCGGTGATGAAATCGCCCATGACGATTGATGATCACGAGGCTTCTCGCCCCATCGTCGAGCCGCTCAGGCTTTTTGACTACTGCCTGATCAACGACGGCGCGGTCTGCCTCATTCTCACAACCGCCGAGCGCGCGCGCGATCTCCGGAAACCGCCGGTACTGATCTCGGGTTTCGGTGCGCGCGATGCGTTTCGCCGCAGCGCCATCCCCAATTTCGACCCTGACTTCTGGTATGCGGAAACGCGGGATGCGGGCGCACAGGCTTACGCCATGGCCGGTGTCGGTCCGTCGGATATCGATGCGCTCATGTGCTATGACAACTTCAGCCCCACGGTGCTGTTCAGCCTGGAGGGACTGGGCTTTTGCGAGCAGGGCGAAGCAGGTGCTTTCGTGGAGGGCGGGACGCTGCAGCTGGGCGGAAAGCTCCCCACCAACACCGATGGCGGGCATCTGTCCAACTCCTACATGCAGGGCTGGGCGCTCAATGTGGAGGCGGTGCGGCAGCTTCGCGGCGAATGCGGTGATCGCCAGGTGCCCGACTGCGAAATCGTGCAGTACGTGGCAACGGCCCCCTGCACGCGTTCAATCATCTATACCCGCGGCTGAGGAGACCCGACATGCTTGGCCACTACGACAAGCCGCTACCGTCTGATGACCCCGATGCCCGTCCGTTCTGGCAACGTGCACGCGAACATCGCCTCGCGGTGCAGCGCTGTGACGCCTGCGGCGACCGGCACTTTCCGCCCGGTCCGATCTGCCCTGCCTGCCTGTCCGATCGGCAGTCCTGGGAGGATGTGAGCGGACGCGCGACGCTGCTTTCGTGGGTACTGTTTCATCGCGCCTACTGGGTGAGCTTTCGTGATGACGTGCCCTACGATGCCTGCCTCGTACAGCTGGAGGAAGGTCCGATCCTGATCAGCAATTTCGCGGGCGGCATTCCCGACGGAGTGCGTGCCGGGATGCCGCTTAAGGTGGTGTTCGATGACGTCGCGCCCGAACTCACTTTGCCGCGATTCGCACCGGCGTAAGGAGATCGGGCCGCGACTGCGCCTGCGCGCGCCGCTCAGTCGAGCTTTGCCCCGGCAGCCTTCACCACCTCCGCATAGCGCTTGATTTCGGCCTCGATAAAGCGGCTGAAGTCCTGCGCGCTGCCGCCGCCGATGTCGGCACCGAGATCGTTGAGCCGCTTCACGACAGCCGGATCCTTGAGCACCGCATTGATCTCGGTATTGAGCCGGTCAACGATCTCGCGCGGCGTTCCGGCCGGTGCCATTACCCCGTACCACGCCGACATCGAGACTCCCTTGATGCCCAGCTCGGAGAATGTGGGAAGCTGGGGAAATGCGGTCGACCGCTTGTCAGCTGCGACCGCAAGCGCCTTCATCTTTCCCGCTGCCACGAACGATACCGGTGCAGTGGTGTCCATCATGAGCGTGATCGTGCCGGCGAGCAGATCGGAGTGCGCCATGCCGGCACCGCGATAAGGCACATGCATCAGCTGGATGCCGGTATGGGTGGCGAGCATTTGCCCGGCCAGGTGGTGGGATGAGCCCACCCCCGCCGAGCCATAACTCACCTTGTTGGGGTTGGCGCGCGCGAAGTCGATCAGCTCGCGGGCTGAATTGAAAGGCGAGTTGGCGGCGACGACCAGGATGTTTGGCACCTGGGAAAAATAAATGACGGGCTCGAAATCGCGGATCGGATCAAACGGCAGCTTCGAGTAAAGATGAACGTTGACGGCGTTGGGGCTGACCGAGGCCATCAGAATCGTGTAGCCATCGGGCTTGGCGCGAGCCGCCACCTCGGTACCGATGTTGCCGCCTGCGCCTCCGCGGTTATCCACTGCCACCGATTGTCCGAGGCGCTGCGCAAGCGGTTGCGACAGGATGCGTGCCATGGTGTCGACGCCGCCGCCAGGTGCAAACGGCACCACCAATCGGACCGACTGATTGGGCCACGGTTGCGCGTTGATTGCGCTCGCAACCAGAAACAGAAATGCTGCAACGAGACTGCGCTTCATGAGGGGGTCTCCGGTGATTAGAATGCCCAGCGCCCTAGCGCGGCTGCGAAGGTGTCGCAGGTCTTGCTTCAGGGGCTGTCGGGAGATGGTAGGCCACCTTGGCGCGCTTGCCGACTCCACGTTTCGCTGAACCCCATTCGAGATTGCCATGTCCACGCCCCAATCCCCGGCTGAATCGTTCTCTCGGCGCCTCTCGCCCGCGGGCAAGACTGGCATGCTTACCGGACTCCGGGTGGTCGAGGTGGCCGACGAGTCGGCGGAATACGTGGGCCTTGTTCTCGCCGGGCTTGGGGCAGAGGTCATCAAGATCGAGCCGCCCGGGGGCAGCCCCACGCGAGGAATCGGGCCGTTTGTCGGTGATCAGCCGGGACCCGATCGATCGCTTTTTTTCCTGAACTACAACCGGGGCAAGCACTCGGTGGTTCTCGACGCAGGCAATGCGGCGCATCGCGAACAGATGCTCGCCCTGATTGCGTCCGCCGACATTCTGGTCGATGGGAGCAATGGCCGCCTGGCAGCAGCCCTCTCGCCCGGACAGTCCTTTGCAGAGCGTTTTCCGCGACTCATCAACGCCCGTATGACGCCATTTGGAGATACCGGTCCGTGGAAGGATTTTCAGGGCGGCGATCTGGTTCACTTGGCACTCGGCGGCGTGATGATGAACTGCGGTTACGACCCCGATCCCACGGGTCACTACGACACGCCGCCCATCGCTCCGCAGAGCTGGCACAGCTATCACATTGCAGGGGATCAGCTGGCAGCGGCCATCGTGGCGGCGCTCCTTCATCGGGCACGCACGGGCGAGGGCCAGGATTTGTGCTGTGCGGTACATGAGGCGGTCTCAAAAAACACCGAGATCGACGTAATGTCCTGGGTGATGCGCCGCGCTCCGGTTTTCCGTCAGACCGCGCGCCACGCGGTTGAATTGCCCAGCCGCGCGCCCAATGTGAGCCACACCAAGGATGGTCGCTGGGTCATGACCTGGGGCGTGTCGGCACGCGACAAGGCGAAGCTCGTGCCTTTTCTCGATCGCTGGAAGATGGCGGCCGACCTCGAGCAGCCTGCTGCCGAGGCCGACTTCAAGGCGCGCACCATTCCGGGTTCGGCGGGCACCGATGAGTCCACCATGCACACGCTCGATGTGGTGCAGCGCTTCATGCGCGCCTGGCGCCATGACACGGTGCCCTGGCAGGCCGCGCAGGAAGCGGGGCTGCTCTGGGCGCCGGTGCGAAAGCCACATGAAAACGCGACCGATCCGCACTGGCAGCAGCGCGCCACCTTTGCCGACATCCCTCACCCCGAGCTCGGACTGAACCTGCGCTATCCGGTGAGCAAGTGGTTGAGCACTGCAACTGCCTGGCAGACTGGTGGTGCGGCGCCGTCTCTGGGGGAGCATCAGCTGAAGCTCGCCGAGTGGTTGGGGCGCGATGCGTCGTCCGCAGCCACCGGTTCGACCGTCGCGTCACGCGCTGCCAGGCCCGCCGAACCACGCGTGTCCCCCGCTCTCAAGCGACCGGTTCAGGGCGAGCCACAGTGTTCCGCGCGTGGCCTGCCCTTCGCGCTCCAGGGTGTTCGCATTCTCGACTTTTCCTGGTTTCTCGCCTCCGCAGGCGGAACACGAATACTCGCTTCGCTGGGCGCCGAGAGTCTCAAGGTGGAGTGGAAGGAGAACCCCGACACCCGGCTCGCTGCCATGGCCCCGGTGGGCGGGCGCGAAGCGCGAATGCGTGCCACCGCACCGCTTGCAGGGGTCACCGATCCCGACATGGGCGGACAGTTCAACAACAAGAATGCTGGCAAGCGCGGGCTCTCGCTCAACATCCGGCATCCCAAGGGGCTCGCGATTGCCAAGGAGTTGATCCGCGTCTCCGACATCGTGGCGGAGGGCTTTTCGCCAGGCGTACTGGAGCGCCTGGGCCTGGGCTATGACGTGATGCGCTCGATCCGACCCGACATCATTTATGTCCAGCAGTCGGGCATGGGCTCGGTGGGCAGCTACGGGCGGTTTCGCACCGTCGGCCCGATTGCGGCGTCGCTGGTGGGCTCGACCGATATGTCCGGACTGCCCGAGCCTGCGATGCCGGCTGGCTGGGGCTACTCCTATCTCGACTGGATCGGCGCCTATGGCTTTGCGCTTGCTGCGCTCGGTGCGCTGTGGCATCGCGAGCGCACCGGCGAGGGACAGTGGATCGACGCCTCGCAGTGCGAAGCGGGAATCTTCCAGACCGGCGTTGCGGTGCTCGACTGGTCGGCCAATGGTCGGGTGTGGCAGCGAACCGGTAATCGCTCACCCTACAAGCCCGCAGCCCCGCACGGCGCTTACAGGCTCCGGGGCGACGATTGCTGGATTGCGATCGCCTGCTTTGACGAGTCGCAATGGCAGGCCTTTGTTCGCGAAAGCGGTATGAGCGCGCTGGCGCAGGATCCGCGCTTCAGAACGCTCGCCGATCGGCTCGCCAACCAGGACGCGCTCGATGACGCCGTGCAGTCGTGGACGGTTCAGCAAAACGGCTACGCGTGCATGGAGCGCCTGCAGCGGGCGGGCGTGCCTGCAGGGGTTTGCCAGACGGCCGAGGACCGCTGTGACCACGATCCGCAACTGCGCGCGCTTGAGTGGCTGTCGGAGGTGAACGGCACCAGAATTGGCCGCTGGCCGGTGGGCGAGTTTCCAGTGAAGCTTTCGCGCACGCCCGCCTGGAGCGGCGGACCGATAGACCGTGGAGCGCCCTGCTATGGCGAGGACAACGCGTTCATTTTGTCCACCTATCTCGGCATGTCAGAGGCCGAGATTGCCAGACTCGCCGAAGAAGGCGTGATCTGATTGCTGCGCTACTTCGCCATCGCCGGCACCCAGGTGGCGAGTGGCGGAAACATGATGATGAGCGCGATCAGGATCAGCACGCAGGCGATGAAAGGCGCAGCCGCGAGATAGATATCCCGCATGGTGGTGCCAGGTGGCGCCACCCCCTTCATCACAAAGAGCAGCAAGCCGAAGGGCGGCGTGGTGTAGCCGATCTCGAGTGCCAGCAGCATGATGAGGCCGAACCAGGTGAGATCGAAGCCCAGGGTCTTGGCGAGCGGAAAGAAAATGGGCGCGGTGAGCAGCATCATTGACAGCTGATCCATGAAACAGCCCAGGAACAGCAGGATGCCAATCATGGCAAGCAGCATGGCAAGCGGTGCAAGATCAAACGACAGCGCCCAGTTCATGAGGCCGCTCGAGGCGCCAGTAAAGGCCAGCGCCTGGGCAAACGTGGCCGAGCCGAAAATGATCAGGAAGGACATGACCGTGACCCGCAGGGCGCCCTCAACTGAGCGCACGATCGCCTGCCAGGTGAGCGTTCGGTAGCAGGCCGCTAGCACCGCCACTGACAGGGCTCCCAGCGCTGCAGCCTCGGTGGGGGTGGCCCAGCCCACCAGCATCAGCACCACCGAGAACACGATCAGCCCGACCATGGGCAGCACATCGAATACGATCAGCCGGATTTTTTCGGCAAACGGCGCAGGCTTGACCTCGTAATAGGGCGCAGCGCTGGGGTCAATGACCGTCCAGCCCCAGATCAGGACGCCGTACATGATCGCAAGCACCAGCCCGGGGATGATGCCGGCAAGAAGCAGATCGGTGACATCGGTCTGGCCCAGCGTGGCGAGAAGCACCGTGAGCGCCGACGGCGGGATGATGACGGCAAGCCCCCCCACACCCATGATGGGCCCGATCGAGAGGTACTTGTTGTAGCCCCGCTTCATCATGTCCGGGACCATCAGCGAGCCAAGCAGTGCGCAGGCGCCCATCGAAGACCCGGCCGGCCCCGCGAAGGCAGTACCGCCAATCAGCGTGACATACGACAGGCGACCACGAACATTGCCCAGCAGTTTGTCAGCGGCATTGAAGCAGCGGGTGGCTAAGCCCGTGTGATAGAACAATTCGCCCATCAGGAGGAACATGGGGATAGGCACCAGGGCGAACGTGGTCATCGCACCAAAGCCGTTGTTCACGACCTGACCAATCGCGGCCGAGCCGCCCATGTAGAAGACGGCCGCCATGATGTTGGTGGCGAAGAATGCAATGGCTACCGGAATGCCGATCAGCATCAGCGCAACCGAGGCGCCGAACAGAATGATGGCGGGCCAGACCCAGTCCATCAGTGTGAGGCTCCGCCGCTTTCGCTTGCCAGGGCGGCAAGCGGTGATTCATCGCGCCACAGGTAGCGCACGAACTCCAGACCCATGAACAGAAACGAGATCGGGATCCACATCACGATGGCCCAGCGCGGCGCATCGAAGGAGCGCACATCCTTGTTGTTCTGTATCCAGTCAAGCATGGTCACTTCCAGCCCATACCAGGCCATGGTGAGGCAGATGGCAACGCAGATGAGACCAATCAACCGGGTCAGCCACCTTCGCGCTGACCGGCTGAGGTTCATCAGCAGCAGCTCAACATAGACGTGACCCTTCTCGCGAACCAGCCATGGCGCCCCCAGGCAGGGGATGAGCAGCAGCGCGTATTCGCTGAAGGTAAAGAAATGCGCTGACGGCTGGCGGTCGAGGTTACGGATGAGCACATCGAGGCAGATGGTGATCATCACCGCCACCATCAGGAGCGCAGCCGCCACCGCCATGACGCGGATAAGAAGCGTGTGGAATCGGGCGATCAGATTCACGGCAGGTGTTTGCGGATCAGTTCGAGCGGGACTCAGGCTGGCGGACGGTTGCTGCGCGAGCCTCGATGCGCGCCACCGTCCCGCTCAGGAGGCTTCAGGCCTCAGGGCGTGAACAGCTTCACCATTTTTTCGTAGTCGTTGGGCACGCCCGCCTTGTCCATGCGCTCCTTCATGCGGGTGTGGGCTGCGGCACTGGCCCCAGCGATGAAGCGCTTGCCGGCTTCGGCACCGAGCGCGAAGGTCTTGATGCCGCGTTTTTCCAGTTCGGTGATTTCGCGGTCGCGAATCTGATGCATGTCGGCGATGCTCGCCACCTCATGATTGATTGCCATTCTGGTGAGGAACTCGCGGGTCTTGGGCTGCAGCGACGCCCACTTCTTCGCGTTGATGATCACGCCCAGATCAGTGGAGAAGAATTTCGGGTCGAGCCGGAACTTGAGGTGCTTGTCCCAGTTCGCGTCCATGATGCCGATCTCGGTCCAGCCGGTGATCTCGATGGTGCCGCGCTCGAGCGCGGTGTAGATGTCGGTGGAAGGCATGTTGAGTACCTGCGCACCGAGGAAGTTGGTGAGGAACGCGTTATAGATGGGATTGCCGCGCACCTTGAAGCCCTTCACGTCGAGGTTGCCCTGCGCGTCGGTTTTCAGTTCCTTGGTGGACCAGAGGTGAAAGCGAATGCCGCTGTCGAACCAGCCCAGGTAATGCACGCCCATGCGCTTCATGTGAGCTTCGTTCAGCGCGTCATAGGCGCCGCTCTTGCGTGCCATGGGGCCGTCGATGGAGGAAGCCGATACCGCATCGCACTCTGGAACCGCAGCCGCATAGAACGCGCACGGCGTGTAGACCATGTCGACCACACCGTTCCGTACCGCATTGGGCTGCTCGAACATGCCCATGGCCTCGGGGCCGCCGCGCACGGTGATCTCGACGATACCTTTGCCCTCCTCATTCACCTTCTTGACGAAGTTGAGGAAGCTTCGCGAATACACCCAGTTGGCGGGAAACGAATGCAGAGCGGTGAGCTTGTCCTGGGCGAGGGAAACCGAGGCAGGCACTGCGAGCGCGATGGCCAGTGCTGCGCCGAGCAGACGACGGATCATGTCGAATCTCCTGTTGGGGCGTGACGAAGGGCGAAAGTGTCGCACGATATGGGGGGGCGGGGGCAATATCCGGGCAATCCCGGTACGGACGGGCGCCGGTGCAGGCGGGCCCGGTACAAGCGGGTGCCAGTACAGGCGGGCGCGACTGATCAGCCTGCGGCGTAACCGGTCACGTGGGCAAGCGCCTCTGCAAAGCCCGCCGCCGAACGCTGACTGCAGACGAATGCCGGCATGGGGTCGACGCGTCCGCCGTAGTCAAGCACATTGGCCACGCCGATTGAACGCTCGAAAAAGCCAAACATCGGCGCATCGTTGGGTGAATCGCCCAGGTAAAGGTGCTCAAGCGCAAGCGCCTGCGGCGTGATGCCGAATTCATCAGCGGCCATCTGGAGCGCGGTGCTGAGCTTGTCGTGCTCGCCAAACCAGGCGTTGACGTGGATGGAACTGATCTTCACATGCATGCCGGCCTCGCGCAGCAGGCTCGCCACCCGGTCGGCGGTCGCGAGGCCATCGGTCTGGACATCCTCGGCAAAGTCGATTGCGAGATCGCAGGCCCGATAGGCCTGATCGGCGCTCACGGCCACCCCCGGTACCGCGGCGAGGACTCGGGCGGCGATGTCTTCGAAGCGCGCGCGGTTGGCGGCGAGTGTGGCCTCGTCCTGAAGAAAGCGCCGCCTCATGCGGTGGCGAGTGCGGTCGTAGCGAAACCAGAAAGCGCCGTTTTCGCCAATCACCGCATCCACCGGCCACATTCGCGCGATGTGATCGCACCAGCCCGCGGGCCGCCCGGTCACGGCCACCGAGAGCCTTCCCGATTGCTGCCAGGCATTGAGTGCAGCGAGCGCCTCGGGGCGGAGCAGCCCATCGGTTGTGAACGTGTCATCAATATCGAAGAACACGCCGCGGACCGCCTGGGCGCGCGGCAGGTCGGCGAGCGGTCGGGGGCGGTGGGGTTCTGCGTTGGGCATGGGGGCGTTCAGAGGATGCGTTTTCGGATCTGCGTCACGATGATCTCTGCCAGGATCACGATCACGAAAATCGACAGCAGAATGAGAGAAACCCGGGTCCACTGAAACAGGTTGAGCGCGGTGTCGAGCGCCATGCCCACGCCCCCTGCACCCACCAGACCCAGCACCGACGACTCGCGGATGTTGATGTCCCAGCGAAGCAGCAGCACCGACCAGAACGTGGGCGCAAGCTGAGGCCAGTAGCCCTGCGACAACACCGAGAGCCAGGGCGCCCCCGCCGCGTGCAGCGCCTCGATCGGCCCGGGGTCGGCCTCCTCCAGGGCTTCGCCAACCAGCTTGCCGACAAAACCGATCGAGCGACAGGCGATCGCAAGCGTGCCGGCGAGCGCACCGGGCCCGAAGATCGCCACAAAGAGCAGCGCCCAGATGAGCGAATTGACCGATCGCGTGGCCACCAGAATCAGGCGCGCCGCGAGATTGATCAGCCGGTTTCTAATCAGGTTGCGCGCGGAGAGCACGCCAACCGGAAGCGCCAGGGCCACGGCGATGAGGGTGCCCAGCGTGGCGATATGAAGCGTGTCGACCAGCGCATCGTGTACGCCCGAGGGATAAAAGCCGACATTGATCGGCCACATCCGTACCAGCAGATCCTGCACCTGCTCGGGCGCGTCGAGCAGAAACTCCGGGATGACCTCGACGCTTCGCACCGACGCAAGCACCGCTGCCAGCACGGCCAGGGTGAGCATGAGCCGCGCGAGCCGTTCGCTGCGCGAGTGCCGGTGCCATGCGCGCGCGCCGGCCGCTGGCGAGTAAGGCTCAGGCATCGCTGCGCCGGGCATCGATGCCCAGAATGGAGCGGACCACGCGCGCCAGTGACTCCCCCACCATGATCATCGCGATGATGGCAATCAGGATCGCGCACACGAAGCTGTAATCAAAGCGCTGGAACGCTGCAAACAGCGTGCTGCCGATACCGCCCGCGCCGACAATGCCCACCATGGTGGAGTTGCGCAGGTTGGAGTCCACCTGATAGGTGGCAAAGCCCACGAAGCGGGACATGACCTGCGGCAGCACCCCATAGGCGAGCACGCTTGCAAAGGGGGCGCCGGTGGCGCGCACCGCCTCGACCTGTTTGAGCGAAATCTCTTCGATTGCTTCGGCAAAGAGCTTGCCGATGAAGCCCACCGAGGCGACGGTGAGCGTGAGAATGCCTGCGAGCGCGCCAAATCCCACTGCTTTCACAAACAGGATGGCGACGATCACCGGATGAAATGAGCGGCAGAGCGCCACCACCGATCGTGCGGGCCAGCTGACCCAGGCGGGCATCAGGTTGCGGGCGGCAAGCACCCCCAGTGGGAGGGAAAAGGCAATGCCCGCGCAGGATGCGAGGATGGCAATTTCCAGGCTTTCGGTGAGGCCGCGCACCATGCTGTCGGCCTGCAGGATCTCGGGCGGAAACATGCGCCCGAGAAAGCGCTGCGCATTGTCGAGGCCCACCACGAAGCGCTCGACGCTGAAATCCAGGCGCTGCGCCGCGAACACAATGTAGCTCGCAAGCGCCACCCAGCCGAGCGCGACCCAGGGTCTGCGGGCAAACGCTAGCCTAGCCAATCCTCACCACCGTAAATTGCACGAAGCCGCTCATCGGTGAGGCCCTCGGGGCTGCCGTCGTAAATGATGGATCCCTCGGCCATGCCGATGATTCGAGCTGCAAAGCGTCGGGCCAGATCGACGTCGTGCATGTTGACGATCACCGGTACACCCAGGCTTTCGCCCAGGTGTGACAGGAGCTGCATGATGTCGACCGACGTGCGCGGGTCGAGCGAGGACGTGGGCTCATCGGCGAGCAGCAGGCGGGGGTTCTGCATGACCGCACGCGCGATGCCCACGCGTTGCCGCTGGCCACCCGACAGGCCATCGGCGCGGCGGTGCTCGAAGCCCGAAAGACCAACCACGTCGAGCAACTCGAATGCGCGGTCGATGTCGGCCGCGGGATAGCGGCGAAGCCATGCCTTCCAGGCGGGCACGTAACCCAGCCGCCCGCACAGCAGGTTTTCCATGACCGACAGACGCTCGACCAGGTTGTATTCCTGGAACACCATGCCTATGGTGCGGCGGGCCTCGCGCAACTGCCTGCGATCGAGCTTGACCAGGTCACGACCCTCGAACTCGATCGAGCCCGAGGTGGGCTCGACCAGCCGGTTAATGCAGCGGATGAGGGTGGACTTTCCCGTGCCGGAAGCCCCGATGATGGCGGTGAGTCCGCCCGACCCGATAGCCAGCGAGACACCGCGCAGCACGGGCTTGCCCGGCAGGTATTCCTTGGTGAGCCCGCGGATCGCGAGCGCAGCAGGCGTGCTCAAGGCGCTTACTTGCCCTGAGCCTTGGCCTTGGCCTCGGCGGCTTTCCGGCGGGCTTCTTCTTCGCGCTTCGCTTCGCGCTCGTAGGCCGCGCCGTTGAATTTCTCGCCGCCGGCCTCGGCCACTTCACGCACCACTGACCAGTCCTTCTGATAGGTCACCGGGAAAAATCGATCGGCCCCATCGAAGGCTTTCTTCATGTCGTCGGTGAAGCGGTAGTCGTAGAAGCACTTGAGCATGCGGTCGCGCAGCGTGGGCTCAAGATCATGGGCATAGGCGAACGACGAGGTCGGAAACTTGGCGCTCCGATAAATCACCCGGAAGTCGTCTTCCTTGATCTGTCCGCGCGTGGCCATGCGGTGAAACACATCGGAGGCGACTGCCGCCGCTTCATAGTCGCCTGAGCGCACCCCCAGCACCGACTGGTCATGCTTGCCCGAGAACAGAATGTTGTAGTCCTTGCCGGGGTTCAACCCCTCGCGCGGAAAGAGCGCCATGGGGGCCATGTGCCCCGAATTGGAGGAGGGCGAGGTGTGGGCCACCTTGCGGCCTTTCAGATCGGCGAGCTTCTGGAAAGCAGACTCTTTCCGGACGATCACGATCAGGTTATAGCCCTGAAACTCTTTCTCGTAGCCCTTCACTGCGAAAGGCACCGCGCCCGCGATGTTGACCGCAAACGCAGTGGGTCCGGTGGAGAATCCGCCCACATGCAGGCGGCCGGAGCGCATGGCCTCGATCTCGGCGGCATTGGACTGAACCTGGAAGAACACCACGCGCTTGGCAGTGCACTGCGCCAGATGATCGGTGAAGGGTTTGAAGATTTTTTCGTAGACGGCGGGGTCTTCCACTGGCGTATACGTGAAGACCAGCGTGCTGGGGTTCTTGTAGCGCTTGGGATCTTTCGGGGGATCAGCAACCAGGTCGCGGTTTTCATCGCAGTACTGCGGATCAAGGTCGCCGCGGTGACCGCAGGCGTCCTGGGCCTGGACGCTGGCGATGGCGGCGAGGGAAAGAATCAGGGCGGCAAGTTTTTTCATGAACAGGCTCCCGGCGGCCGGTTGGCCGGGTTGAATGGGTGGAGAGATCACGTAACGGGCGTCATCATAAGAGACTCTGGCCCGTCTGGCACTGAAACGCCCAGAGGGCTGGGCAGGCTTGATCAGGATACTGTGGGGGCTGACAATTCAGCGCGCGATGCATGCAGTCGCGGGAGCCTGCGGCGCGCCGGCGCCGCGACACCGCCCCCTCTATCGATTCCCAAAGGATGACGCTGATGCTTTCAGCACAGGACAATGAGCTTCTGGTCTCGGGCGGTCCCGGAACCGTCATGGGGGAGTACCTCCGGCGCTACTGGCATCCGGTTGCACTCAGCGACGAAGTGCCCGAGCCGGATTGCGCTCCGATCCGGCTACGGGTTCTGGGCGAAGACTGGGTTTTGTTTCGCGACTCAGCGGGCCGCACGGGCCTCCTGGATCCGGCCTGCGCGCACCGTGGCGCCAATCTTTTTTACGGCCGAAACGAGGAGGGCGGGCTACGCTGCGTCTATCACGGCTGGAAATTCGCGACCGACGGCGCATGTATCGACATGCCGAACGTGCCGCCCGGCTCGGCGCTGCACGGCAAGATGCGAATCCGGGCCTGCCCGACCGTCGAGTTCGCCGGCATGGTCTGGGCGTACCTGGGCTCCGAGGGCACGATGCCGGCCACGGTGCCGCAGCTCGAGGCAGGGCTGGTGCCCGCCTCTCACCGCTTTGTGACCAAGCGCCTGGTTGAATGCAACTGGACGCATTCCATGGAAGGCGCGCTCGACACTGCGCATTTCTCGTTTCTCCACATGCCCGCGCCCGCGCAGATGCGCGATGACAATCCGGCGGTCGCCGCCGATGTGGCACGACTCCGGTGGTTGCGCAACGACCCCATGCCGCGCTTCAAACTCATCGATCATGAGGTGGGTTTTCTGATTGGGGGCGCACGCCATGCCGACCCCGGTGACCACTACTGGCGGCTCACCCAGTACATGCTGCCCACCCACTCGATCACGCCCTCGGCGATGCCGGGTGAGACGCTCTATGGCTACACCTGGACGCCTATCGATGACAGCCGCTGCTGGATCTACACCTACGCCTGGCATCCCGACCGACCGCTGGACGATGCTGAGCGCGAGCGCTACCAGAAGGGCGGGTACGGACAGTTTGCCGAGCTTGGTGCAGGCTATGTGCCGCTTCGCAATCGCGGCAACGACTATCTCCTGTCTCGCGAAGAGCAGCGCACCACCTCGTTTACTGGTGTGCGGGGCATTGCCGAGCAGGACCAGATGGCCCAGGAGAGCCAGGGCGTGATCGCCGATCGCACGCGTGAGCATCTGACCGCGACCGATATCGCCATCGTTCACTTCCGTCGCCTGTTGCTGGGCGAGGCCCGCGCGCTCGCTGCCGGTCAGGCGCCTGCAGCACCCGGGCGCGCCGAGGCATACCGCGTGCGCGGGGGCGGTGCGCACACGCCCGCCAGTCAGCCGCTTGAAGAGGTGATGGAGACCCGCTTCGGCTCGGCCACCGGCCTGATCGGCTGAGGCCGCAGCACCACCCACCTG
>Ga0172373_10006846_pt1 | contig 15015 bp, 16 predicted proteins | sample Lak10m_2_FD_114546 | JGI IMG/M metagenome (GOLD analysis project Ga0172373, IMG submission 114546) | Freshwater microbial communities from Kabuno Bay, South-Kivu, Congo - kab_092012_10m | ecosystem: Environmental > Aquatic > Freshwater > Lake | place: Democratic Republic of the Congo... | reverse complement strand
CTTCGTCGACACCGCGGGCGTGCGGCACGACCTCTTCGGCAAGGGCGGCGGCGACAAGATCGCCGAGTTCGCGAAGGCGCCGCTGCTCGGGCAGGTGCCGATCGAGCAGGCCGTCCGCGAGTGGGGCGACAAGGGCACGCCGATCGTGCAGGCGGCGCCCGGCAGCGCGAGCGCAGCGGCCTTCGCCGACATCGCCGACAAACTCGCGCGCGGCCTCGCCGTCGCCGAGTGGAAGCGCAGCGGCGGCACGAAGGCCCCCGCCGGCACCGGCCCAACGCGCCTCAAGATCGTGCGCTGATTCGCGTCTTCCCCGCGCGGGAGTCGCGTGGCGCGCGCATCGCGTTCCGGGCCAACACCGCAAGGATGTTGCTATGTCCTAGGCTGCGATGGGCGCGTTGCGGCGGGCGCCGAGGCGCAGCGGCGAGCGCCACGAGGTGCCGCCATGACCCGGCAGCAAGGTGCGCGAGGGGACGCCATCGAAGACGACGCCCATCGCCGGCTGCTGGCCCTTCTGCACCCACACCACGCGACACGGGAACACGTACTCGACACCCGCCGCGACGAGACCCACACGCACGATGGTGCGCTCGCCGAGCGCGCCCGGCGTCGCGGTGACGATCGCGAGCCCGCCGCCCGAGGCGTTGTGCAGCTGACCCGCGCCGAAGCCGCCCGGCAGCGTGAACTGCACGCTGAGCGGGGAGGGCACGCGCGGCATCGCGCGGCGCGGATCGTTCGACGGCGCATCGCCCGAGAGCAGCTGCGCGAGGCCGAGCAACTCTACGCGCTCGTCCGCGTCGAGCGGGATCGCGAGCTTCTCCTCCTTCGCGAGGAGGAGGCGGTACGCATAGACCATCTCGAAGAAGTCGTGCATGGCGGGCTCCGCGTGCGCTGGGATGCAGACGTCCGTGCGACGAGGAAGTTTCAATCGTTTCGTTCAGCAACCTCCGTGCCGTGCAGGATCTTCCCGGCGATCGCGCGTGCTCGTGCGAGATCGCGGCGGGAGCGCGGAACGGCGGCGCGACATCCCTGTCACGGCCGTGTCGTTTTCCCCACGGTGGCCACTCGCCGCGGCACGTCGCGCGTGCGAAACGTGACGTCGCGATGGACCTCTTCGACGACGCCGACGCGCGCAGCCCGGAAGGCGCGCCTCTCGCCGAGCGGATGCGGCCGGCGCGCCTCGAAGATGTCGTCGGCCAGTCGCACCTGCTCGCCGAGGGGAAGCTGCTCGCGGGCGCGATCCGCGGCGATCGCGTGCCCTCGATGATCCTCTGGGGCCCGCCCGGCACCGGGAAGACGACGCTCGCCCGCGTCATCGCGCGGGAGACGCGCGCGCGTTTTGCGGCGTTCAGCGCGGTGCTCGGCGGTGTGCCCGAGCTGCGCAAACTCCTCGCCGAGGCCGCCGAGGAGAAGCGCCTGCACGGCCGCCGCACGATCCTCTTCGTCGACGAGATCCACCGCTTCAACAAGGCGCAGCAGGACGCGCTGCTCCCGCACGTCGAGCGCGGCGCGGTCGTGCTCGTCGGCGCGACGACGGAGAATCCCTCCTTCGCGGTGAACGCGGCGCTGCTGTCGCGGGCGCGCGTGTTTCGGCTCGAGTCGCTCGGCCCGGAGTCGATCGTGCGCTTGTTGGAGCGCGCGCTCGCGGACGGCACGCGCGGGCTCGGCGCGCTCGGGCTCACCGTGGCGCCGGACGCGCTCGCGGCCATCGCGGAGGGCGCGCGGGGCGACGCGCGGCGTGCGCTCGACGTGCTCGAGACGGCGGCGCGGCACGCGGTCGCGAGCGGCGCCGAGCGGCTCGATCCCGCCGTCGTCGACGAGGCGCTCGCGCAGCGCACGCTGCTCCACGACAAGAGCGGCGACGCGCACTACGACGTCGTCAGCGCCTTCATCAAGTCGCTGCGCGGCACCGATCCGGACGCGGCGATCTACTGGATGATGCGCCTCCTCGAGGCGGGCGACGATCCGCTCTTCGTCTTGCGGCGGATGATCATCTTCGCGAGCGAGGACATCGGCAACGCCGACCCGAACGCGCTGCAGGTCGCCGTCTCCGCGGACGCTGCGTTTCGCCGGCTCGGCATGCCCGAGGGGCTCTTCGCGATCGCGCAGTGCTGCACCTACCTCGCGACCGCGCCGAAATCGAACGCGAGCTACGTCGCCTTCACCATCGCCAAAGAGGACATCGCCGCGCACGGCGCGCTGCCCGTGCCGCTGCGCCTGCGCAACGCGCCGACGACGCTGCTGCGCCGCGAGGGACACGGCCGCGACTACCGCTATCCGCACGACGAGGGCGGCTTCGCGCGGGGCGAGGCGTATCTGCCCGACGCGCTCGCGGGGCGCCGCTACTACGTGCCGAAGCGCAGCGGCTACGAGCAGCGTATCGCCGAGCGCCTCGCGCGGCTGCGCGCGGAAGAGGCCGGCCCGTCGACTGCGCCGAGCGTCGCGCGGGATGCGGAGGGTGACGCGACGTCCGAGGCGTCGCAGCCGCCGCGCGAAGACTCGGAATGATCGCTTTTCTTCAGTATTTCTCGGCTTCCGGGCGCAGCGTTCCGTGATTGACGCGCGTGGCGCGGCCACCTCGCGTTTCGCCCGTTCATGCCGCCGTCCGCTCCCGAGATCGACGACGAGATCGCTGCGGCGCGCGCTCGGACTCCGGCGTCACGGACATCGGCGCGCAGGATACGCGTTCGACCGCTGCTGGTGACGCGTGTTCGGGCGCGTACGTCGAGCCCATGCCGACCCTGCGCACGAGCGGTCCCGCCCCTTCGCACGCGTTGGACCTCGCCGCCGAGCTGAGGCTGCGCTTCGCGGCGCGCACGGGGCTCTCGACGCGCCAGCCACCGCGCCGCTACCTCTGGACGCACGCCTTCGCCGTCCGCAGTTTCCTCGCGCTCGCCCAGCGCACCGGCGACGCGCATCACCGCGAGCTCGCGCTCGACCTCATCGATCAGGTGCACGCCGTGCTCGGTCGCCACCGCCCCGATGACGCGCGTCGCGGCTGGCTGAGTGGACTCGATGATCACGAGGGCGCGCTTCATCCGACGCGCGGCGGGCTGCGCATCGGCAAGCCGCTGCCCGAGCGGGCGCCCCGCGAGCCCCTCGACGAGCGCCTCAAGCGGGACCGAGAAAGCCAATACTTTCATTACCTTACGCAGTGGGCGCGCAGCCTCGATGAGGTCTCTCGCTTCACGGGCGAGGTGCGCTACCGCCGTCAGGCGTGCGAGCTCGCGGCCGTCGCGCACGCAGCGTTCACTGCGGGTGGTGCGCTGCTCGCGACGAGCCCGGACGAGCCCCCGCGCCTCGCGTGGAAGATGAGCGTCGATCTCACGCGCTCGCTCGTTCCCTCGATGGAGCACCACGATCCGCTCGAGGGCTTCCTCACCTTCCTCGCGTTGCAGCCCGACGTCGCGCGTGAGCCTCTCCCGCGACGTGCAGGAGAGCGAGCTGCGCCTGCTCGCGTCGCATCGGCTCGCGTTCCGCGAGCTCGGCCTCGCCATCGGTCTCGCGGACGTCGCGCGGACGCTGCTCGAGCTGAGCGGCGCCGGGCGCGCGCTGCCGGGCGCTGCGAGGCGGGCCGCGCTGCTCGCGACGCTCGCGCCCTATCAGCGCCTCGGCCCCGCGATCGTCGGCTTCTGGCTCGCCTCCGCGCATCGCGCAGCGCCCGCGTGGCAAGTGCACGGCGATCTCAACGACGTGATGCTCGCGACGAGCCTGCTCCCCGCGCAGGGCCTCGACGTCTTCGCATGACGTTCGCTCGCGCGCGTGACGACGCGATGGGAAAGTCCACGATCCCCTGGAAATAGAGGGTTTTTCGGGGGATCGCCGCGATCACGCGGGGGCGACGCGCAGCCGGTCGTCGACGCGTCGTACCCCGCGCGTACCCTTCGCCGCGCCGACGATCGCCTCGCGCTCACCGTACGACTCGACGACGCCCGAGAGCACGACGCTGCCGTCGAGCAGATCGAGCTGAATGCGCTTCGCCTCGCGCTCGGCGTGCCGCTCGAGGGCCTCCTCGATGGCCTGCCGCACATCGCCCACGGCGAGCTTCGCCGGCGCGATCTCGAGGCGATTGGTGATGCCGCGCACGCCCGCGAGGTTGCGCACCGCGTGCTCGGCGTCCTCGCGCTCGGACCAGTCATCGAGCGTCACCCAGCCGTTCGAGACGGTCGAGCGGATGCGCTGATCGGGCACGAGCACATCCCACATCCCCGATCGTGGGGAGATGGGCACGCCGAAAGGTGGGAGCGTCTCCGTCCGTGCGTCGCTCGGCCCGGTCGCACCGGCACTCAGGGCACGCGTTCGAGGCGGACGAAGGGCCCGGTTCGGTTGTAGACGAGGCGGAAGAAGGGCCGATTCGGGAAGCGCGCACGGAGTCTCGCGAGCGCTTCGTCGCTCCGCGGAGGAGACACGTAGAAGGGGCCCTGTTCGAGGAAGGGATCGGGGTGCGGCAGCCGATAGACCCAGGAGCCCGTGCCGGCGAACTCGGGGCGCATCCGCACGAGCATGGCGGGTGACTCTCCGATCACGACTCCATCTTGCGCGCCGGCCGCGCGCACTGCGCCGCGGATGATCGCGTGAGGGGCGGACTGACGCTGCAGCCCCGCGCCATGAACCAGGGTGAAGAGGGTGAGTCCGCCTCCCGCGTAGGCTGCAAGAGCCGCAGCTGCCGGCGTTCGCGGGAGCCCCAGGCTGGAGAGGGTGTCGAACGCACGCACGGTACCGACCGCGGCCAGCACCACCACGATGGGGACGCAGTCGGAGAGGTGGATCGGGCCTACGGTGTGAATTCCGACATTGTCGTGGAACAGACTCAGGGAGAGCAAGGAGCCGAGCGCCGCTCCGAGCGTCAGCGTGGGACCATCACGGCGGATTCCCATGATCGCGAGCAGCGCGCCGAGCGGGCCGAGCCCCATCACCACGAGCAGCATCAGGTTTTGGCCGAGGTTGTCACCGAGCCGCGTGAGCAGGGGTTGCGGCTCCATGGGGTCGAACTCGGTCGCGCCTGCCGTGAAGCGCGCCGGGAGAAACCAGACCCCGGAGAGCGCGTCGTTGTAGGCGGCGTAGAGACCCACGAAGAGGAGGAAAGGCGGCACGGCGGACAGCACGGCACGGAGCGCGGCGCCGCGTTCCCGGGCTGCGCGCCAGAGGAGATGGAGGGCCACCGGCATCATGATGAAGACCGTCTCGGGGGTCCGGGTCGCGAAGGCGGCACCGGTCGCGAGGCCGAGCAGGATGCCGCAGCGACGGGGCTCGCCGCCCGTGCACAGCGCGACGTACGCGTACAGCGCGACCGACAGCAGGAGGCGCGAGGCCACGTGTGCATGCGTCGTCATCGACAGCGTCTGCACCATCGGCGAACACAGCCAGAAGAGGCCGGCGAGCCACGCGCCGCGCCGACCGAGGAGTCGCCCCGCGATCGCGGCCACCACGACTCCGTTGAGCGCCGACGCGACGGCGTAGAGCAGCGAATCGAGTCTGGTTGCCAGGCTCAGCGCGCGGAAGAGCAGCACGCCCGGATAGTCGAAGGACGTGACGAGCCCGCCGTGGCGATGCGTGTAGATCTGCGTGAACGAGCCGTCGGGCTGGAGCACCGGAACGGCGAGGCGGCCGCGCGCCAGGATGCGGGCGCCGAAGTCGACCGCGAGCTCGTCGTCGGTGATCGGCAGGTCGAGCAGGAAGAGCGAGCGTCCGGCGACGGCCACACCGACCAGCACCGCCGCGAAGGCCGCGCTCAGTCCGAGCCAGGCGCGGGGCGAAAGCGCATCGAGCGCCCGCCATGTGCGTTGGAGCGTGGCTCGGAGCCGAGGTTCCAGACCGAGGGCCAGCAGCATGAAGCCGGGCACCGCGAACACGAAGTGCGCCAGCCAGAATCGAAGTTCGTTGGCCGAGATCCACCCGAGGAAAACGCCGGCCTGAGAGTCGAAAGGCTGATTGACCGGCAGTTGCGCGTAGATGACGAGCAGCAGCGTTCCGGCGAGGAGCGGCCCGAGACGCAGACGCGGCTGGATGGCGGAAGGGGCAGGATCCACGACGTGCGTCCTCAGCGGAAATCCATGACCGCGTCGATGACCTGCGCGATCGCTTCGCTCGTCAAGTTGGGATACAGGGGAAGGCGGATGATCGTGTCGGCGGCGCGTTCTGCGACCGGGCAATCACCGACTCGGCCTCCGAACCGCTGGCCCATCGGTGAGGCGTGGAGCGCTTGATAGTGAAAACACGCCTGTACGCCGCGCGCGCGCAGATGCGCGATGAGGCGTTCCTGCGTGTCGGAATCGGGCATTCGCAGATGGTAGATGTGCCATGAGGGCTGGCAGCCTGGGGGCACGGTGGGAACCTTCGCGCCCTGCGTCGCAGCCCATGGACGCAGCGCTGCGTCGTATGCTCGCCAGACGCGCTCGCGTGCGGCTTGGATCGATTCGAATGCCTCGAGCTGGGCGACCAGCACGGCAGCCACGAGCTCTGACGGCAAATACGAGGAGCCGAGGTCGACCCACGTGTACTTGTCGACCTGGCCGCGGAAGAACCGGCTACGATTCGTGCCCTTCTCGCGGAGGATCTCGGCACGCTCGACCAGCGCGGGGGTGTTGACGATCAACGCGCCACCTTCGCCGGCGACGAGGTTCTTGCTGCCATGGAAGCTCTGCGCTGCCAGCGCGCCGAAGCTGCCGAGTGGCGCGCCGTGGTAGGCGCCGCCGAGTCCATGTGCGTTGTCTTCGATGACGGTGAGACCATGGCGGCCTGCGATGTCGAGGATTTCTCCCATGGCGCAGGAAATGCCTGCGTAGTGCACCGGGACGACCGCGCGAGTGCGCGGTCCGATGGCCTCCGCGAGACGGCGTTCGTCGAGGTTGAGCGTGTCGGGTCGCACATCGACGAACACGGGGCGTGCGCCGTGGACGACGAAGGCATTGGCCGTCGAGACGAAGGTGAACGACGGCACGATGACTTCGTCACCGGGGGCGAGCTCGAGCAGCAACGCGGCCATCTCCAGCGCATGCGTGCACGACGTGGTCAGCAGCGCGCGGCCGCCGCCCGTGCGCTCGGCGAGCAGGGCTGATGCGCGCCGCGTCATCGGACCATCGCCTTCGAGGTGGCCGGTTTGGAGTACCTCTGCCAAACGCTCGCCCTCGCGCCCGGTCAGGAATGGCACGTTGAAACGAATCATCCGCGCTCGCCGATCACCGCGCGCAGGTAGGCGGCGTACTCGTCGGGCAGCTCTGCGGCGAGCTCGGCGACCCGTGCGGCGTCGATGTAGCCCATGCGATAGGCGATCTCCTCCGGACACGCGAGCATCAGGCCCTGACGTTCTTCGATGGTGCGAACGAACATCCCGGCCTGAAGCAGTGATTCGTGGGTTCCGGCGTCGAGCCACGCGGTGCCGCGTCCCATCACGATCACGCGTAGTTCCCCGTCCTCGAGGTAGGCGCGGTGGAGGTCGGTGATCTCGAGTTCGCCGCGCGGGGAAGGCACGAGTTCTGCGGCGAGTTCGCACACGCGAGAATCATAGAAATACAAACCGGGTACGGCGAGCTGGCTGCGCGGCTGCGCGGGCTTTTCCTCGAGGGAGATCACGCCCCCCGACTCGTCCAATTCCACGATTCCGTAGCGCTCCGGGTCGCGCACCGGGTAGGCGAATACCACTGCACCTCTGTGCTGGGCCGCCGCCTGCGCGAGCTTCTCCTGGAGGCCGGTACCGTAGAAGATGTTGTCGCCGAGCGCCAGCGCGCAGGGCTGACCAGCGATGAAATCGCGACCGATCAGGAACGCCTCCGCCAGCCCCCGCGGCTCTGGCTGCTCTGCGTATTCGAAACGCAATCCCCAGCGTGAGCCATCGCCGAGCAGGGAACGAAATGCCTCGATGCTCTCCGGCGTCGTGATGATCAACATCTCTCGGATCCCCGCCAACATCAGCATCGAGAGCGGGTAATAGATCATCGGCTTGTTGTAGACGGGCAGGAGCTGCTTCGAGATCGCGCGGGTGAGCGGAAAGAGCCGCGAACCCCGGCCTCCGGCGAGGATGATGCCTTTGGTGGTCATGAGTGCTCGTCGTCCCTCGCGTGGCCGCGATGCGCGTAGTTGGCGTCGAGCCAGCCCACGAAATCAGGCCTATGTGCGACGGTGCGCAGCCACTCGCGCTCGGTGAGATACCACTCGACCGTCGCGCGCAGGCCCTCGTCGAGTCCGCGACGTGGCCGCCAGCCGAGCTCGCTGCTGACCTTGTGCAGATCCATGGCGTAGCGGCGATCGTGGCCCGGTCGGTCCGCGACGAAGCGGATCAACCCAGCGTGCGGGCGTTGGGGAGAGTCGGGCAGTCGCTCGTCGAGAATCGCGCAGAGATGCTGGACGAGCTCGAGATTCGTCGGCCCGTTGTCGCCGCCGAGGTGGTAGGTCTCGCCCGGGCGCCCGCGCTCGAGGATCGCGCAGAGCGCCTCGCAGTGATCATCGACGTGCAGCCAATCGCGGACCTGTGCTCCGTCTCCGTAGACGGGGAGTGGCTGCCCGACGACCGCATTCAGGATGATGAGCGGAATGAGCTTCTCGGGGAACTGGCGTGGGCCGTAGTTGTTGCTGCAGTGGCTCAGCGTGACCGGCAGTCCGTAGGTGTGCGCATAGGCGCGGACGAGATGATCGCTCGCCGCCTTCGTGGCGGCATAGGGCGAACGCGGCGCGTAGGGGGTGTTCTCGTGGAAGGGCGGATCGCCGGGCGCGAGGGTCCCATACACCTCGTCGGTGGATATGTGATGAAAGCGCACCCACGGGCTCCCGGCGGCGTGGGCCGCGCGCGCGGCCTCGAGCAGGGAAAAGGTGCCGCTCACGTTCGTGTCCACGAACGGTCGGGGCGATGCGATCGATCGATCGACGTGGGTGTGCGCCGCGAAGTGCACGATCGTGTCGATGGCGCGCTCGTGCAGCAGGCGCTCGCAGAGCGCTTGGTCTCCGATGTCACCGATCACCAGCTCGTGGCGCGCCGGATCCGGCAGATTCACCAGGTTTTCAGGCCTTCCCGCATAGGTGAGCGCATCGAGATTCACGATGCGCACGTCGGGATGTGTGCGGAGCAGATGACGCACGAAGGCCGAGCCGATGAAGCCGGCCCCGCCCGTCACGAGCACGTTCTGCAAGGGCGGTCGCACGTCTAGCCCGTCGGACCGACTTCGATGTCGCGCGCCGCAACCGCGAGCACGCCGCGTCCGTCTCTCGGCGGTACGAACGTCGCTTCCCTGTCGAAGATTCGATTCATGGGCTCAGGCGCCCTCTCCTCTTGATGTGCACCGTTCACAGGATAGAAACGTCGACGCGCAAAACACAATCATCTCCCAGCCAAAACGTGCACGCGCTCTGATTCGCGTGCTCGAGCACCAGCCCTTCACCGGGCCGCGGGGCGGAGGGATCGCGACGCGGGGACACCTCCGCTTGGTCGCTACGACGGATCTCGGCTAGCTTCGCGCCCTGTGCCGAAGGACGACGCGAAGAACGACGCGAAGACGCACGTGCCCACGCCGCGCAGGCACCCGTGGCTCGGCGCGATCGATCTCGTGACGGCGCTGCTGCTGCTCGGCGGAGTGTGGGGCGTGCTGCCCGCGCGCTGGTGGCCCGTCGACGTCGGCGCGACGCTGCTCGGCGCGCTGCTCGCCGCGTCGGGTGTGGGTCTGCTCGCGGGCACGCCATGGGCGCGTCGCGTCGGGCTCGTCGCGGGGGGCGCAGCGCTCGTGCTCGGCCTCGCGCTCGTGACGACGCTCGCGCTGACGGCGTCGTATCTGTCGGGGCTCTATGGGCCCGTCGGGCGCGGCGGCGCGGTGATCCTCGCGCTCGTCGCGGCGCTCGCGCTGCCGTACCTCGTGCTCTTCCCCGCCGCGCAGCTCGTCGCGCTGCGAAAGTCGGCGTGAGCGCCGCGCGCCTCGCCCGCGCGCTCGCCGTCTACGCCGCGCTCGTCGCGTGCGCGTGCGTCGCCGTGCACGTGCGTGTGCACATCGACCCGGCGCCGCTGCCCGCGAACGATGCGCGTGACTGGGCGCTCGACGCGGTCGCCGCGCTCGCTGCGGGCGAGACACCTCCCGCGCCGCCCGAGAGCGCGCGCTCATACCGCCCCGCGGGCCCCGTCTTCGTGACGGCGTGGTGGCGTGGGCGGCCCGTCGTCGTGCGCGCGGGCGCAGGTGCGGACCTCGCCGCCGTCGTCACGCAGCTCGGTCGTGCGCTCGCCACGGAGCCCTCGGTGAGCGGGCTGCGTCGCAACGCGCGCACCGCGCTCACGTACACCGTCGCCGTCACGCGCGGTCGGGGGCCGATCGTGCTCGGCGTGCCGCTGCTCGAGAACCTCGCGCTCGTCCCGCTCCACGACGGGCTCGCCGCGACGATCGACGGTGAGAGTGCGTATCTCACGCCCGACGAGCTGCGCGCCGAGGGCACCTGGGATCGCGGCGTGCCGACGCCCATCCCCGATCTCTCGATCGGCGCCGCCGTCGACGGCCTCGCCTCGCGCCTCGCCCGCGAGCTCGGGCACGACGCCGAGACGCTCGCCGCGCGCGGCCGCATCGAGCGCCTGCGCGTCACCACGCTCACGCGCGATCCCTATCCACGCCAGACGGCGCCCACCGAGCGCGCGCTGCGTCAGGCGGCACGCGAAGGCGTCGAGTTCCTGCTGCGGCACATGCGCGCAGACGGCAGCTACACCTACGTCTACGATGGTCGCACCGGTCGCGATCACGGCGACGCCTACAACGTCCCGCGGCACGCCGGCACCACGTACTTTCTCTCGCTCGTCGGCCGCCTCGACGCGATGCCCGAGGCCCGCGCGGGGGCGCGTCGCGCGCTCTTCTGGCTGCGTTCGCGCGCGCGTCGCTGCGGCGGCGAAGACCGCTGGTGCATCGTCTCCGAAGATGGCCGCGTCGAGCTCGGCTCGTCCGCGCTCGCGACCATCGCCGTCGCCGACTACCTCGCGGGCGGCGACGACCCGGAGCTCCGCCCGATGCTCGCGGGCCTCACCGCGTTTCTGCGCGCGCAGCAGCGGCCCGATGGCGAGCTCATGCACGAGTACGACCTCGCGGCGAATCGCCCGATCGACGTGCAGCACCTCTATTACAGCGGCGAGGCCGCCTTCGCGCTGGTGCTCGCGTACGAGGCGAGCCGCGATCCGCGCAACCTCGAGGCCGCGCGCCGCGTGATGCGCCACCTGACGGGCGCGGGCTGGAGCTTCTTCGGCAGCCGCTACTACTACGGCGAAGAGCACTGGACGTGCATCGCCGCGGGCGCCGCGCGCGTCGTGACCGAGACGGACGCCGCGCTCGATTTCTGCGATCGCTGGGCGTCCTACAACCGCGCGCTCCAGTACGGCCCGGGCGAGACGCCGTGGCCGGTCTCGGGCGCGTATGGCGTCGGCCCCGTCATCCTCCCGCGCCTCACGCCCATCGCCTCGCGCACCGAGGCCTTCGTCTCCACGTACGAGCTCGCCCTGAGCCACGGCCACCGCGACACCGCGCTGCGCCGTCAGATCGAGCGCGGCCTCGGCGCGCTGCTCCGCTATCGCTGGTCGCCCGGCCCCACGCATCTGCTCGCGCATCCGCTCGGCGCGCGCGGCGGCATCCCGGGCAGCCCCGTCGACCTCACGATCCGCAACGACTTCGTGCAGCACGCAGGCGCCGCGATGATCCGCTGGGCCGCCATCCTGCACAAAGAAACGCGCCGCTGAGCGCCGCCGCGCGCGAACGTCGTTCGCGCTGCGCTCTCGTGGAGCACGCCGCGAAGCGCTGAATCGCCATTCAGTCGCCGCGCGTCGCTGGCTTGCGCGCGCGCTCTGGACGCTGTGCGCGCTGCGTGCTTTCCTCGCGGCGCCTGCGCGCCCGGCCCATGTGTCGCGCGGCTCCTCACCATGACCGCCACGCTCGGCGCCCTCGCCCTCGGTCTGCTCGTCGGCGCGCGTCACGCGTTCGAGCCGGATCATCTCGCTGCCGTCGGCACGCTCGTCGCCGAGGCGCGCGGACCGCTGCGCGCGGCGTGGCTCGGCGCGGCGTGGGGGCTTGGTCACACCTTGGCGCTCGGTGTCGTCGCGTGTGCGCTTGCGCTGCTCGGCGCCGCGCTGCCGCACGACCTCGAGCGGCTGCTCGAGCTCGCCGTCGCCGCGATGGTGTTCGGGCTCGGCGTGCGTGGCATCGTCGCGGCCTTCCGCACCGATCGTCGCGGCCCGGTGCACACGCACACGCACGGCGACCACCGGCACGCACACCCGGGCGACACCGCGCACCTCCACCTCGCGGGGCGCACGCTCGCGATTCGCCCCTTCGTCGTGGGCGTCGTGCACGGCCTCGCGGGCAGCGGCGCGCTCACCGCGCTCGTGACGGCCTCCTTCCCCGATGTGCGCGCGCGGCTGCTTTACGTCTTGCTCTTCGGCGCGGGCTCGGTGCTCGGCATGGCGGCGCTGAGCGGCCTTGCCGGCGTGCCGCTCGCCCGCCTCGCGCGCGCACCCCGCACGCACCGCGCCTTCTCGCTCGCCATCGCGCTGCTCGCCGTCGCGACGGGCCTCACCTGGGGCCTGCGCGCCGCGTAGTGTAGTGGTCGTCGCGAGCGCGTCGGTCGGGTGCTTGACCGGACGGGCTCCTCGGGGTGGCCTCACACGATGATGCGGCCGAGTCGAAATAACTGCTGGAGGATGGGTCATGAAAGAGCATTTGAAGAAGACGCTCAAGAAGTCGGAGTCGGTGAAGGGATTGGTGAGCGACCTCAAGACGCTCTATTTCTCGCGCTTCACCAAACGCCGCGCCGTCGTCGCGCGTTATCTGTCCGAATCCGCATCTCCGCGTCTCTATCTCGGCGCCGGGACGGCGAGCCTGAGCGGCTGGCTCTGCACCGATATCCGTCCTTCGAGCCCGGACATCGTCTATCTCGACATGACGCAGCCATTTCCCCTGCCGGATGCGTCCTTCGAGTACGTGTACAGCGAGCACAGTATCGAGCACGTCCCGCATCGCGCAGGCATCGTGATGCTGCGGGAGTGTCGGCGGGTGCTGAAAACCGAGGGCGTCCTGCGGATCGCCACGCCGGATCTGAACGTGCTCCTCGCGCTGCGTGATTCCGGACAAGGTGCGCAGCGGGAATACATCGAATGGATTTCCGGCATGACCCGGATCGAGCCCACCGCCATCTCGGTCATCAACAACGCCTTTCGCGAGTGGGGCCACAAGGATGGATTTCTCTACGACGAAGAGACCCTCATTCGCTCCCTTCGCGAGGCGGGGTTCAGCAGGGTGGAGCGCGTCGGCTACAACGAGTCACGACACGCTGCGCTCCGAGGTGTCGAGCAGCACGGGATCAGCGTCCGCAACGAGCCCATGGTGGTCTTCGAGACGATGATCTTCGAAGCGAGGCCGTGACGCGAGGTCGGATACGGCGAGCGGGCCGTGTCGGAGTCGATCGTCGCGCGGGCGCACGCCTGACGCCCCGAACGCCCGAGCGCACCGCGTGCAGCGGCAGGACGCAGCGGCCCATACGAACGTCGTCGCCGGGTGGTTCAGCCGGTATGGTGCGCGGCCGTGAGAGCCACGACGGATGGCGATACACCGCTCCCCGTCAGGTCGATCGACACCGTACCGCCCGCGGCGGTGCGCACCCGGGAACACGCTCGTCGTGCCGAGCTACACCAACCTCCCGTTCGACGGTCTCCTCGAAACCCTCGCCCAGCGCCTCGGCGTGCCGATGGCGGGCGTCTCCATCCACGAGCGCGGCCAGGAGCACCTCGTCGCGTGCTACGGCCTCGACGCCGCAAACACGCCGTCGGCGCAGTCGCCGTGCGGTCATGTCGTCGCGCACGGCGCGCCGCTCGTCGTCGCCGACGCGCTCACCGATGCGCGGTTTGCGCCGCTCCCTTTCGTCGCCGGTCCGCCCTGGATTCGCCCCTTCGCGGGCTGCCCGCTCACCGATGCGAGCGGCCACATCCGGGGCGCGCTCTTCGTCGCGGATCGCCAGCCGCGCCCCGATTTTCGCGATGACGAGCGGCTCCTCACCGCGCACCGGCCACGATCAGGTCGTACAGCGCGAGCCGAGTTGCCTGCACGGCGCGTGCGCGCCTGAGTCGCGCGTCGAACGGGCTCCGCGTAGCGCTCTCGCTCACATTCCTGCGTAGCCCGTCACACCATCCTCGGTGATGACCCCGACGAGCGTGTCGAGCGGCGGCGGCTCCGGCAGGGCGCGCATGCCCGCGATCGTGCCCACGTTGATCCAGCCGAGCAGCCGCTCGTGCGGCGCGAGCTCGAGGAGCGCAGAGAGCGCCTCGCCCCGGTCGAAGGGCGCGTTCTTCCAGATGGCGCCGAGCCCGAGCGCGTGCGCGGCGAGCGCGATCGCGTAGCCGGTGCACGCGGCCGTCGCCTGCTGCTCCCATGCGGCGATCTTGTGACCGACGCGCGGCGACGCGATGAGCAGCACCTGCGTGGGCGCAGCGAAGGCCTTCTCGCGTACTTTCGCGAGCGCGGCGTCGGGTGCTTCGGGGCGAGCTTCACGCATCGCGCCGACGAGCGCCTCGCCCGTGCGTGCGCGGCCCGCGCCCTCCGACACGAGGAAGCGATAGGGCCGCAGGCTGCCGTGATCGGGCACCGTCGTCGCGGCCTGCAGGAGCAGCGCGAGCTGCGCCGGAGTCGGACCGGGCGCGACGAGCGCAGCGTGGCTGCGGCGCGAGAGGATCACCGCGATCGCGGCGCCCGCGACCGGTTCGGCGGGCGGCGCATCGGGACCGTGTGGAGCGGGCTTCCGGAGCAGGGACATGCGCCGCGTTGTCGTGCCGGATCGCGCGCGGCGCAAGTCGTCGGCCGCCTTCCCCGCTGCGGGCGCTATGACGGAGCGCCGTCCGATTTGACAGTCGCGCGGCGCTCTTCTACAAGCCGCCCTCGACGCGGTGCGTCCGGGTCACGAGACGTGGCCGCATACACCGCAATTTCAAGGAGATCCATGGGCTACCTCTTCACCTCCGAGTCCGTGACCGAGGGTCATCCGGACAAGATCTGCGACAACGTGAGCGATGCCGTCCTCGACGCG
>Ga0172373_10006845_pt1 | contig 15015 bp, 15 predicted proteins | sample Lak10m_2_FD_114546 | JGI IMG/M metagenome (GOLD analysis project Ga0172373, IMG submission 114546) | Freshwater microbial communities from Kabuno Bay, South-Kivu, Congo - kab_092012_10m | ecosystem: Environmental > Aquatic > Freshwater > Lake | place: Democratic Republic of the Congo... | reverse complement strand
AGGCGGGCGTGGGCACGAAGTGCCCACTATTTAATTGGTTCAGGGGGGGTGTGGGGGGGAACGCCCCACATATGATTAAAATACAATTTATTCCCTCCCCTTTAGGGGAGGGCTAGGGTGGGGTTTTAATTGCGGGCACGCAGTGCCCACAATCCTAGTTATCTCCCCATCCCCTACCCCGCACTCTTGTATTTATTATAATCAATATTTAGCACCCGAATTTTGTACCCAACAATCCGTTGGGTTGTTTTGAGTAGCTCAGCTGCTTTTGACTTATTCCCCCTTGTCTTTTTTAACGCATCAATAATTAACTCCCGCTCAAAATTGGCAACTAACTCCTCATATGCCAAATCATCCTTAATCGTTTCAGTGGTATCACTACGTTGCAAAGTAGGGGGTAAATCAGTCGCTTGAATCGTATCATTTCGACACACTAACACGGCTCGCTCAATACAATTTTCAAGTTCACGAACATTGCCGGGCCAATGATACGTTGATAATAAATCAATCGCCAACGACGAAATGCGGTTAATCGTTTTATTATTTTCTTTAGAAAATCGCTCTAAAAAATGCTCAGATAATAATAAAATATCCGTCTTACGTTCTCGTAAAGGCGGTAAAAAAATAGGGAATACATTTAAACGATAATACAAATCTTCCCTAAATTGTTTTTGCTGTAATTCATATTCTAAATCACGGTTGGTCGCCGTTATCACCCTCACATTAACTTTAATGGGAACCAATCCCCCCACCCTCTCAAATTCTTTCTCTTGCAACACACGCAATAATTTAACTTGTACCGATGGCGATAACTCTCCAATCTCATCTAAAAAGAGAGTGCCACCATTTGCCAATTCAAATTTACCTATTTTTTGGTCTTGGGCATCTGTAAACGCACCTTTTTCATACCCAAACAACTCTGATTCAATTAAACTCTCCGGTATCGCACCACAATTAATTTTAACAAAGGGGTTCTTCGCACGTGGTGAATTGTAATGAATCGCATGCGCCACCAACTCTTTACCTGTACCACTCTCACCACGAATTAAAACCGTCGCGTTCGAATTCGCCACCTGAATGATACTGTCATAGACCTGATGCATGGCACTCGAATTACCAATCATGTTATGAATGTTGTATTTTTCTTTTAACTCATCTCGTAATAATACATTTTCTCTCTGAAGCGATTCTTTCTCTCGTTCCAAAACACGTTTTAATTTGATTTCTTGTGCCACCAATAATGACATCCCACTTAAAAAAACCAATTGATCGGTCGCTACCTCAGCAGGTAAAACCACACTTAAAACCCCTATTTTTTCACCTGAATAGGTCATGGGAATACATACCATCGCATGATCGGGCAAGGCTTCATCCTCATCAAACCCCACCCCATTTACCCCATCACACAGCGACCCAATCACCTCTAGTTCCCCCGAATCAATCACCCTCTGAGTCACAATCTCGAGTGTCCTAAAAATGGCTTTTTGACGATCCTTTTCCGTTAACCCAAAGCCCACATCAATATAAAATTCTTCTGTGTAGGTATCCTTTAAAATCAACACCCCTTTTTTGAGACCCAATTCAGATTGAAACATCAAAAAAGCCTGAGAAACCGAATCCCTCAGGCTAGATGTCGAAACCAATACGCCACTTAATAATTGTAATCGCTTAAATATATCTTGTTGATGATTGATCGCAGGTGGTGTCATATAAATCCTCTTAGTGTGGCATCGATACCCCATCAATTCCCCTAGGTCATGGTGCCGAGGGCCGGACTTGAACCGGCACGACCGGATTAGGGTCAACGGATTTTAAGTCCGTCGTGTCTACCAATTTCACCACCCCGGCTACCAAGTTCAAAAGTATAGCACCTCTCAAACCTGCGGGGCAACCAGCCGATCACAAACCCTTATAATCACTCCCGAGCCCCTCCAATTAGGCCCAATCCACCACCGAGATCGCCGGCCAAATCGATGCACAATACCGATGATTTTCTTGTAACACTTCCTCATTCGTCTCAACTGATACCCCCCTATTTAGAATAATGGCCTCTACCTGTATACCACGATTCAACAACGCTTCCATCGTTAAATGGGTATGATTCAAAGCCCCAACTCGATTGGGAACCACCAAAACCACATTCCCACCCACCCTTGCCATATAATCAATCATCAGGGAACCCATCGCCAATGGCACCATCACCCCACCCGATCCCTCAATCACAACATGATATTGCATCCGCAACTGGGTTAAGGCATGTTCAATGACTGCAAAATCTATCGACGTTGCGGCCATTGCAGCCGCCCAATGGGGCGACACCGGTGGCACAAATTGATACGGCATGCGATACGAACGCAACCTAATATCCCCCCGAACCCCTGCGATGCGATCGTGCTCGTCTATATCACACACGTCCCCAGTTTGGACCCATTTTTGGGTGGTCATCGCCAAACCTTTACGATGGGATGCTTGATACAAGCATCCCGTTACATGGGTTTTGCCAACATTCGTATCGGTGCCCACCACCCATGTTAACGATAGCGGGTTAAACCCCGCCAAATAAGCTTGCTGACTAACGGCTGGCATGTATCATGGTTACTTGGTAGGTCGCCCAAATAGCCCTAAATCGAAGTCGATACACCCGATCCACCTCGTCGATTAAGCCTTGTGTCCAAATCGTCCCCGGAATTCCATTTCCCCTAGTACCCGTTTGTTTAATACTCTGTAATAAACCCAAAACCGATGGGAAGCATTCTCGGTATCGAACCTGCCAAATCTTCACCCGATCAAATACCTTTAAACACGTACTCTGCAACTCAAGGGGGGGCAAAAATTGAGTCGCAGCCAATACAATCGGACGCCCCATCACGTTGCCTAACGTTGCAGCCAACTCCCAATAGGTATCCGGCCCAAATACACTCGCAACCAGAACCCCATTTTTAGATAATACCGATTGAATTCGCGATAAATACCCATCAAATGGCGTCATCCAATGCAAACTTGCATTCGCCAGTACCACCTCACTCTCCGGAATGGAATGAGTCATGATATCGCCCACTTGATACGTAATCTGGGGATGGGCATGATGCAACTGGGCATGGACAATCATTGCCTCATTGACATCCAAACCAACGACCTTCGCCAACGGAAAATGGTTGGGTAAGCGTTGGGTAAAGTGGCCATTCCCACAGCCAAGATCCAGTATCGTGGAGGGATTTAATCCCATTATCTCATGCCATAAGCTATCGAATGTTTGTCCTTGCACCTTGGCATAATGGGCATATTCAAGGGCGATCGACGGCCGATTCATTGAGGCTCTCGCAATGCCCATCCAACCAAGACCCCAATTAAATCATCAAAGCCAATACCCAAGGCCTTGGCTTGTGCTGGCAAATCAGACAAATCCGTTAACCCCGGAATCGTATTGGTTTCCAACACCACCAGCCCATTAGACCCCACTATCATATCGGTTCTAGACATCCCCGAAGCGTTTAATAGTTGATGGGCCTTAATAGCCAATGATTGGGCCTGCTGGGTCACCAAATCTGATAACTGGGATGGACAAATAAAGCGTGTTTTACCTTCTGTATATTTGGCATCATAATCATAAAATTCATTACGTGGAATCAACTCTAATACCGGTAAAGCGAGCGGGCCTGTGAGCTGATCGATAACCCCCACGCTAATTTCGACCCCATGAACATACGCCTCACACAAACAGACGGGAAATGTCATTAATACCTTTGGTATCACATCCTCCCATTCAGCTTGATGATGAATAATATGTACCCCCAATGAGGACCCCTCGTTAATGGGTTTTACCACCACCGGAAAGGGCAACTGACAAACCGCATCTGGGGCCCCTACCATAAAAAAAGGACTGGTCGGAACCCCATGCTTTTGAAATAAGGCTTTGCTTAATACCTTATTCATGGCCAATACCGATCCAGACACATGGGTTCCAGTGTAGGGAATTCCCAATGCTTCTAAATAAGCCTGAATACCCCCATCCTCTCCCAGGGTGCCATGAAGCGCAATAAAGGCCAACTCCAAGCCCAGTCCTCCCCAGTCCAAGCCATCCATCGGGTCTAACATCAGCACATCATGGCCCAACCGTCGCAATGCATCCGCAACCCGTTGACCAGATCGCAAACTAATCACCCGTTCTCTGGACACCCCTCCCAAAACAACCCCAATCCGACTCATAATTGTTTCACCTCCATCTCTAACTCAACCCCGTGCACATCCTTTACAACCGTCCTAACATGGTCGATGACCGCCATGGTTTCCTGATAAGTGGCCAGCCCATGATTCACCAAAAAATTGGCATGTTGTCCCGACACTTCAATATCCCCCCATCGTTGGCCCTTTAGTCCCGCCTGCTCAATTAATTGAGCCGCAAAATACCCCGACGGATTTTTAAAAATACTACCAAATGTTTTGGCACGTAATGGTTGGCTAGCCAATCGTCGTTGAATAGCCCCTTGTACTTGCTGGCGAATATAAAGGGGGTCCGATGGGGTTAATCTAAGTTCAACCGAAACCACCATCTCGTGAGTCGTATGAAACCGAGAGACTCGATACCCAAAATGGGCCTCTGAAGCGGGCACCCATTCTACCTTCCCCCGTTGCACCACCTGAATACGGGTGACGCGATCCGCCATACACTCCCCCCAGCATCCAAAATTCATGGCCACCATCCCCCCCACTGATGCCGGTACCCCCGCCCCAAATTCCAAACCAGATAAACCCATTTCTGCTAATGCGTCTTGCATCTTTTTCATGGTACCTCCGGCCGGTAATCGAACCAAATTTCCTTCTCGATGAATGGGTATCGAATCAGGGGTTAAGCGAACCACACGCAACCCATCACGTGGGAATCGAATCAAACTATTGGAGCCACGCCCCAACATTACATACGAATCGGGCGGATGAGTAGCCGTCCACTGGATGGCATCATCTAGTGATTGCAACTCCACCAACTCATTGGTCAGACCTTCCAATTGAAAGGTGATTAATTGCCGAATGGGAACCCCATACGATATCTGGGTCATCTTGCTTGATCGCCCACTGGTTGCCTGACCCGAAGTTGGGCCAAAATTTCTTTTCCAACCGTTGAAATATCCCCCGCTCCCATAATAATAATGACATCCCCTTGTTGTAGTTGTGGTACCAACTTGGCTGCTACCATACTTTTATTGGCAATAAACTCAACGTGGTTCATCCCACGATCTCGCATTTTATCCACCATTACCTTGCCTGATATTCCCTTAATTTTAGGCTCATTGGCTGCATACACTTCCGTAATCACCACATAATCAGCCGATTCAAATGCGTCGGGGAACACATCCATTTGATCGCGTGTTCGAGTGTATCGATGGGGTTGAAAGACACAAATTAAGCGAGCCCCCAACGCCAATTTGGCACCGGCCAACGTGGTGGCCACTTCAGTGGGGTGGTGCCCATAATCGTCATAAACCCGAATTCCATTCACCTCGCCCATTAACTGAAACCGTCGCTTGGTGCCAGAAAATTGGGTTAAGCTATCTTTAATCGCACCAATGGATACCGATTCCGCCACCCCTAGCGTGGCGGCAGCCAGTGCATTGTACACATTGTGTATCCCATGAGCCTTCAGTTGAACCGTTCCACACATATTCCCATCAACATACAATTTAAATTGAACCCCGTCCGGTGTATGTTGAATATCAGTCGCACTGACACTCGATGGACTATTAATCCCAAAATACCGAATGCGTAAGGGGTCCATTGGCGCCACCAATTCAACCAATGCGGCATCATCTTTATTGACAATTAAGTACCCATTCCGATCCAATACCCCTTGTGAAAATTGCTTAAAATAGTGGGTCAACGTTTCCCAAGATTGATAATAATCCATATGTTCAGGCTCAAGATTTGTCAAAATGGCCACATTCGGATGTAAGTGTAAAAAAGACCCATCACTTTCATCTGATTCAGCCACAAAATAGGTGCGCTCTCCCAAATTGGCATTGGATCCGTAATCGTTTAAATCCGCCCCAATCACAAACGTGGGTTTACATTGTCCACATTCCAATACTCTGGTTACCATCGAGGAGGTGGTGGTTTTACCATGGGTACCACAAATCGAAATTTTGGTTCGAAATTGCTCCATGATGTAATTTAACATCTCCGCTCGATGCATCAGAACCATTTTTTCTGATTTGGCATGACGATATTCAGGGTTGTCTTCAGATATAGCGGTAGAATAAACAATAATATCGGCCAACCTTAAATTAGCCGGATGCTGTGGGTAATATATGGTGGCACCAATGTCTTTTAGTCGAATGGTGGTCACGGATTCTTTTAAATCAGACCCCGCCACTTTATACCCCATCTCAATGAGCAATTTGGCAATGGCACTCATTCCAGCCCCCCCAATTCCAATAAAATAAATGGTTTTTGATTGACTAATTTGCATGATTTATAACTCCAAGGATAATGCCACCACATCGGTATCCGCTTGGCTCGTCCAATCCGGATAACTACTATGGATGTATTGTAACGCAATTGGATCAATTTGGAACATAAACCCAACCCCAAATCGACTATATTGCCCAAAAGCACGGTCACTCATTAGGGTAACCTCCCGACTAATAGGTAGCGCTAGGGCCACTCGGATACAAGATGCATCCATCCCCAACTTAAGCACCGCCCAACTGGGTTGATAGCGCAACTCCGCTGTGTACCCCTGATCGATTTGGTCCGCATGGCCACCCGTCCAAATAAAAGGGGTGCTTAGCAATCTCCGAATCCCCAACAGCCCCGTCCATTCGGGCGTCATCGCAAACCGAACACCCCCGCCAACAGCCAGGCCAATTCCATCTTGATTATCAATCACCATCCTCAGTAAATCCGCACTTAAACCCAAGGTCCACTCATTGGATACGGGAACCGCCATATTCAGTGCAATCCAATCCAGAGATGCCCCAAATTCTTGAAGGTGAATAATTTGATTGGATAGGGGTTGTCGGGTGGTTCGAACCAACCCAGAAATCGTATCGGAATACCAACCAACCCCCAACATAACCGTCTCAAGTGGAATCATCAATCCCGCTAACTGGGTTACCTGACCATCATTGGGTTGTTGAATCTCCAATCGCCAAGTGGCACGATAATGATTGGGTAACACCATAGTGGCCGGATTTGAAAATACCCCCCCCGCAGGATGATATTCAAATAAATCGGGAATCCCCCCGCCTCGAAGTGGTAATACCACAGTGGTTGCCAAGAATTCAGTTAGACAACAACCCAATACCACCATCATCCCCAAGGCTCGTTTCATGGTTGTTTCCAAATGGCATTGGCCAATACCCATCCCGACTGATTATCCAAGCGTCGAATCAAAACCCACCGACCTTGGGTATGCTCACGAATCACCCGTTCCCCTTCATACAACTGGTGTATCCCACCCGCCGTAACACTGGGTGCCATGCGCATGGTGGTATCCGATACCACAATCGCCCTTGGATACCGCCATACCCATCCATGCCCCAAGCAACCCATAACCCCAACACCTAAAAGCCCCCCACACACCGCTGGAAATACCCAGCCTAATGACCAACGACCCTTCCATCTGCTGTGAATCACCCCCAAAGCCACACCCAACCATCCAATGGAAACCAGCAAAACCCATTCCGACAGGGTTAGTAGCAACAACCAATCCAGCACTTGATTTTGTATGGATGGGGCTGGCTCTCCCTGAATGTCAGGCGATAAGACCTGTAAACTAGCACGAATTAAATCGGACCGTGGGGCCATCTGTAATGCGGCCTCCAAGGCCCATCGAGATTCACCCAATTCATTTTTGGCCAATTCAGTATGGGCCAGTTGCATGGCCATCATCGGATCCTTAACCAAGGGCGGATGGGATGCCATCACTGAACTCCACCCTGTTAATAACATCCCCAACACGATCCAAGCACCCATTACATGTTTCATGTTAATGCCCCCACCGATCTAATTTCCTCATCAGTTTGCGAGTCAATTGAATCAACTGCTTCTGCACATCGGGGTACACGTTTTCACCAGAAAAGGCCACCGCTTCGATACAATCAAACCATTCTAAAATCAAGTCAATCCAGTCATGATCATTGGTATAATCCACCAATACCCCCATTAATTGAGCTGGTAGCAACCCTGTAATCGAAACCCCCATCTTACTTTGAATGGCGACTAATACCTGTTGTTGTAACCATTGCACATCAGGGGGCGTAGCAGGTCGCGTGGTTAATATTGCCAATTGGGTTAAAATGGATCCTCTTATTTCTTTGAATTGAGAGCGATTCCGTTTACGTCGGTGACGCCACAAAGACAGTTCAGAAAAACCCAGTAACAGCAAACTACCCCCCAAGATCCCCAGCGCCACTTTCATCCAATCTCGGTACGGAGGAAGCGGCCCCTTAAATGCAGGTGAATACGGCAAAATAGGGCCCTTATAGGCCTCAACCGTAATCAAAAGGGGGGGTAGGGTAATGGTATAAAACCTCTGTCGTTGGGTGGAATAGGCGGTTAAAGACACCCCTTCAACAGACATCCGTCCCACTTGAGTGGGCATCAACTCATACACCACATTGGTCTGGGTCCACCCATTCGAATGAGGAAGGATAGAATGATTAATAACCTGATACTGAGTCGAAGTCGGAACACTTACACCCGTGAGGCCCAAGGTATTACCCCAACCTGTGATGGCCATGCGAATAAGAAAGGGGGTATTTAAGCGAGCCGTGACGGGCCATTCTTCCCAGCTCACCTTAAACTCTCCCAGTGCCCCAGTAAAATGAGGGGGGGCAGGTGGCAGGGGAAGCACCTCAATTTCAATGGGGTCGGCAACGGCCACATGATTAATGGCTTGTCCTTGAAATTGAATCACAATGGTGGCATTTGGTATGGTTAACACCCCCGTCCGAGTTGGCGCAATCACCCGTTGTCGTAATGGCAACACCACACCCGCATCGGTTGGATTGGGTTGCGTCGATGGGGTAGGCACCCCCACTGTAATAAAGCCATCTAACTGTGGCGGGGTAACCACATAGCCCGCCTCCAATGGACGATCACTATAGGCCATTAATTCATATTGAATGGGTTCCCCCACCACCACCCGCTTGGAAGACACACGGGAACGCAACGAAATCACCCCTTGTATTCGTCCCAGTTTTGGGTTAACCGGTTCAACCACCAGCAAATTAAGTGGTTTTGTTTTAAGAATTTGCCCTTGATGAACAATCACAAAAGCGGGAATGTTAAACGATCCAGCACGTAATGGTTTTAACGTATATTGCCACCACCGCTGGGCGATTAATTGACGACCTACCGGTGAAAAGGTTGTTTCTTCCGTCGAAGGTCCGATTTCGAACCCAGATAAATTGGGTGCTGCCACACTCGACAGCGATTCCACTCCCTTACCAGATACCGTTAATCTCAGCAGGGTACTTTCTCCTAACTTAATACTATCTGGAATCAATTGTACTTTGGCCGTTAAACCCCAAATGGCCCCACCCAATCCCCATAGTACCCAGCAAACCCACCCCCACTTACCTACCAATGGATGGCTCCTTTGGGAGGGGTTGAGTACCCCATTCGACTCATACGATGCTCCAACTCAACTTCATAAACAGTGTGAAACAATCGATGTTGGAACTCAGAAGAAAGGGGGGGTAATTGACGAGCCTTCTCATATCGCTCTGATTGAATGATCAGACGATGCAGTTGAGACACCGCTTCGGGGGAACCAGGATCGGCCATAACCGCTTTTCGACTCCATTCGAGTGCCAGTGATACCTGTTGTTTTTGTTCATACAAGTACGATAACCATTGATATTGTTTGGAGCGATCCACCGGAGACAAGCGGGTCGAGTCGATGTGTAATAAACACGCAATTCCATCGCTCGATCGCCCCACACGACCAAACGCCATGGCTTCATTAAATCGGGTATGGGGATGATGGGGCAAGGCCTCACGAGCCTGTCGAAAGCCCCACAAAGACACATTGGGATAGGTAGCAGACAACAACTGACCGAATAGGGTCCACCCATACGCATGCAGCACGCCGGCAAACAACGGCTGACCCATACTTATAATGACGATCGCGACCCATATCCTGAATTGATCCATACAGCACCCACCAATAAAATCCCAAGCGTGATCCATACCCATCGATCATCCATTTTTCGAGGAACCGATCGACTCGGTGCCCCCAAAATACGAAGCGGAAAACGACGGGGATTCTGATAGTAAGTGCCCCCCGTCATCTTGGCAATCTCTTTTAACTGGTTCGAGTGTAATTGGGTCGTGGCCCATCCCCCGCTAGGGTGCATCAATGACGAGGGGGTGGGGGAATAGGGGTTGGGAATGGGTACCGGACGAGGGCCCCCAATCCCAATGGTATCAATTTGAATATGGTTGAGTTGTGCAAACCGAATCAGTGCCTCAACCCCCACCCCATCTCCACCATCCGATACCAAAACCATTCGTTTTGGACCAGGGTAGTCCCCCAAAATATCCAAGCCAACCTCAATCCCACTTTTTAAACTTGATCCGGACAAGGGTAATTGACCCACTTTTAAGGTGGAAATTCCCATCTTAAAATAAGTGCGGTCATGACCAAGTGGCATCTGCCATTTCCAAATTCCCTCAAAGGTTCCCAGTCCCACACTCATTGAATCAGGCCATGACACCCCCTGTAGCAATCGAATCGCCTCCCCGAGTCGCGATGGTTTAATATCTTGGGCCCCCATACTTAATGAGGTATCCACCACCACTGCCAATGCCATTTTTTCCTTGAATGAATGCGTCGCATGGGCGCTTTTTAATTGAAAGAGGTTAAAATGGGGTTGCATCAAACCAATCATCAGACTGGCAAGTGTCGCCCAATATACCATCAACCGCCGGGTATGCCGGCGCAAGCGTTGATCAAATACCCCCTCCTTATCTGTCAATCCCATACTTGTCCATTGTGTCTGTTGATCACGCAATTGCCGACGTGACCGCCCAATTAAATAAGCGATGGGGAATAGAACCAGTAAAAAAATGCCCATCCAAGGGGCCCCAAACGTGATCATATTCCCCTAAACCGTGTACAAGACAACACCATATCAATGACGACTATTCCCAACATGATGCCCAATAACCAAGCATTCCAACTGACCCAGTTCCGTTGTTCCTCGTAAGTGGGTTGGCGGGGCCAAGTTTGGGACACCTGCATTAAAGCATCCACAATAGTTGGACCCGATGATACCGGTTGATACACCCCATGACTCACGACGGCCATATGCTTTAATGTGATGTCATCCAGAACAGGAACCACCATATCACCATCCAGTGTTCGTTCGTAGTGGGGGCCTTCATTAAGGCTGTAAAGTGGAATGGGGAGCCGGTCAGATGCCCCCAATCCAAGGGCCAATAAGGACACCCCGTGTGAACCCAAGAGTTGACACGCATGAACGGGATCTATTTCACCACCAGTGGCCCCCCCATCCGTTAGTAATACCACCCACCTGTGATCCGACTGACTACCCACTAATCGATCCAATCCTCCTACCAACCCGATTCCCCAATTCGATCCTTCCCCCTCAGCACCGACTTGGATCCCTTGAATGGCATCCACTACAATATCTTGATGATGGGTTAATGGTGTTTGGGTAAAAATGGAAGCCCCCATGGATAGAATCCCCCATTCAACATCCGGATTGCGTTTTACCCAGTGGCTAAGGGCTTCCTTAACCACCTGCAATCGATAGCTTGGCTTAAAATCCATAGACAACATCGAGCGTGACGTATCCACTACCACCACCACCGATGCCCGATACCGCAAAGGGGTACGAGATAGTTGGTAATGTCCCGGAGATGCCAACAGTAAAATACAGCCCCCCACCAACCCCCAAAACCGGTAATTGGACCACCGTCCCCAATACATCGCCCACCGATCCATCGGATAAGGCTGATGCTCCCCCCCCCACCGTAGCACCCCTTTTAAACGCGGGGAACGACACGCCATCCACACAACAGGTAGCAGGCATATGAGCCAAACGGGTGATTGAAACATCATAGGTCCTGACTCCATCGATACAAAATCCCCCGAATGACCATCACGAGTTTTCGCTCATCATCATGATTCATACTTGGCCCCCACACCAAGTTGTCTAACACCATTTGGATGGTTTGAATGTCGTGCCATCGGGTCTCATGAATGCGATGGGCCAATACCCGATGCCAGTCATCTAATGTGTCATACCGCGATACCTGATACCACTCATTCATCAAGTCAAACCATAATTCTCGCCACCGTTTTGGGTCAAAAAACTCCCCCCGTTGGTCATGGGCATACCCAATACTCAATGCATCCATCAAAGCAAATAGTGGCACCACTGGCGGATGTTCTGGATCATTCAGCGAATCTAATTGAACCAAACGAAAGCGTTTTCGAATCAGCCAAGTTCCCCATACCCCCAAGCCACCCAACAAAACAATTAGGATTTCCCACGTTGGGAAAGGCACCGGAAACCAATCAATCAAGGGTGGCGTCATCATCGGCAACCCAACGGGGGGTTCAACCCGAATGGCCTGTGCTGGAACATGCCACCGAACCACCCCATTCACTAACATATCCCTTGTTGGAATGGTCACCCACCCCGTGTCGAGTGGCACCACCTGCGTGTGCCACACCCAACCCTCATTTGTGTGGCTCATAGAATGGGTATAAACGGCCAAGGATCGATGACTGGTCACGGGGCTGACCGAAACAGCCGATGCCCCCTTCCCTGTTACCAGCAATTGAATGCGAACCGGATGGCCCAATGTCACCACCGACGATGAGATGCTTTGAACCCCTTTAATTGGACCCATATCGCCCCAACATCCACATGGCCATACGGAGCAAGTCTGGCTTGTGGTCAAGCACATACTCGGGGGTATTGCACCGTTTAAAAACAGCCTGTCGCAAATCGGATTGATCTTGAGCCCATTTCAAAAAAGCATCGTATTGTTTTCCAGACCGGGCATTCAAAACAAGCCAATCACCCGTTTTGGCATGGGTGATGGGTAGCAACCCACAATTGGGTAAAACGGGCCATCCATTGAGTCGGAATGGAATCAGCTGGTGCCTCCGGCTCAATGTCACATACCGAGACTGCCAATCCTTACCCAAAAAAGCGGATACTACCACCACCCGATGGGTCAAAGGAAGGTGGTCTATCGCCCACTGTAACCCCTCAGCAAGCCCCCCCTGCCTCGGATGATGATTCGATAGCAATACCCCTTTTAGTAGGTTCCAAACCGACCGATCGGGGGTGTCATACGGCATTGAAAATGGGTGAGATTCAGTCAATACATGCCCCCCAAGAGCATGCCCACATTTAACCGCAACCCACGCCAAGGTACCCAACCATTGAGGTAAGCCATCCTGAATCGGCACCCCCATGTCATCAGGATCGACCATCATCCAAACTGGCTGGGTTTGAATTGAATCATCAAAGGGCCCAAGGCCATGGTGTATCCGATGATGAAAAAAGCAATGTGAGGACACAAGGTGATCTGCCAACCGTTGGGTTTTACAAACGATTCGCTTTAACACCTCCGTTGTATCTTGTGTTAGCATCTAGGGAATTGGATGGGTTCCCATCAACTGATCCACAATTGTAGAGGCGGTCATACCCGACTCAAATGCATCAAATGTGAGTTGTAGCCGTGGGCAGATGACATCTTTGATATATCGCTTAATATCATCCGGAACCACATACGGTCTGCCACTCAAGAGGGCACTCACTTTGGCCAATTGAATAAGGGCCATACTCGCCCGTGGCGATGCCCCACGTAAAATCAATGGTTGCAAATGAGACAACCCCACCAAACCAGGTTGTCGGGTTGCTGCCACCAAGGTAACCACATAATCAATAATAGTTGGCTCCACATGAACCGCCTCACACTGGCGTCGGGCTTCAATCACATGCAAAGGACTGGCCAAAATAGGTGGGTGATTATCCTGTGCTCGTATCATCAGCATCGCACGCTCAGATTCAATCGATGGATAATCAACCGATAGGGTCATCATCCATCGATCGGTTAGGGCCGGTGTCATGGGGTAAGATTCATACCCATCTTGGGTCAAAATACCCACCACAAAAAAGGGGACAGGTAACGAATATGGGGTATCATGCAACCTAACCCGATGGGATTGCATGGCATCCAATAACGCACCCGCTAATTTGGCTGGCAGCCGATTCACCCCATCCGCAATTAATACATGCGAAAAAATAGGTCCAAAGTGAGGAGTCACCGATTGACGAACCGAATCTAGTGTCACACTGCCAACCAAATCAGATAGCAGTAAGTCGTGGGTTAATGCCAAACAACGAGGCGATAACCCCATAATGGTACCCAAGGTATCCGCAATTAATGTTTTGCCCACACCTGGTACGCCCTCCAATAACACATGCCCCCCAGCTAATAAGGCCATTAAGCACTTTCGAAAAACCAATCCTTGGCCAGGTACCCGTGCATCGCAAGCCACCAACACCGGCTCAAACCAATTCGCCACATCTTCATACCCCAATACAGACGATGGGCTGAGCGATGTATCCATGACCAGCGGATGGTCTTGGGGGCCTTCCACCGCCAATATCGGCACCCCGTCGCTGGGGGAATCCGATCCACCAGCATATGGGTCCACGGGGGTGTCCCCATCCAAAAGGGGTGTTTCATCGTCATCAAGTTCATCCGATAGTCCAAAGTCTGGATCGTGGTTAATCGATCCCCATCCAGCTAAATTCTCGGATTTTAGAATAATGGCATCCTCGGGCAAGTGTGTATCAGGGGCCCCATCCGATGGACTTTCCAACGAATCAAATTCATCCCACCCCCCCCCTTCCCCTTTTTGAAGTGGTTGGTTCATTAGCTCAATTCCAACTCCATTTGGGCCTTATCTTCCGTCACTTCGGTCATGGCAATGACTTCATCTTTGTCGTCCAGCTTCATGATTTT
>Ga0172373_10006844_pt1 | contig 15017 bp, 18 predicted proteins | sample Lak10m_2_FD_114546 | JGI IMG/M metagenome (GOLD analysis project Ga0172373, IMG submission 114546) | Freshwater microbial communities from Kabuno Bay, South-Kivu, Congo - kab_092012_10m | ecosystem: Environmental > Aquatic > Freshwater > Lake | place: Democratic Republic of the Congo... | reverse complement strand
CTTCTCCATCTCCGCCTGCAAGCCTTCGGGGCTGATGATGCGGATGTGGGGAATCCAGTAACGGACAATCGGCACGACCTGGTTGGGGTGGCCTACCTTGGCAGAAATGATGAGGCCGCCGTCTTCGAGCTCCTTCTCGATGACCTGGTTGGGGATCAGCTTGCGGCGCTTGAAGTAGCCAGCCACCTCCTGGTCGATCTTGAGGACGATTTCCTTCTTGTCGTCGTTGAGCCAGATGCCGTCTTCTTCGGCCAGCTTTCTGTCGATGTCGGGATCGGCGGGGAAGTGTGACTCCAGGACGCGCAGATTCTCGATCTTGGCGAAGGAGAACGCCTTGAGCTTATCCCCGTCACGGGCAGCCAGATACCAGATGCCCTTGTGGTTGATGAGCTTGAAGGGGGCTACCCCCGAGTAGGCCTTGAGGCCGCTGTCTTTCTGGTAGTCGAAGGCGATGTGCTGACGCCCGACGATGGCCTGTTCCAGGCTGCGGAAGGCAGCTTCCTTGCCGGCCATGTTCTCGTAGTTGTGGCCCTTGACCATCACCGCGGCCTGGATACGGGCATCGAAGATGTCGCGCAGGAAGTCATCCGACAGGGAAGGGAACAACCCCCGTACTCCCGCAAGGCCGGCGAAGCGGTCGACGTCCTTGGTGCTCAGCTTGCCGAGGAAGGTCGGATCGAGGTGGTAATACCCATCGGTCTTCTGGAGTGGCAGGTAGGCGAAGCGGACATTGAGGTCACGCTGGATTGTGCGTAGATTGACCCCGAATTCGTCGGCCAGGGCCTGAGGATTCAGTTTCTCGCCCTGGTTCAGCTTCACCAGCATCTGGGCGAGGCGATAGACCAGGGTGTCATGGGACGAATCAGTCATGAACGGGCACTCCTCAACTTGTGGTTGCCAGCATTGGCGGCCTGGGCATACATCTCGATGTACGGATCGTCGGACATTGATTTGCGGATGGCATCATTATCCTTCTTCCGCTCTTCTCCTTGGCGCAGGCCGGCGATGAAGGCGGCGATGATCAGGCCGAAGAAGATGACGTTCAGGAAGGTGTGGAAGGTCACCTCGCTCTTGGTCTTGTCCAGTTCCTGCTCGATTGCCTGGCGAGCCTCGATGGCCGCTGTCTTAGCTTTCTCGGCTTCCTGAACCTTGCCGGCCAACTCTTTCATCTTGGCTTCGGCAGCGACGGCACGCTGATCGGACTTCAGCATCTTGATCTCGGCATCCTTGAGCAAGGATTGTTTGTCGGTCTCAGACTCGCAGGCACTGGTCATGCCCAGAACCAGGACGGTGAGGATTACCTGGAACAGCTTGCCGGGTTTCGGCTGGTGCAGCATGTCTTGCCTCCATGGCTATTGATGTTGATAGCCATTATTGGGAGGCGGGATGACAGGTGGTGTCGTTTATCTGCAGCCAGCAAAATGAGTCGAAAATATCTCAGCCAAGCTCACTATTGGGTCTTTGGCCCCCAAGGCATAACCGGAACAGTCGAGATACTGTTTGCTGGCGCCCCTTCGATCAGCTTGCGGCTAATCGCCAGGTAGACGAGAGTGCGATTCTTATCATCCCAGAGTCTAACGACGCGAGTTTCCTTAAACAGGATGGAGGTGTCCTCTGAAAACACTTCCTCATCCTTCGGGAGCTTGGCAGGTAATGTAATCGGGCCAGTCTGGCGGCAGGCCAAGGAAAACTGGGAGGGATCTTGTGCGAGACCGACCGCACCAGACACTCCACCGGTCTTGGCCTGACTAACATGGCAGGTGACGCCCGGAACCTTCGGGTCATGAAAGGCTTCGACGCACACCTTGTGATTGGCACCGATGAGCTTCCAGGCGGTTGTTACACAACCAATATTGTCAGCTTTGCTGCTGAACGAAAGTGCAAACAGGGCAAGTAAGCCAATAACTCTTCTTGCTTCGTACAAAATCCGGCGCATACGAATCTCTCGCAGACTTATGCGGCTAACCTCTCCATTCCCTCGCGAATCTGGGCAACCACTTTATCGTTCGAGCCGAATCTAAATTCCATAGAAGACGCACCGAAAGCACTACCGATAGCTCGCAAAGTGGCTTTTGCAGCTTCTTGTACCTGTCCTTCAATAGATTCGTGCAGTATCTGAGCTTGATTGACTGCCTCCTGCCTTGCCCTATCGATCATTTCATTTCTTTCATCGACAGTGAAATCTTCCGGCCAGAATCCACCAATCTTTCTTTTTTCTTCGTGATAGAACTCAATCTTGTCGGGAATGACCTTGCAAAAGTGAGGCGGGATAGTTAAACGAAACGCATTTTCTTTACCGATGCTCTCGATTTGGACCTTCCTTAGGTCATATCGGAACTCAATCTCGAAGCTGCATATCAATGCCATCTTTCCATCTGAAGTATGCCAGCGTGCATCAGACTTGAGCGTCACGATTTCCTTGATATGCGCCTTGAGCACGCAGAGATCTCCTACCTCTCTGATTTTCTCGAGGGTGGCCTCGACAGAGACTGAGTTCAGCCCACTCCCAATACGCCGAAGCTTGTCAGTCAGCAGCACCAACACCAGAATGGTCAAGACAACAATTACGACGATCTCCATGACGAACGTCTCCAATCAGTAGCAAAAGCCCCAAGATCAATAGTCTAGCCCTTACCTTGCCAAAGGATCAGCATATCTTGTAGCACGCGCCGATGTCGATCATCCAGCGCCTTAATCAGAAGAGAGAAACACTCTACGCAAAGATTGAGCGCAAATACGCCTGTACTCACGACGCGAGTGATCTGAACCTACTGTCGATATTGCGCGCATCCAGGGGCTGCTGGACTCAGAAAGCTGTCGGATGGCGAATTCACAACTCGGACTTATGCGAAGCTCTACATAAAGCCGAGTAGCACTCAGCCACTAACACATTGGGACGACAGCATTGCACCAGAGACCCGCCAATTCTCAGTAACGTCTGCCCACATCACATCAAAAATGGAATACTTGTCTAAATTTTCCGTAAGCGGGAACAGACACGGGTTGAATTAGCTATTTCCTGCCATTTTTCTGCCCTGCCACTCCTAAAGTAAGCAGCTCGAAGCTCATACATAGGAGGGATCATGTCTTCATTTCGTGTTGCCGATCATGTTCGCTGCCGGATGATCACCCCGGATGGCCCATTGGCCATTACCGGCGAGATCGTCAAGATTTTCCCGGCAGGCCAAAGTCATTGGCTGCATGTCCGCCAAGGGGACGGTGCCGTGCGCATGGTCTATGAGGCCACAACGCAGATCGAAAGTCTTGAACTCGAAGCCGCCTGACACAATCCGAATCGCCCAATGAATATCAAAGTCGGCATCGATCTGCCGATTGGAGTTGGATTACAACGGCAGCGCGTCGATTATCTTTATCGAGCGACAACGCCACTATTCGCCTACCTCACCCCCTGGGGTGGCGAGCATGTACTGGTGATCCGGGATGGGCATATTCTCGGTGTCGTCCAGAGAGACAAGCGTCCAATCTGGACAAAGCTTCAGGAACGCATCGCACTGTATCGCCGAAAACAACCGACCGAGGTTAGCGCTGACCAAATGCCAGGAGATCCTTCACTCGCAGACTGCTGCGCGTAGTCAGCCTCCGATTCGTCGGATCAACCGCCCTTCCCGCTTGGTCGGCCTTCCCTTGAGGTCCGATCCAGGTACCGGTGCCAGCTTCCTCAATTCCTGATCTCGCAGTCGCATGGCTTCGCTTTCCGGTGTCTCCTGGTAGAGCAAGCGGGCCTCGGAAGCTGGCCTCCGTTGTTCCGCCATGCCTTGGACGATAACAACGAATACCGTCTGACCAATGGTGATCTCAAGTTCGTCACCGACCTTGAGGTCGCGAGCCGGCTTGACGTGATCGCCATTGCATCGAATCTTGTGGCTGGCTATTGCCATGGACGCCAGACTGCGCGTCTTGAAGAAGCGCGCCACCCACAGCCACTTGTCGATGCGCATGCGCCCGTCGGTCATGCCTTGGGCTTCCTCAGCGGATTGAGCAGTGGGCGCAGGCCGTTGTGATCCATCTCCTGCATCAGGGCCAACAGTCGGCCAATCTCGCCCAGGGGGTACCCTTCGCGGGCGAACCAGTTCAAGTAATTGCCTGGCAGGTCGGCGATCAATGTTCCCTTGTGCTTGCCGAAGGGCATTTCACGGGTGACAAGCAATTCGAGATCGACGGGCGTCATGGCCGCTTCAGCATCCAGGCACGTGGATTGTGCTCAAAGCCAAGCTTCGGGTAGTAGTCGTTGGCCTGGGGCGTTGCCAGCAGGACGATCATACATTCGGGGCCGAGCTTTTGTTTCGTTTCTCCGACGAGGCGTTTTCCGATACCTTGCCGCTGGTAATCGGCATCCACCGCCAGGTCGGCCAGGTAGGCGACATAGGTTTGATCGGTCAGCGTCCGGGCGATGCCCACCACTTTCTCGCCATCCCAGGCAGTGATCGTGATGTCGGCATGCTTGAGCATGCCGGCAAAGATGTCGGGACGATGCACGGGACGCCGTTCCCCGAGTGTGGATCGCTTATAAAGATCGATGGCCTGTTCGACGGTTATTTCAGCATCGTGGCGGTAGAGGATTTCGGTCATGCTCAATGCAGGGCTTTCTGGCCACCACAGCACTGCTTGAACTTCTTGCCGCTACCGCAGGGACAAGGATCGTTGCGCCCGACCTTGGTGTCTTCCCGGCGGACTGTTGATTTCGCCTTGCGGACAGGCAGCCACCAATCCATGATGGCAATCACGCTGTCTCCGAGAGAGGCCGCGAACTCATGATGCTTTTCTTCAAGTGTCGGGGTGCTCTCCAACTCGTCCCAACCGGCCTCGGTACCATACAGCATGATGGGGAACAGCATGTCATTCCCCTCTTCCGTTTCCATCAGCGGACGCCAGGCTTCTTCGTCAAGCGCCATACCCTTGATGAAGCCGGTACACCACTCGTCGATGATGGGGATCTTTTCGCCCTTGTGGTCACGCTCGTAGAGCAGCGGCTCGAACTCGTCCGGATAACTGCGCAGGGTAAAGAGGATGTCGTTGGCGTGACGGAAGACCAGTGACATCATGCGCTTGGCCTGGGCTTCACTTTCCCAGGTCATCGGCCCACCCCAGATGACCGGCATCCAGCGACTGGGTGGCAATGTATTGGGGCCTATCGATAATGCCGTGAGGAATCCGTCCAGCATCGAGATGTCCATCGACTCATCATTGGTGACGCCGGACATCAAGAACTTGTCGAGTTCGTCGAGTTCTTCGTCGGAAAGAGGGATATTGAGATCGGCGTTCATTTCACGGCATCAGCAGTGGCCACAGGATGTTCCGCAGGTCGGTCACGATCTCCCCGAGAGGTTTCGGCTCGATGCCATTCTTGCGCAGGAAGGCTTGCCATTGCTTGTTCTTCTGGGTGTCATCCGCAAATTCGGCACTGAGGCCAATCGGCAACTGGACTGGTAGTGCTGTTCTCCGCCGCTCAAAGGTGGCCCGGATAGCCGTCTTCAGGACGGCGTTGTCGAATTCCGCATAGGTCACCAGCACCCAGAGGTCGAAGTAGTCCTTCATCCGGCTATTGAGCATACCCAGGGAGACCAAAGCTTCCAACTTCTCAGCCACGACGGTGTAGCGAGGGTAGGCCCGTAGTTGCGGTGCCGGGTTGTCCTCCAGGAGGACGGGATAGATCACTTCTTCCGGTCCTGGAACGACAGCATCACCGAAGCCGATGTCAGCCTGGACGGGGCACTTGGCTCCTGCCAGGACGCCGATCAAGGTCACTCGCACTCCGGCATAGTTCGCTTCCTTGCGAATCTCGGCGGCCTTGACGGTCTGTGCCTGGAATTCGATGCCATCACTGACGTCGAGAGCGCAAAGGTCACGGAAGACGCTTTCCAAGTGCGATATATCGGCCGGTCCATACCCAAGGAAGTCGACATCGCGGGTCGGCCGGTGAGGCACATCGAACCACAGATCGAACAGTAAGGCCCCCTTGAGCAGGAACTGGTCACGATAGGGAGAAATACTGATCCGGTAGATCAGGCGTTCCAGCGCATACCGCGTGAGCATCAGGTTGTAGTCGCGCTTTTCAGCGCGCGCCTTGTTGAGCAGGCGATCCCTGATCGATACGCCAAGATTCCGCGTTGTCATGCAATGGCTTCCAGATAGGGGCGCATCACATTGGCTACACGGGAGACCTTGGCCATGGCCCAGAGATCATCGCCGGTCATGCGCTTCCCGTGCCAGGCTTCACGCAGAGCCTCCAGGGCGACATCGAGGCCAATCTTGTTCCGGTACTTGAAGCAGTCGGCGACGGTCTTGGCAACGCTAGTGATGCGAACCGGCACGCCATCGATGAAATATTCTTCCACACCATCAGTCATGGCCGCCCCCGAGAAACGGACGATGCGCAGCGGTGGATAGTCAATACGAGGGGCCAGCGCCTTGTTGTCGATGGCAAGCCAGACCTCATACGGCGCCTGGGTAGTGAGTTCATGGAAGCGCAGAGCGGAGAGCAGGCAGACAACACCCTTCGGAACCCGCAGGGACACCTCGGCAAAGGTGCTGTGCTCGGTAACAGATCGCCCTGGCAGCCCATAGACACCCCGCCCAATCCGATCAAGTTGCCCGCGCCGAACCGCTCGGGTCAGGCTGACGCGAGGAATCCCGGCCACTCCAAGATCGTGAGAAGTGATCAGACCATGGGATTTGGCTAGGTCGAGCAGTTGGCTGGCGTGAGTTTCCATGGCCGCCAGTATGTTCCTTATTAACGGTAGTTGTCAATTTCTTTAAGTCTTTAGAAACATCTGCCGACCAAGCAATTCAGTTCTTTCGTATGTCCGTCACCTCGAACACCCATGCCCATAGACCATCCGGGGCTCGTATCCTGAAATGAGACAAGTATCCCGTGGCGATGAGTTGACGACGTGCGCTACTCCACATTCCCAGACCAAGGCCAAGGGCTTGCCTGATGTTTTCTGAACCCAGCCTCCAACGGTCAGGGCGATTTACACAGTACGCGGCAACAATACGTGCGGTGGGGGATAGTCGTGCGTCCTCTAGTACACGATCAATAGCGCCGTCGATGGACTCTCTAATGCAGACCTCCGTCTTCATGGAACGTCCCCTGCCTCCTGAGGCATATCCTCATTGGAAGCGGTCTTGGCATGCTTGATATACATGATGGCCTTGACCAGATGACTTGCCTCTCTCCTGACGTTAACCAATTGGGTTTCGGTTTCCTCCACGATTTCCTTAGCCCATTCTGGCGCAAGCGACTTTAGCTTCGAGAGGGTGTATCCATACGAATCTTTAGGCCTGACGATCTGACGTCTGATTGATTTTCTATCCCCCTTGGCGGACGATCCGTACCATCTGATTTCTGTCCAATCTGCGCGGATTGAGTTTCCTTTCACGATGCAACGAACTTGAAGCCGGCATTTGCTTTCCCATCCAGGTAATTTCTTTTCCATGGCGTAGATATACGTCCAGTAGCTATCGACAATAGCTTGGCCATCTCTGTAAAGCCGATCGATACGTTGTTGGAGTAGCCCAATCGCTTGGTCGTGACAGGAATTTTCAAGTGGCTTTTCAGACATGGTTGAGGTCGGTTGCAAATCGTGGAGTCCAACGGGTTAAGCGGCCATCTGCATTGCATAGTATTGCTGACTGAAAGCGGCGGGCGACAGATGGCCGAGTCGTGCCTGCTTCCGAATCCGGTTGTAGAAGATTTCGATGTACTCCGTGATCTCGCGTTTGGCCTGCTCGCGGGTGGCGAAGCGACGGTGATGCACCAATTCGGTCTTCAAGGAACCCCAGCAACTTTCCATCGGTGCGTTATCCCAGCAGTTTCCCTTGCGACTCATGGAGACCTGCATGCCGAACTGGCGTAGCAACTTCTGGTAGGCATGTGAGCAATACTGGCTGCCGCGGTCCGAGTGATGGAGCAATCCCTTGCCCGGCCGCTTGGCAGAAACAGCACGGAATAGCGCCTGCATGACCAGTTGCTGCGTCATCCGAGCGTCGAGGGCGTAGCCCACCAGTTCGCCGTTGAATAGGTCCTTCACGCCAGCAAGGTAAAGCCAGCCCTCGTCGGTGGCGATGTAGGTGATGTCCGTCACCCATGCCTTGTTGGGGGCTGTCACCGCGAATTGCCGGTCCAGCAGATTCGGCGCGACGGGCAGGCTGTGGTTCGAGTCCGTGGTCGCCTTGAATTTTTTCTTCTGCCGGCAGCGCAAACCAAGCTTCTTGCGGATGCGCTTGATGCGATGGATGCCTACCTCAATGCCGTTGTCAGCAAGATCGGCTTGCAGTCGCTCGGGCCCGTAAGTCTGGCGCGTTCTCTCGTGTGCCGCCTTGATCTCGACTTCCAGGCGGGAATTCGCCTGTGCGCGTAGCGACGGCGGACGCTTCCGCCAGGCGTGATACCCGCTCTCCGAGACCTCCAGCACCCGGCACATCGCAGCGACCGGGTATGCCTGTCGCAGTTCTTGAACTCGCCCGTATTTCACCGCGACTCCTTCGCGAAATACGTCGCAAACTTTTTTAGCAGGTCCCGCTCCATCTTCGTTTCCGCCAACTCCTTACGGGTGCGCGCCAATTCGATCTCCAACTCGCTCGGCAACCGCTGACCTTTACCGACCTCGGCCAGCTTTCCCTCCCGCGCCGCCCGCACCCAGTTGTCCAAGCTGCTCTTCGGTATCGACAGCTGCTTCGCCGCCCTCCCTACCGACATGCCTGTCGACTCAACCATCTTCACCGCTTCCGCCCGAAACTCCGGCGTGTACAACCCCTTCGGCATCCGTTCCATCTGCGTCCTCCAAATCGTCAAATTACACGATCCGTCGGACTCCATCTTTTCCAGCCTACCTCAGGTGAAAAGCACCCTTTACGTTGAGCAATCGGTGGCCAGATCGCTCCAGCAGACTCGCTCCTAAAGGAACGAATCGAGTTCCCGTCGTATTCATAGGAGCGATCTGACCCCTGATTGCTTCTCCAGATTTCTGCTGCATTTCAAGTTTTGGTGTGTTGATGCTTGATCTGCAACTTAAGAACATTCGAAAGCTGTCGTTGCAGAGATTGGCATATTCATAGGTGCTTTCTGGGCGGCGTTTGCTCAGGTGGGTTTTCACTTTGAAAAAGTCCATATCAGTTCCGAATAAGAGCTCATGCATCGCATGCAACGATGTGATCAAGACTCCTGGCAGCCCCGCACACTATCAAATGGAATCGAGATTTCGAGGGTGAAAAGCGCACAGTTTGTGCGCTTTTCACCCTCGTTTTAAGGGTCGCGATTGTTATGTTGCCTAGCGGTGCACTAGCAGTCGGCAAGAGGTTTTCAACCACTTAAGAATCTGACCATTTGTTCGCTGACGGTCGACTAGCAGTGCTCTGTGGCGCCACACATTTGTGGCGATAAATCGCGGCGCTGAAGCGCCTCACAGGAGGTCGACTTGAACATTCTTGGCATCGATATCGGGTATTCCAATCTAAAACTCGCCTACAGCAAAAAAGGAATTAGCCCGACAACCGTACTTCGTCCAGCCGGTGCAGCTCCGACTGATCGCTTTAGCTCGCGATTTGACGGCAAAGCTCAGGACGACTTTCTCCATGTCCAGGTTCATGGGGAACCTTTCATTGCCGGGGTAGCCCCAGACAGGGCTGAAATGTGGAGCCGCTCGCTACACGCGGACTACCCCTCCAGCGCGTCCTACCAGGCGCTCTTTCATGCGGGTCTGCTGCTTTCAGAAATGGAGCACATCGACATGTTGGTGACCGGCCTGCCTGTAACCCAATACCTAGATGAAGACAGGCGGAAGGTCATTTCAGAAAAAATGGTCGGCAACCATCAAGTCACTCCCAAACGCTCTGTAACAGTCGAAGCTGTCAAAGTTATCCCGCAACCTGTGGGCGGCTTTCTCGATTTTATTGCCGGAGGCAACGCCGACCTTGAGGATGCCCGCGTGCTCGTAATCGACCCAGGTTTCTTCTCGGTCGATTGGGTGGTGATCGCTGAATCTGACCTCCATCGTCAGTCCTCTGGAACCTGCCTGGAGGCATCATCAGTCGTTCTTGAGGAAGCTTCCCGACTGATTGCCAAGGATCATGGATCCAACGTCAGCACGGAGAAATTGGAAAATGCCACCCGCAGCGGCAAATCGGATGTGCTCGTTCTCGGACAGCGTGTCGAGCTCGCCCCGTATATCGACCAGGCAACAAGCAAAGTTGCACCTGTTGTCGTCGAGTCGATACAGAAGTCCCTGCGCAAGGAGAGCGAGTCTGTCGACCGGGTTCTTCTTGTAGGCGGTGGAGCAACGTTCTTTCAGAGTGCAGTAGCAGCGGCATTCCCGCAGCTATCTGTGTCTACAACCAAGGATCCGGTATTTTCAAACGCTCGTGGCTTCTGGTTCATGGGGGCTTCACTGTGACGTCGATCCGGATTCTGCTGAGCGTGACTGAAGGGAGTCCGGAACTCTATGCTGACCTGATCAGCGTTCCTTCCCGACTTCGGGCGGAACGTGTCCGGGCCTTAGCTACCATCGGTATTGCAGCGGTATCTGGAGGCATGAACACCTCTGATCAAAGCGGTTCAACACAAAGTGGTCGGCCATCAAACCCGGAGTCTGAGTCATCGCTAGGTAAAGTCCAAGCTATAGCCAAACGTCTCGGAGGCGGCTTGTAAGTCATGGCCAATCCGGAGCGCAAGCTGGGCAGGCATCACCTCGCGCTTTACAGAGGTTGGTTGCAAGGCGTCCCACTCAAGACGCTAGCAGATAGGTACCTTGAGACCGGACTCGACCTTCGACTCGCCAAGACGACTCTAACGTGGATTGGCGACACGATACGGCAAGCAGCACTGCGAAATGGAAAACATGGTGAAGCACGACTTCTTCGGCTGTCCCTCGCAGCCGGATCAGAGTCACCTTCAACTGGGATACCGACGCTAGAGGACTTCCAGGCCGAACGCGATCCCAGTGGTTTCTATACCGAGGAGGAGTTGATTCGACTCTTTCTGGAATCATTCCCTCAGGCCACTGACAAGAAATCACGTCAGCGACAGAAACTGATAGGGCGTCAGATCGAAGCGCTGGTCTGGATTGAAAACCTTCTCGCTACAGATCCGGTAACTGATGACACCGTCTCCGCCTGGTTTGATCCGATGGTCGCCAATCGCCTTGTGCTCGCAGAAATCCCGACCATTGGCGCCCTGCTCGATCGAATCCGGCGCAGAGGGTATCGATGGTGGCTCACCGTTCCAAAGCTTGGGGAAAAGGGGGCACTGCGCATCGTACAGTGGCTTCGCGGCTACGAATCAACGCTCGGGGAACTACCCGGCCACTCTCTTTCGCCATTGAGATCCCTGGTTCTGCCGAGACTCCTTCAGCAGCGCGATGTCCAGACAGCGATCGTGCCGATAGAGTCACTGGCAGTACCTGACACAATCGATGGAGGAACCGGTTCCAATCGTTGGCCAGGTCCGCCACGCATCAACGCCTGCAACGATCACCAGGCCATTCATGCCTGGCTCGCAACCAAGTCTGGCAATACCAATACCCAGCGCGCCTACCGCAAGGAGGCGGAGCGAATGCTCCTATGGGCTGTCATCGAGCAGGGGAAGGCTTTGTCTGACATGACCGTCGATGACTGTGCCAAATACCGCGACTGGCTTTCCTTTCTTGGGCGCACTGACCCAGCGGATTGGACGTTCAGGATCGCTCAATCTGCCTGGATCGCTCCCAGGAACACGCAACGATTCAACCCAGACTGGCGCCCTTTTGACGGCGCCCTATCCGCTTCGAGTGTTAGACATTCGATCACTATCGTCAGCGGACTGTTTGAGTGGCTGGTTCGCGTTCAGTACTGCGCGTTCAATCCTTGGGATGGCGTCGGCAAGTCGCTGACCAAAAGCAAAGATGAGCCTGAAGATGTCGAACTGACCCGCGTATTTTCCTCTGGACAGTGGGAGTTCCTGATGTCGCATCTCGCATCGATGGAACCAACGGACCACACCAGACGACTCCAGTTCGCCCTCCCCTTCGCTCACGCCACTGGGTTGCGTTTGTCCGAACTCGTAGATGCAACGCTTGGCCGGCTTTACACGATGCCAGTACGGGATGGAACCGGGGTTCGATGGATGCTGAAGGTCTTGGGGAAAGGCGCCAAATGGCGGTCGGTACCGATACCGGAGCGAATCCTGATCCTTCTTGCTCAGTACCTGAAGCATCGCAATCTTGATCCAGACCCGCTGGCCAATCCTGGAGATACTCCCCTGCTCTCCCGAATCAACGGGACCGACCCCATTTCGCCCAGTGGGCTGTACAAAACATTTCGTGCATTTTTCCAAGAGGCAGCTCGCGTCCTTCATGCATTAGGAAAAAAGCATGAGGCGTCAGCGTTCGAGAATGCCTCAGTACATTGGCTACGGCATACCTGCGGGAGCCATATGGGAAGTTCAGGCGTACCAGTCAATCTGATCCAAAAGCTCCTCGGTCATGCCAGTGTGGCCACCACGAGCATCTATACCGAATCGGACTCGGAACGTCTTTGGCAGGAGGTTACCGACCTGGAGGAAAATCGTGCGCGTTGAATTCAAGACCGAGAAGCGTGGCTACATGCTGATGTTGGACCAAGATCTCTTCGGCGCCTTCATTTTGTATCGCCAATGGTGGGGCTTGCTGAATCGTCGCGGAGGCACCAAGTGTCAGGTGTTTTTCGACCAAGAAACCGCAACCCGCGAATTTCAGCGCATTCAGAAGACCCGATTACGACGAGGCTACGTGTCGGTCGGCAGGCAGTCGACTGATTCGCCATGATGCCCGGATGGAGTGCAACTGTGATGACTAGTGGTCGACAAGGTCTCACGACCACTTACGACAAGTCGACAAGCGGTCGGCTGGCAGTAGAGGGAACGCAGGGCGAAAGAACAATGATGAACTAACAGTCGACTGCATGACGACAGGGGCGAGGACTACAACAACCTTCCAGCATTCAATCTCACTCAGAAGTCTTGCAGTTTGTTAGATTTTTTGCTAATTTATCTAACAAATAGACAGCCATGAATACATCTCAAGCCATACGCGAGCGCATCGCGACTCTACCCGCCGGGAAACCCTTCACCCCAGCCCAGTTCGCCGGGTTGGGTTCGCGCGCGTCGATTGATCAGACCCTGATGCGTCTAAACAAGGAAGCTCGCATCGAGCGACTCGGCCGAGGTCTTTACGTCGTGCCCAAAACCAGCCGCTTTGGTCTGAAGGCTATGCCTTCGCCTGAAACGGTGGCAAAGATGATCGCCACCAATGAAGGAGTGTCCATCGAGGTTCACGGTGCGGAATCAGCGCGCCGCTTTGGCTTCAGCACCCAAGTGCCGACCCAACCAATTTTCTACACAACCGGTTCATCGCACACGGTGCGGATAGGCAAGCTACAGGTGCGCTTACAACACGTTGCTGCGCGGAAGCTGGCATTGGCCGGTCGCCCGGCTGGCCAGGCCTTATCCGCACTTTGGTATCTCGGTCGTCGGCAGGTCACGCCAACCACCTTTGAGCGCATCGCTGCCAAGTTGCCCCAAGCAGAATTCGAGGTGCTGCGCAACGCAAAGTCCTCGATGCCGGCCTGGATGCTGGAAGCGTTTCGCCGTTACGAAGAAGGCGTGGTGACTCATGGCTGAGTCGAACCGGGAAAACTATTTCAACCTGTCTGTCAGCGAACAAGCCGGTCTGCTTCAGAGTTTGGCGCCCATCATGGGGCGCCGGGCCGAGATTCTCGAAAAGGACATCTGGCTATGCCAGGTTCTCCAAATCCTGTTTCATCTTCCATGTCGCAAGCCGATGGCGTTCAAGGGTGGCACGTCCCTTTCGAAGGTTTACAAGGCAATTGATCGATTCTCCGAGGATATCGACGTCACGGTCGATTACCGCAGTTTGGTGGGCGATGCACCTGAATTGGAGTTGATTACCATCAACAGCCAACGCAGCAAGCTGTCGGATGCATTGAAATCCGCGCTTACCACGCATGTCGTCGATGAACTGGTGCCTGCGTTACGCAATGCCTTGTCGGCAGCACTACCCAACCAGCCCACCAGTATCGAGATCAGCGACGACGCCGAAAAGCTCTGGGTGTTCTACCCCAGCGCCGTCGAGAACACCGACGTCTATCTGCTCCCGAGCATCCTGATCGAATTCGGCGGACGCAACTCGACCTTGCCGCAAAGCACGCTGGCCATCGCGCCCGACATCGCCGAACACATTCCCCAGTTGGCCTTGCCGGTGGCGCAAATCACGGTGCTGTCGGCTGCCCGGACCTTTTGGGAAAAGGCAACGCTGATCCACGTCGAGTGTCACCGACCGTCCCTGCGCCCGAGTGCCGAGCGATTGTCACGCCATTGGTATGACCTGGCGCGACTCGCTGATCACGAGGTTGGAAAACAGGCCTTGGAGGACACTGAACTGCTACATGACGTCTTGCGTATCAAGGAAACCTTCTACCGCAGCAAGTTCAGCCACTACGACCGCTGCACCACGGGCGGGTTGCGCTTGATCCCTGATGCCCAACTGCTTGAGGTGCTGCGCCAGGACTACCAAGCAATGCTGGCCGCGCAGATGTTCTACGGAGACACCGTGAAGTTCGAGGAGATTGTGGAACGCTTGCGGATTCTGGAAGCAGCGATCAACAGCCTCAGTCGTAAATGACTGGATAACGACAGAGCCATAAATGCTCGTCGCGTACTGCTTCACTGCGCTGCAAAACCAGCATGCGATCGCAAGCAGCTCAACATGTTGATCTATATGCCGATCTGGCCACCATGTTCAGTATGGGTGAAGTTATCGGTAAAAAATCGCACTCTTGATAATGGTACTTATCATGAGTCGCGTATCCACGACAGGTATGATGGAAACGCCTCCATTTGTTCGCCATTGAAGCTGAGGCTAAAGCAGACATGAGTAACGCAGACATCAAACAAGAACTCGTCGACTACGACTCTGACCTAATTGGAACAATCAAGTCCCACCTTGAAGCGCTCCAAGGTTACGACG
>Ga0172373_10006843_pt1 | contig 15019 bp, 10 predicted proteins | sample Lak10m_2_FD_114546 | JGI IMG/M metagenome (GOLD analysis project Ga0172373, IMG submission 114546) | Freshwater microbial communities from Kabuno Bay, South-Kivu, Congo - kab_092012_10m | ecosystem: Environmental > Aquatic > Freshwater > Lake | place: Democratic Republic of the Congo... | reverse complement strand
CCTGAGCTGGTATCTGGACTCACGGGTAAGCGCCGTTCTCGGAACGCACACCCATGTGCAGACGGCTGACGAGCGCATTCTGCCCGGGGGCACTGCCTGCATCACCGACGCCGGCATGACCGGCCCTCTCGACTCGGTGATCGGCATGCAGAAGGATGCGGTCGTGCGAAGGTTTTTGTTGCAGATCCCCAACAAGTTCGATGTGGCCAAAAACGACGTGCGTCTGCAGGGGGTTATTCTGGAAATATCGCCGGAAGGCAGCTCCCGGGGAATCGAGCGGCTGAACGTGCCCTTCCGTTGATTTCCCTGAAAAATAACGGGGAAGGCAGTCAATCTTGGAATGTCCGGAGGAAAAGAGTTTTGAAGAGCGTTTACGACATATTCAGAGAACGGGGTTTTATCGAACAGATCACCGATGAGGCGGAAATAGATCAACTTCTTAGGGAAAAATCCATAACCTGCTACATAGGCTTCGATCCGACAGCGATGTCCCTGCATATCGGCTCGCTCGTCCCGATCATGGCCCTGGCCCACATGCAAAGACAGGGGCACCGTCCCATTGCGCTGGTAGGAGGCGGCACGGCGCTGATCGGCGATCCGTCGGGAAAGACCGAAATGCGCAAGATCCTTTCCCGGGAACAGATCAACGCCAATGCGGAGGGCATAAAAAAACAACTCTCCCGCTATCTGGATTTCTCTAATGACCGGGCACTGCTGCTCAATAACGCCGACTGGCTGACGCCGCTTAACTATATAGAGTTTCTGAGGGATATCGGACGGCACTTCAGCGTCAACCGGATGCTCGCCGCCGAAAGTTACCGGATGCGCCTGGAAAAAGGGCTGAATTTCATCGAATTCAACTACATGCTTCTCCTATCATACGATTTTCTGCAGCTCTTCAAAAACTGGGACTGCCTGATGCAGATGGGGGGAAACGATCAGTGGGGCAATATGGTCGCCGGCATTGACCTTATCCGCCGGATGGAAGAGAAAAAGGCCTACAGTCTGACCTTCCCGCTCATCACCACCTCCCAGGGGCACAAGATGGGAAAAACGGAAAAGGGAACCGTCTGGTTGGACGCCGCGCTTACCTCTCCTTATGAATATTATCAGTTCTGGGTCAACACGGAAGATGCGGATGTGGCGCGCTTTCTTTCACTGTTCACTTTCCTGCCGATGGAAGAAATCGATGCGGTAAGAGGGCTTGCCGATGCCCGCCTGAACATGGCCAAGACGGTGCTGGCCTTCGAAGCGACGAAAATAACCCATGGCGAAAAAGAGGCCACCGCCGCCTGGAAGGCCTCGGCGGGCACCTTTGGCTTGAAACCGGTAGAAGAAGGGCTATTCCCCTCCAGTTCCATACCGCGCGCCGCCGCAGGACTGGATACCGATGCAATTCCGTCGTTTCAGAAAAGCCGGACGGAGCTGGAGGCCGGCGTCCCCGCGTTCGAGCTTTTTCAGGAAGCGGGCCTGTGCGCCTCGCGCGGGGAGGCCAGACGCCTGCTCTCGCAGGGGGGTGGTTATGTAAACGACCGGCAGATTGCCGCGTTTGACGAAAAAATAACCATCGCCGACACCGACGAGAAAGGGGAAATACGGCTGCGGAAGGGCAAAAAGAATTACGTAATCGTGTCCACCTTTCCCGCTGGCCCCCGCTGATGGCTTGAGGCAGGCAACCATCGGGATAATGCACAAAAGCGTCTCGACTCACCGGGGGGCATCCCCCGCTCCCAATCAGTTGTCCAACCTTGCGGCAAACTCCTCGGGGGTAAACCTGTATTCCTGGGTTCCGTACTTCTCCACTGCAAACGATGCGCAGACGCTCCCCAGCCGGGCGCTCTGTTCGATATCCATTCCCCGGGCAAGTCCGCTGATCAACCCTCCCCGATAGGAGTCACCCGCGCCGGTCGGGTCGTTCACCACCCTTGCCTTTGCCGGGGGAATGCTTATTTCGCCGGCCTTTGTGGAAATCAGTGAACCCGCTTCTCCCAGGGTGGTAATGATCGCCCCGGCAAACCCCAAGAGGTCGCCTTTCCTCAGCCCTGTCTTATTGACAATCAGCTCCAGCTCGTAGTCATTGACAATCAATATCTTGCAGCCCGATATTGACTGAAGCAGCTCTTTTGCGTCCCATACTGGCAGGGATTGCCCGGGATCGAATATATATCCGATTCCCCTCTGCTTACAGGCACTTGGGTAATTGATCATATCTCCCATATTGCCGGGGGACACGATGACAATGGTCTCGTCCGCCTGCACTGCATCGAAATCCATGCCGGCGGAATACTGCATGGCGCCCGGATTGAACCCGGTAATCTGATTGTCGGCAAGATCGGTGGTGATGTAGGCCCCGGCGGTAAATTCATCATCGATGATTTTGATGCCCTCGGTTGCGATGCCGTTTTCGGCAAGCCATGCGAAATATCGCGCATAATCCTGCCCTATGGTTGCTGATATCAGGGGCTTTTCTCCCATCAATCCCAGGGAATAGGCAATATTACCCGCCGTGCCGCCATATTTTTCCTTCATCCCGTTTACCTGAAAGCAGACGTTCAATACATGTATCTTCTCAGGCAGTATATGGTCGGAAAAATGTCCCGGGAAGGACATGATGCGGTCATAGGCAAGCGATCCGGAAACAACTATATTCATTATGATCCTTTCTTCTCACTTTTTGGGGTTACTAGCCAAAACCTACGGAAGTTACCCTTAATTCAGTATTTTCCGCTGGATCTCAATTATTTTTTTCAACAGGCACCGCTCATACTCCCGGCTGCTGCCGAAAAATTTTGCAGACACATGGCGGAGACTCCTGTCAATTGGCAGAGGCGTCGTTATTCTCAAGATATTTGCTGTCATCCTTAAACACTCTCCACCGATAAAAATGGTTATTGCACAATTTTCAGCGATCTCCGGTAAATCATTGCCGCAAAAGCTGAACTGAAAGCCGCCGGCGGAGATATCTATGATGCTGAGCGGCCGGCCTTTCAGCTCAATGGCAAAGTGCTGTCGGCGAGAGAATGGACGCGAAAATCCCTCCTCAGATTGCATAGTTCCTGGTTGGGTTTGCGTTCAAGGACGACAGCCATAACACCCCAGCCGGGGATGAGAAATAAAATCGGGTACAATGGATTGTAATCCATAGCGAAAAATTGTTCCCGCCTTTTTTAATAATAAAGTTTAGCGTTATTTCGCGATTTAAATTATATTTGGCAAGCAGCGGTACGGTCTGGGCAATAACGATCCGGCGGTCAATCACGTCATAAGCGATGGACCTCATGCGCCTGTCCTCATGTAAAAAATCGAAGGACATCCCGGTCTGATTGCCGTTTTGCCTTGTTCCATAGGACGTTATCTTATCAATTGCCACCAAAGTTGCTGTTGCTGGTTCTCTAAGAACGGGAGATGACGGCGCCCGTTGCTCATGCCCGCGCCGGGTATATAGAGAAAAGAGCCGCCACCCGTCAAGGAATTTTTTCGTAATTTAACCATCGAACACCGGAGAAGAATCATGAGAAGAACGGACAAGGAAATAACGGATCGAAAGCTTATTGACTCCATTATCCATAAATCCCTCGCCTGCAGAATCGCCATCTGCGAAGACCGAATGCCTTATGTAGTTCCCCTGGCCTTTGGCTACGACGGGAAAAACATTTATCTACACAGCGCCAAAGAGGGAAAGAAGATTGAAATCCTTAAAGGCAACCCCCGAATTTGCTTTGAATTTGCAACAGACTGCGAAGTTATTGCCACTTCAAAGGCCTGTGCGTTCACCATGCGCTATCAAAGCGTGATCGGATTCGGAGCTGCCCATTTTCTTGAAGATATCGAGGAGAAGATTGCGGGGCTCAGGATCATCATGCGTCAATACACCGATAAACTCGTTGAATTGACTGGGGATGATCTGAAGAAAATAACCGTTATCAGGGTCGATATCGAACAGATCACAGGCAAACGGTCCGGCTTTAATCGCAACGCCTGAAGTGGCCAATTTGCGGGGAACCTCGTCCCGCGTGAATTCATGGGAAAGTGTTCCCCTGCCGTTTGCTTCTGCCATTCCCCCCGCGGGACGAGCGGCAAAAGTTGTCATAAAGCTCCTCTACCGACGAAAAGTGGCTACTTTTTAGCCGGCAGAAAATCGAGATAGCCCAGAAAATATGAGGCAATGAGCAGCGCAATAATAATCAGGCCCCCATATATATATAGTTTCCAGGGACTTTTCCTGACGGCAAAGGGATCATGAAGCTGTCTTGACGATCCGGAAGGAAGGGCCGAGAGGTGAGTCAGCGTTGCCCCGAAAGGGACGTTGATTTTCAATTTGCCGTTTACCGCCCACCCTTCGGCATTCAACAGCGGACCGATATTCCTCTTCCGGAGCTTCATGTAGGCAAGAATCATCGATGGCCCGGAAATGAGCAGTATCACCCCGACAATGCCCAGCGGCATCCAGAAGCCCATCCCGAAGAAAATGCCGAGGGAACCGGTCACCATCGCCCCAATGCTGCCCAGGGCAACGCCGATTGCCGCGACGGTGCCGACATCGATCTTCTTTGCCGCCGCCGGAAGACCAACTCCTCCCGGAGCGCCACCTGGCGCGGCAACGACGGCGCCGGCGGCATCCTTCACCTTGTTCATCGATTCCGTCTCGGCAGCGGCGGCCCGCTTCATGGCCATTCCCTCGACCGTTCGCACAAACCATTTGTAGGGACTGAAAAATGCTTCCCGGATGCTGATCGGCTGGACAACAACCTTCGTTATAACCGCGTCCCAGTCATTGCCGTCGGAGTCGTAAAAAATGCCGTTTCTGCCGACGAAAATGTCGTCGGCATCTCCGGCGGTAAGGGCGGCGGAGATGCTTTTTTTCGTTCCATCCTTTTTCGTCAAGTCGCAATAAATCAGATACATCGATGAAAGCCCGGCGGTGGCGGCATGGGCGGCGGCGTTCGTGACATCTATGCAGAGCTCGATTTCCCGGCTGTCGAGAAAGAGCCTGCCGGACTGAAAAATGCCCCGTCTTTGAAGATAAAAATCATCGAGGTTGACAAAATTTTTCAGTATCTGTACGAAGTCACGCTTCAGCAACGCGATGGCACGCAGTTTCTGGAATTGTGCCGGAACATCCGCCATATTTTTATCAGCTTCCATTAGCAACGTCATTTTTGCAACGTCAGGACTTTCCAGAAGCGACACCAGGGTATTCGCCCCTAGCGCTTCGGCATTCACCGTGGGTTTTGAAGCAAGCCATGTTTCGTAAGCCGCAAAGCGGGACTTGACCGTCTCCCACTCCCCGGCGGTCACCTCTTCGCTATTTTGCCGGGGGAACGACACCAGCAAGAAGAAGGCGCGAACGTTTTTTTCATATTCAGGATGCAGCGGCCCGTTCAGCCTCAATATCCCGTCGCTTACCGGAAAAGCGACGGGCAGGGCCTGCAGCGCCTCCGAGCCGGGAGCGGTCGCCTGCGAAAGAACAGAGGAAAACGCCGCCGCCAGCTCACTGGTCGCCGCCTTCTCTCCCGCCATTGCCAGAATCTTGCAGCGTCTGAAATAGTCATCAATCCGCGGCTGCAGATCGTTAAAAAGCGAACGGGCCTCGCCGCTTTTTTCACCGGCAGGCAGCAGCTCCGGATTTGTCTGCTGTTCATTGGCCCAGGCAAGGAATGCCTTCGCCTCCGCGATAACCCGAGCGACACAGTCGACATCAAGCCCGGGGGCACCGCTTGCATCGGGAACAGAATAGCCGACGTCCAGAAGCGACTTCATGAAAAGCCGCAACCCGGGGTCCTCCGTCGATTCGGGGACAACCACGCCGTCACCGTTCAAAGGCAACTTCGTAAACAAGCCGATAACCTTCTCGATGCCGGTCAACTCGACGCTGATCTCAGTCCCTGGTCTCGCAGAACCATTTGCGGCTGCATCGGAAATCCCGGCAATAACCTCGTGAACCTTGACAATAGCTTGTCGCAGGCCCTCCTCGGCTACCTGAGAGGTAGAGATCCGATCCGACTGCTCCAGGAGGAGATCGAGCGATGACAGGGCCGCCTGCAATTCATCGACGGCGCGCAAGATATCCGGCACCCTGATGCGGCCATCCTTGTCCGCATCGAGATATTCGAGGGCATCCCGCAACAGATGCTGCCGGGCAGGCATGGTAAGCACCGCCCAGAGCTTCTGGTCTAGATAGCGAAGATTGGCAATATCCTCGCCGCTCCTGAGAACTACCTGGTCAACACCGCCAATACGGGTAAATGTCCATCGATGCAGGGGCTCATTCATGGCATTACTTCTCCTTTCAAGAGTTCGTCGCCAATACGGATAAATACCTCCGGCTTACACGGATACTATTCTGGAAACGGACCGGTTTGTTCATATTCGAACAAACCGGAGCTCTGTTTTAACACGAAAAAAAAGTTTTGCAAGGGGTGAACGCTTCCGACGGGGCACTCACTCCTTGCGGTTGAGGTGGGATTGCTGAATTACACCTGCAAGCTGCTTATTTTTGTAAACTGCGGCAGGGCGCGGCTTTTACCAGGAGCGCCGCGCCGCCGATGAGGTAAGAGACTTGCGACGCTGAGGGGTGACAATGTTTCGCGAAGGGCGTGAGCTGCCGACTGGTTCACCGCTTCGTCCCCGGCTGCCGGTCACCGGCCGATCACCGTTTGCCGCGCGGCCCTGCGAAAAACGGGGCGGACCGGTACGCGGGCGCCTCGTCTGCGGACGGGGTTGCTGAAGTCGCGTGGGCAGAAAGGCGCTTTCCTGCACCTGGCTGCCGTAGTCAAAATCGGGAAGACGGCGGCGCTCAATCCTGCTTCCGAGTACCTGTTCGATCTGCCGGATGATGATCTCGTCCGCCGGAGAGGAAAATGTGAAGGCCTCGCCGGTTTGCAGGGCCCTCCCCGTCCGACCTATCCGGTGGGTATAGGCGTCCACCGTATCGGGCATGTCGTAGTTGATGACATGCGATATCTCCGAAACGTCGATGCCGCGCGCGGCGATGTCGGTCGCAACGAGGATGTCGTATTTGCCCCCCTTGAAACCGTTGATCGCATCCTGTCTGCGGTTCTGGGTCATGTTCCCCTGCAACGCCGAGACGCGATAGCTGCTTTTTTCCAGGCTGCTGGCAAGGTTACGGGCACGGTGTTTGGTACGGGTAAAGATCAGCACGCGTCCTGTAGGCGTCTGCTGCAACATCGCCATGAGCAAATCCGTCTTGCGCCCGTCCGGCACCGGATAGAGGGCATGGGTGACTGTCTTGGCCGGGGCGATCATCCCGATCTGGACGTTGACGGGGTTGCTCAGGATTCCATCAGCGAGCGAGCGGATATCACCCGGCATCGTCGCGGAAAAGAAAAGCGTCTGCCGCTTCGCCGGCAGAAAGCGGATTATCCTCTTGATATCGGGGAAAAATCCCATGTCGCACATACGATCTGCCTCGTCGAGCACCAGCACCTCAACGTAGCTCAAATCGATATTCCCTTCCCCCATGTGATCGAGGAGGCGCCCCGGGCAGGCGATGACAATCTCCACACCACGCCTCAGCGTGATCATCTGCGGCCCCTTGCTGACGCCACCGTAGATCGCGCAGCTCTTGACGCTGGTATTGCGCCCCAAAGAAACCGCCGTCTGATGAATCTGCTCGGCCAGTTCACGGGTCGGCGCGACGATCAAAGCGCGGATGTGACGCTTCTCTCCCGCAGCGGCACGCTTGTTGGTGACTGGCGTTTGCGCTTGAATGAACCGCTGGAGAATGGGTAGCATAAAGGCGGCGGTCTTGCCGGTCCCGGTTTGCGCCAACCCCAGAACATCCCTGCCGGCGAGAACGGGGGGAATCGCCTGTGCCTGAATCGGGGTCGGGGTGGTGTAACCTTCCGCACGGATTGCGGACAACAAATGCACATCTAACTGAAACTGTTCAAAATTCACTAAAAATACTCCTTGACTCCTTCTTGCCAAGTCGCACTCTCAGCGTGATGAAGCTCTGCAAATCTCTTTGCGGTGATGCCGCGAAAACGGGGTCTAATGTCTCCCCAAAGTCCTTCGCGGAGGTGAATGGCGACAGTTACCTGCCGCGTGGCGGTTTGAAAAGGGACGTCTTGTTCCGTGGCGTTCGATAGGCTAAAGCCCCTTACGCCGGAGATCAGTGCGCGTGTTTCGCCTGGCGGAAACAACGCCCCGTTACAACCGCTATAAAAATTCATTCCGGATAGCAAAAACCGGTTTTTGCATCAAAAAAGGGGTCAAGCCTCCGCTTTAACCCCTCATGGCATCTCTATGAAACCCGGCAGGCCGCTAACGTCCGGCATCCCTGCCTTCCCCTCTTGCTCCGCCGGCACTGCAACAATGCACGCACGGTCTTCGCTAAATAGCGGCTGCGGTTAACATTTAATTCAGGCATCTGTCAATACATTTGTTTTTGAGCCACATTTACCGCCGTTTTGCCAAACAGAGCGGCAAGGGGGATGCCCTCATCGAGTTCATTGTTGACCCGCTTGAATGCCTTTGTCGGCAAACGGCCGGCCTATTCAATCACCGGATATCGCGATGATAGTCCTGAAGGGTCTTAGCGCGGCCGTGCCCCTTGAGAAAGGCGGCGATGCCCTTCGCGGCCGCAACCGCGGCGGCAATCGTCGTAATATACGGCACTTTGTACTTGATTGCCGCCTTGCGGATGTAGGAATCGTCGGTCTTGCTCAATCTTCCCGCCGGGGTGTTGATCACCAGAGCGATTTCACCGTTCTTGATCGCATCGACGATATTCGGACGCCCCTCGTGCGCCTTCAGGATTGACGCCGCCGGCACATTGTAGGCAAGCAGAAATTCCTGCGTTCCTCCAGTCGCCAGAATCGAGAACCCCATCTGCCCAAAGGCCCGGGCAATTTCCAGAACACCGCCCTTGTCCTGATCATTGACCGTGATGAGCACCGTGCCCTCCCGGGGGAGCATCTGCTGCGCCGCCTCCTCCGCCTTGTAAAAGGCCAGACCGAAGGAATCGGCGAGTCCGAGAACTTCTCCGGTAGAGCGCATCTCCGGCCCCAGCAGCGGATCCACCTCCTGAAACATGCTGAACGGGAAAACCGATTCCTTAACGCCAAAATGGGAGAAGGAACCCTGCCTGATCTGCAAATCGGTCAGCTTCTGCCCCAACATCAGCCGAGTGGCGATCCTGGCCATCGAGATATTGCAAACCTTTGAAACCAGCGGAACCGTACGTGAGGCGCGCGGGTTCGCCTCCAGGATGTAGACCGTCTCCCCGGCAATAGCGTACTGGATATTCATCAGCCCGACAACCCCCAGCTCGATGGCGATCCGCTTGGTGTAGTCCCGGATTGTCTCCTGATGACGCGCAGAGATGCTGATCGGCGGAATCACGCAGGCCGAATCGCCCGAATGGATGCCTGCAAGTTCTATATGCTCCATGATAGCTGGGACAAAAGCGTCCACCCCGTCGCAAATTGCATCCGCTTCACACTCGATCGCATTTTCTAAAAACTTGTCGATCAGAATCGGCCGCTCCGGGGTCACGCCGACCGCCGCTTCGACATAGCGCTTCAACATCTCTTCGTCATGAACTACCTCCATCCCGCGGCCGCCGAGAACATACGAAGGCCGTACCATCAGCGGATAGCCGATCCCGGCGGCAATGTCCACCGCTTCCGTGAAATTGCCCGCCATGCCGGAGGCGGGCATCGGGATGCCGAGCTTTTCCATCATTTTCTTGAAGAGGTCCCGGTCTTCGGCCAGATCGATCGTATTGGGGGAGGTTCCGATAATCCGCACCCCCGCCTGGGAAAGCTGCCGGGCCAGATTCAGCGGCGTCTGGCCTCCGAACTGGACGATCACCCCCTCCGGTTTTTCCTTTTCATAGATAGCCAGCACATCCTCGACCGTCAGAGGCTCGAAATAGAGCTTGTCGGACGTGTCGTAATCTGTCGAAACGGTTTCCGGGTTGCAGTTGACCATAATGGATTCATAGCCTTCCTCTCTGAGCGTGAAGGCCGCGTGGACACAGCAGTAGTCAAATTCTATGCCCTGGCCGATCCGGTTGGGACCGCCGCCAAGCACCATGATTTTCTTCTTGTTTTCACTGACATGGGTCTTGTCGGGGGCATTGTAGGTCGAGTAGTAATAGGAGGCGTTTTCCACGCCGCTTACCGGCACGGCGTCCCAGCACTCGACTACGCCCAGCGCTGTTCTTTGCAGCCGGATTTCGTCTTCGCGCCTCCCCAGAATCTGGGCAAGATAACGGTCGGAAAACCCCTCCTGCTTGGCCCTTTTGAGAAGTTCGTCCGGCATGACCGTGCCTTTGTAAGCAAGAATCTCCTCTTCGGTCTCCACCAGTTCCTTCATCTGCTTTAAGAACCATTCCTTGATGTGGGTTCTTCTGCTCAACTCCTCGAGAGCTGCCCCCTTGCGGATGGCCTCGTAGAGGATGAACTGCCGCTCGCTGGAAGGCTCCGAGAGCATTTCCAGCAGATCGTCGAGGGACCTTTTGTTGAAATCCTTAACAAAACCGAGCCCCGCCCGCCCCTTTTCGAGGGAACGAATCGCCTTCTGAAAGGCCTCTTTGTAGTTTTTACCGATGCTCATTACCTCACCCACGGCGCGCATTTGCGTCCCGAGCCGGTCGAGTGCGCCGGGGAATTTTTCAAAATCCCAGCGGGAAAATTTGACGACCACATAATCGCCCCACGGAATGTATTTGTCGAGAGTTTCCTCCCGCCAGTAGGGAATTTCATCGAGGGTCAGCCCGCCAGCCAGCAGAGAAGAGATAAGCGCGATCGGAAAACCTGTGGCTTTCGACGCCAGGGCGGAGGAGCGGGAGGTACGGGGATTGATTTCGATGACAACAACCCGATCCGTTTTCGGATCATGGGCAAACTGGACGTTCGTCCCGCCAATCACCTCGATTGCCTCGACGATGTCGTAGGAATATTTCTGAAGCCGGGCCTGGAGATCGGGGCTTATTGTGAGCATCGGCGCGGTGCAGTAGGAATCCCCGGTATGCACCCCCATCGCATCGACATTTTCAATGAAACAGACGGTAATTTTCTGGTTTTTTGCGTCCCGTACCACCTCAAGCTCCAGCTCCTCCCAGCCGAGGACTGATTCTTCAACAAGTATCTGGCCGACAAGACTCGCCGAAATTCCCCGACTCGCGACAATGCGCAGTTCCTCGACGTTATAGACGAGACCGCCGCCGGTGCCGCCCATGGTATAGGCGGGACGGATCACAACCGGATAGCCGAGAGAAGCGGCAATTTGCTCCGCATCTTCGACGTTGTATGCCGGTTCGCTCTTCGGCATATCTATTCCGAGCCGGGTCATCGTCTCTTTGAAGGCGATCCGGTCCTCGCCGCGCTCGATCGCATCTACCTGCACGCCGATCACCTTGACACCGTATTTTTCCAGCACCCCGGCCTTGTAGAGCTCCGCAGTCAAATTGAGGCCAGTCTGCCCTCCCAAATTGGGAAGCACCGCATCGGGGCGCTCATTTTCAATAATTTCCGTAAGCGACTGGAGATTAAGAGGTTCTATGTAGGTAACATCCGCCATGCCGGGATCGGTCATGATCGTCGCCGGATTGGAATTGACCAGCACGATCTTGTACCCAAGCTTGCGTAACGCTTTGCAGGCCTGGGTTCCCGAGTAATCGAATTCGCAGGCCTGACCGATGACAATCGGACCTGACCCAATGATCAGAACTTTATTGATATCGCTTCTTTTCGGCATGGTCACTCTCCTTGGCTGGCTGCGTAAGTTAGTCAATGACTGCTGAGAACCCCTCAACTTATCGACTTTTCCCCGGGGTATATAAGAAAAGGCCGCCTGCGTGTCAATCAATTTCTCCGGCAAATTATCAGGCGGAAAAGCGGTGGTGATTCCCGGGCAATGCATCCGTTATTTCAGGTTGTTTTTCTCGCAGAATATGTTAAGAAGCCATGCTTCCCGGCACCGTTTGCGTTACGTCGCCCCTGTTCATCAGGAATTGCTTCTTGCTGCCGACGATGCCCTGCCGCGGATGAACTTGTCTGAAAATTTAAATAAAGGAGCTGCCCATGTCAGATATTACTCCCGAGGAACTGGGACACTGGCAGGAAACGACACTGAAAAAGGCCGTCTCAAAATCGCCCGAGCGCCGCTCAGCGTTTGCTACAACATCCCATATCGAACTGAAAAATATCTTCACACCGCTTGATGCAGGCGATGCCGCTTATCTCCCGGACATTGGGTTCCCCGGGGAATTTCCGTTTACCCGCGGTGTCCAGCCTACAATGTACCGGGGACGCTTCTGGACAATGCGCCAGTACGCAGGTTTTGCCACTGCCGAGGAGACCAATCAGCGTTACAAATATCTGCTCGCACAGGGGCAGACGGGATTGAGCGTCGCCTTCGATCTGCCGACTCAAATCGGCTACGACTCCGATCACCCCCTTTCCGATGGCGAGGTCGGGAAGGTGGGGGTGGCAATCGACACGCTGAAGGATATGGAAATTCTCTTCGACGGCATCCCGCTGGACAAGGTCTCTACCTCGATGACCATCAACTCCACCGCTGCCATTCTACTTGCCATGTACATTGCGGTTGCCGAAAAACAGGGGGTCAAAAGCGACCTGCTCCAGGGAACCATTCAGAACGACGTCCTGAAGGAATATTCGGCGCGGGGAACCTACATCTTCCCCCCCCAGGAATCGATGCGGATAGTCACCGACATCTTTGCCTTCTGCAAAGACAACGTCCCCAAATGGAACTCGATCAGCGTCAGCGGCTACCATATGCGCGAAGCCGGCTGCACCGCCGTTCAGGAGGTGGCCTTCACGCTCGCCGACGGCATCGCCTATCTGGAAGCGGCCATGAAGGTGGGACTCGATGTCGATTCGATCGCCTCGCGGATTGCCTTTTTCTTCTGCTGCCACAACAATTTTCTCGAAGAGGTCGCTAAGTTCCGGGCCGCCCGCCGGCTCTGGGCAAAGATCATGAAGGAGCGCTTCCATGCGAAGAAGGATTCCTCCTGCATGCTGCGTTTTCACACCCAGACGGCAGGCTGCACACTCACCGCGCAGCAGTTTGAAAATAACGTCGTTCGCGTTGCCTTGCAGGCTATGGCGGCGGTTCTCGGCGGTACCCAGTCACTGCACACCAATTCCCGAGATGAGGCCTATGCGCTTCCGACCGAGGGCTCCGTCAGAATCGCCTTGAGAACCCAGCAGATCATCGCCCATGAAAGCGGGGTTGCGGATCTGGCCGACCCTCTGGGCGGATCGTACGCCGTGGAGGCACTCACTAATGAAATCGAGAAAAAAGCGGTGGAATATATAAAAAAAATCGATGATATGGGAGGGGCAATCAAGGCGATAGCCGCCGGCTACATTCAAAAGGAAATCGCGGATGCCGCCTACCAATACCAGAAGGATATCGAGTCCCGGCAACAGATCATCGTCGGCATCAATCAGTTTCAGATCGAAGAGGCGCCCTTGCGGGACGTCCTTCGGATAAATCCGGAAGTGGAAGAGTACCAAAAACAGAAGCTGGCGCGGGTAAAGGCGGAGCGGGATAACAAAAAAGTCGCGGAAGCCCTGGCCTCTCTGAAGATCGCCGCCCGGGGAACGGATAACGCACTCCCGCTGATTCTGGAGGCAGTGCGGGCCTATGCCACCCTCGGCGAAATTTCGGACGCGCTCAGAGAGGTCTTTGGAGAATACACGCAGCAATAACATCTACCCGGGCAGATATCATAAACCGGTTTTTTGAAAGGGGAATTTTATGGCACGGACGATCAGAGTGCTCATCGCCAAACCCGGACTGGACGGACACGACCGGGGCGCCAAGGTCATTGCCCGAGCGCTTCGGGATGCGGGGATGGAGGTAATTTACACAGGAATCCGGCAGACTCCGGAACAGATAGTGAGTGCGGCTATTCAGGAAGGAGTTGATATCGTTGGGCTTTCCATCCTTTCGGGCGCCCACAACCGGCTTTTCCCGAAGGTGGTCAACCTTCTCCGGGAAAAGGGAGCGGGCGACATCCTCGTTTTTGGCGGCGGAATCATCCCCGTTGACGACATTCCCGGCCTCAAGGAGGCGGGAATAAAAGAAATCTTCCTGCCCGGTGCCTCGACGGAAGCAATCATCCAGTACATAAGGGACATCGTTCCGCCGGCATAAAAAAGGGATGGCGCTTCCCGGCCCCTCTTCCCGGGGTGCAAATGAAGGACGCCCCCGGGGGCAGATCAGACCCCGATTGTGAAACGCCACGCGCAGAACCACTCCGGAGGGTGGTCGTCCGGCGGACAGGCCACGCAGGTCGTCTTAATTCGGGGATCGATCTGCGCGGCAAAGGTGCTGTACTCCACGATCCCTCCGGATTTACACGGATAATCGGCAAGCCCGCGCCTTTTGCGTGCCGCCTGGACGCGACAATTGTTCATCTGGAAAAGCAGGCTGTCCGGCCCCTCTTCGATCGTCTCTTGTACATTTATCCCGGCGTACAGACGAAAACCAAGGGCCTTCTTGAGACCGGACAGTCCGGGATTTTCCGGCAGCTTCAGAAAACGCTTTATCGACCACGCCTCAAACGGGGAAAAGCGGGCCCAGCAGGAATCGTTGCAGCGTTTGGCGTCAAAGATACTGTCCCGGTTTTCCACCTCCTGAAACCAGATGCCGTCGTTGGCCAGCCAGTTTTTACCCAGATCGCTGATTATCTGCAGGAGCTTCTCTCTCGGCAGTGCGGCCAAGCTTTTCGGAACGCCGTTTTCCAATTCAAAACCGAAGGCCTCGGCAAGTCGCTGCATCTGCAGACGGCTGCTCTTGTCCCAAACCGCCCCCATAATATCGAGGGCTTTGGCCATCCCCATCTGATGTTCCACCTCCGCAAACCAGAGGGTGTGGTGAACCATCGTCCGATGAAAGAAATCGACCACCAGACCGACCAACTCCTCCTGTTTAAGCCCCTCCATATTTTCGGCGCCAACGGTCATTGGTCGCATCTCCTTTAAAATTTTTACAACCATTCAATAGATATTTAAAT
>Ga0172373_10006841_pt1 | contig 15023 bp, 15 predicted proteins | sample Lak10m_2_FD_114546 | JGI IMG/M metagenome (GOLD analysis project Ga0172373, IMG submission 114546) | Freshwater microbial communities from Kabuno Bay, South-Kivu, Congo - kab_092012_10m | ecosystem: Environmental > Aquatic > Freshwater > Lake | place: Democratic Republic of the Congo... | reverse complement strand
GAGAAGGGTGTGCCCCGACTCGCCACGTGACCTCAACGAACCGAACCGCCGGATGCGGACCCGCATGTCCGGTGGTGTGGCAGGGGAACGGCGGGAGCATCCCGCCGTCCCCTATGCCGATTGGCGGGTGTCTGCAGGCGGACACATGTCCGGCATCGGCAGTGATCGGCTAGCAGGTTGCTGAAAAAGGCCGCTTTGGGCGATGTGATGGATGCGTCCGCCTGGCGCGTCATCTACGCCCGCTTTGGCGGGACGGCGTCGGTGGAGGCGTTTCAGACGTACCAGCGCTGGTACGAGGCCAGCAGGCCATCGCCCAGAACCTGAAGCTCGTCAGCATCAACGACACCACCCCCGGCGTGACGGTGTCCGCTGAGGTCCGCAAGTACATCGTCGACTGGGCCTCCAGCCTCGATCCCGTGAGTTCGCAGGCCAGCCTCGGCGACATCGTCGTCATCGACAGCGTCGCCATGCGCGGCGTGCTGACAGCGCTGCGCTGGGTGGATCCGAGACTCGGCAACATCCAGACCGTCGCCACCCCGGAGGACGCCTGGAAGCGGGCCCTCGAGCGGCCAGCCAGAAGCCCCCGCAGGTGACGTCGCCCGCGTGGCTCAAGGCCCCCCGAAGCGCGCCTGACGCTGTCAGCCTGCCCCCGACGGCGGACTGACGGACCTCAGCCGAACAGCTTGCCGATGGCACCCGACGCGATCAGGCCGCCGAGGCCGAGCAGCAGGGCCGCCAGCGACTCACCGGCGATGAGGCCGCCGCCGACGAGGCTGGTCGTGCTCATGTCTTCGGGCAGGGCCTCGCCTTCACCGGGGGACCCACCGGCGGCGTGGGACTTCTGGGCGAGGGCGCGGGCGCGGTCGCCGAAGAAGTTGGCGACCGAGGAGAAGATGCCGCCGAGGCCGAACCACAACGACGTCATGAAGTCGACGAAGCCGCCGAAGGAGCTGGCATAGGGGGAGGCGAGGACGACGGCGTCGAGAACGAAGTCGGCCACCTTCGTGCCGGTGCTCTGGTTCTTCCAGGCCTGGTAGGCCGCGCTCTTGAAGATGGCCTTGCGCAGCGCCTCGATGACGAAGCCGATGGCGATGCCGAGGAGCAGCAGCTTCATGGTCTTGCCGTCGTCGCCGCCGAGGTTCTTCAGCGCGCCGACGAACTTGTAGGTCATGGCGCTCTGCCACTGATCGACCTTCTGCTCGGGGTGCTCGAAGAGGTTCACCGTGAGCACGGGGTAGGCCGCGAGGAACAGCTTCGTCGTGAACACCGACAGCAGCGCGCCCATCGTGATGCCGATGGTCTGGAAGCGGAACTGGATCACGCGCGACGAGCCGAGGCGGAAGCCCGTCGAGCGATCCTGCTGCATGTCGCAGCCCACCGTCGTCGAGACCAGCAGGATGCTCGCCGCCATCAGGCCCACGATGGGCTCGGTGAGGCCGACGGCGCCCATGATGAGGACGCTGACGACGAAGGCCGAGCTGATCGGGTTGCTGTCGGAGATGCCCAGCGAGATGCCGTTGATGAGCACGAAGAGCAGGGCGAGGAACACGCCGAGCAGGGCGTAGGCGACCGGCACGGCGAGCAGCTGCGTCGCGGCGACGACGACGAGGATGCCCCACAGGGCCGTCCAGCCGATGAGCGTGGTCGTCGACAGTGAGTCCCGCGTGCTGGCCGGCGCCGCCTGCACCTCGCCACGGCGGGCGGCGGCGATGCGGGCAAAGGCGTCCTTGAAGATGAGGGCGAGGTCGACGATGGCGGCGCCGAGGATCGTGCCGAGGGCGACGATGAAGCCGATCTTGCGGAACGGATCGTTCGGGCCGAGCAGCCCCTCCGACTGCAGCCACGGCGTCAGCTGCACGCCGATGGCGCCGACGACGATGGCGGGAACGCCGATGCGGGCGCCGACGATCATGCCGGCGCCGAACGTTGACGCCGAGAAGTGCAGCTTGCCGACGACGGCGGCGATGGCCGCGGGGCCCTTCTCGGCGAGCAGGGTGAGGCCGAGGCCGCCGCCGATGCCGCTGCCCAGCGTCGACACGCTGCGCTTGAGGAGGCGCTTGTCGGTCAGCGCCCGCAGGATGTTGGCGACGGCGAGGCCCGACGGGAAGGTGAGCTGCAGCTTGTCGACGAGGATCGGCGTGTAGAGCATGCCAACGCCGACGCCGAACATGCCGATCGCGAGGAAGTAGGCGACGAGCTTCCACGTCTCCGGCTCGGGCAGGCCGAGCCAGATCATGGCCTGGATGAGCACGCCCATCGCCGCCATCGACGCCACCGACGCTGCCATCGTCTGCATGTAGTTGGCGCCGTGCCGGCCCTCGGGGCCGTAGCCGAGGGTCACGATGCTGCCGAGGATGCCGGCCAGCACCTGCCCGCCGACGAAGAAGCCGAGCGAGAAGTTCATGTAGGCCGCGGTGATGCCGCCGAGGGGGCCGAGGATGAAGATGGCCACCGCGCCGAGCAGCACGTAGTAGCCGGGGGATCCCATGGCCGGGAGGAACGAGGGCTTCGGGGTGGGCGACGACGACATGGTCGTCGCTTCCCATTGCCGGGGGCCGAAGAAAACCCCAATCGGCGGCCATGCAGCACGACCGCGCCGCCATCCTCGCCCCCCTTGGCCTCGGCTCCCTCCCCGGGGACGGGCACCTCGTGCGCTCGCCCGTCGACGGCGCCGCCATCGGGCACGTCGCGCTCGGCGACGCCGCTTCCGCCGATGGGGTGGCCAGCCGGGCCGTCGCCGCCTTCGCGCGGCTGCGGGCGCTGCCGATGCCCGTGCGCGGGCAGATCGTCCGCGAGCTCGGCGACGCGTTCCGCGCCCGCAAGCAGGAGATCGGGCGGCTCGTCACCCTCGAGGTGGGCAAGATCCCGAGCGAGGCCGAGGGCGAGATCCAGGAGATCGTCGACGTCTGCGACCACGCCTGCGGCCTGTCGCGCACCATCGGCGGCCACACCTGGGCGTCGGAGCGGCCGCAGCACCGCCTCAACGAGCGCTGGCATCCCCTCGGGCCCGTGCTGTGCATCACCGCCTTCAACTTCCCCGCCGCCGTGTGGGGCTGGAACGCCGCCCTCGCGCTGGTGTGTGGCGACCCCGTCGTGTGGAAGCCGTCGCTGAAGGCGCCGCTGACGGCGATCGCCTGTCAGGCGGTGGCCCGCGCGGTCCTCGCCCGCCATGGCCTCGAGGACGCGCTGCAGCTGCTGATCGTCGACGACACCGTGGCCGCCGCCGCCGTCGCCGACCGCCGCTACGCCCTCGTTGCCGCCACCGGCAGCACCCGCATGGGCAGGGCCGTGCAGCAGACCGTGGCCGCCCGCCTCGGTCGTACGCTGCTCGAACTCGGCGGCAACAACGCCCTCGTCGTCATGGACGACGCCGACCTCGACCTCGCCCTGCGCGCCGTCGTCTTTGGCGCCTTCGGTACCGCCGGGCAGCGCTGCACGTCGACGCGTCGGCTCCTGGTGCAGAAGGGTGTCGCCGCCACCTTCGTCGAGCGCCTCGTGAAGGTGACGACGTCGTTGCCGGTCGGCGACCCGTTCACGCCGGGGACGCTCGTGGGCCCCCTCATCGACGAGGCCGCCGCCGCGGCGTTCGTCCGCGCCCTTGAGGCCGGAAGCACCCAGGGGGGGGAGCTGTGCTGCGGTGGCGTCGTCGGCGGCACCTACGTGAAGCCCGCCGTCATGCGCTCGCGCCGCGACATGCCCCTCGTGCGTCAGGAGACCTTCGGGCCCCTGCTGCACGTCATCGAGATCGACGACGTCGACGACGCCATCGCCGTCAACAACGACAGCGATCACGGCCTCTCGGCGGCGATATTCACCCGCGACCTGCGCGTCGCCGAGCGCTTCGTCGACGGCGCCGACACCGGCCTCTGCAACGTCAACACCGGCACGTCGGGGGCCGAGATCGGCGGCGCGTTCGGCGGCGAGAAGGACACCGGCGGCGGCCGCGAGTCCGGCTCCGACAGTTGGAAGCAGTACATGCGCCGCCAGTCGTCTGCGGTGAACTACGGCGAGGCGCTGCCGCTGGCCCAGGGTGTCCGCTTCGACGTCGGCTCATCCTGACAGGTGTCAGGAACACGTCGACACAGCGGTTGACACGCGTCAGCCGCCGGTCCGACGGCGCAGGCGGTCATCGGGGTCGATGATCGGCACCGGCGGGCCGACGCGACGACGCCGACGACGGCTTCGTTGACAACGGCTTCGTCGCCGACGGCGTCGTCGGCGACGACGTCCGGGCGGACGTCCGCTTCGGCGGCGTGGGCTTCGGTGGCTTCGGCGGGTGGCTGATCTTCGGCGGCAATGCCGGCTGGCGACCCGCCGTGAGGGCCTCGATCTGGGCGAGGAGGGGCGCGTCGCGCGGCGTGATGAGGTTGATGACGACGCCAGCGCGGCCCGCTCGGGCGGTGCGCCCCACGCGATGCAGGTAGTTCTCGAGGTCGCGGGGCAGGTGGTAGTTGATCACCCGTCCGACGTGGGCGACGTCGAGGCCGCGGCCCGCGAGGTCGGTGGACACGAGCAGATCGATGGTGCCGTCGCGAAACGCCTGCAGGTTCTGGCGGCGCTCCACCTTGTCCATCTCGCCGCGATAGACGGCGCAGGGGCGACCGAGGCCCTGGATCAAGGCGGCGACGTCGTCGCACTGCTCACGGGTATTGGCGAAGATCATCGTGCCGCCGACGACGCGCTGGCCGAGCAACTGCTGCAGGTGGGGCCATCGCTCCCCGTTGTCGACGGCGCGGTTGATGGTGACGAGCGTCGGGGGCACCTGGTGGCTGCCGTCGCTGCGGATGACCTCGGCGTCCTTGAACAGATCATGGATGAGCTTCTGCACCGTCGACGACACGGTGGCCGAGAACAGCGCGAGCTGGCGGTGCGGTGGGCAGGCCGCGACGATCTTCGTCGCGTCCGGCAGGAAGCCCTGGTCGAGCATCTGGTCGGCTTCATCGAAGACGAGGACGCGCACGTCGTCGAAGCGCAGCAGCCCACGGTCGAGGAGCTTGCCGACCCGCCCCGGCGTGGCGACGAGGACCTCGAAGGGGCCGGCAATGTTCTTCTTCGCCACGTCGATATCGGTGCCCCCGAGGACGGTGCGGACGCGCAGACGGGTGGTGTGGGTGAAGGGCTTGATCGCCTTCGCCACCTGCTCGCCGAGCTCGCGGGTGGGGACGATCACGACGGCGCGGGGGCGCCCGTTTTCCTCGATACGGGAGCCATCGAGCTCGAGCGACTTCAGGGCGTGCAGGGTCGGCAGCGCATAGGCGAGGGTCTTGCCGCTGCCGGTCTCGGCGACGCCGACGACGGAGCGACCGGCGAGCAGGGCCGGCAGGGCCCGCCGCTGGATCTCGGTGGGCGTGACGAGCTGCAGCTCGGCGAGGGTGGCCTGCAGGCCGGGCAGGAGCGGGAACGCGGCAAAGGTGTGCACGATGACTTTCGGGAGCAGGAGGCAGCGCGTGGGCCGGTGTACTGCACCGACGCCGCATCGGAAGTGCGGATGTGTCGTCTGGCGTGACGCCGTCAGGGCAGGGCGGCGCCGTTCACCACGGTCGTGACGTCGGCCTTGCGCCGGAAGGGGAAGTCGACGTCGAGGTGGTCGAAGCGGCCGATGAGGTCGACCTCGGCGGGGACGGTGAAGTCCTCGCGGTAGTCGGCCGACAGACACACGAACGGCACCGTGTTCTGCGCCTTCGCCTTCGCCTTCACCCTCAACGCCATGTCCGCTCCCGCGGTGTCGCCGATGCAGGACGACAGCGCGACCAGGGAGAGCGCGACGAGGAGGGCTGGGCGGAGGCCCATGCGGCGAGGCTACCCGCGCTGTGTCTCCGTCGCGAGGGCCCGCTCGAGATGGTGGAGGAGCACCTCGGTGCCTTCGAGGCCGACGCTGAGTCGCACGAGGCCGTCGGTGATCCCGCGAGCATGACGGTCGAGTTCGGGCACCCCGGAGTGGGTCATCGACGCCGGGTGCTGTACGTAGCTGATCGCCCCGCCGAGGCTCACCGCCAGCTCCATCGGCGTGTCCTTGCGGGCGAAGTAGTTCATGACGGCGACGCCGGCCTGCATGCCGCCCTTGAGCTCGAAGGCGATCAGGGAGCCACCGTCACGCATCTGCTTCATGGCGAGGGCGTGCTGTGGATGGCTCGGCAGACCGGGGTAGTGGACGGCGGCGACGGCCGGATGGCTCGCGAGGTGCTCAGCAATCCGCTGGGCGCTCTGCGACTGCGTCGACTGCCGCACAGCGAGGGCCTGCGTCGTCAGACTGTTGAGCCACGCGTCGAACGGCGACGGGGTTGCACCAAGGTCCTTGTACCAGCCGAAGACATCGTCCTTGAGCATCGGGAAGGGTCCGAGCATCGCGCCGGCGATGGACGCCGAGTGGCCGTTGATGAACTTCGTGAGGCTGTGGATGACGACGTCGGCACCCAGCCGGAAGGGCTGCTGCAACCACGGCGAGCAGAACGTGTTGTCGACTGCGAACAGCACGCCGTGGGCCTCGCAGGCGCGGGAGGCCGCCTCGAGATCGCAGAGGTGGAGCGTGGGGTTCTCCGGGCTCTCGACAAACAGCATCGCCACGTCGGGCTCGGCGACGGCGGCGGCGACCTCGTCGGCGTCGCGGACGTCGACGAAGCGGGCAGTGATGCCAAAGCGCGCCAGGTTGCGCGCGAGGCTGTCGGTGCAGCCGTAGACGCTGCCGAGGACGACGGCGTCGCCCTGACGCAGCACCGAGAGCATGAGGGCCGAGATGGCGCCCATGCCGGAGGCAAAGCACAGCGTGCCGATGGTGGGCTTCTGCTCGTCCTCGGCGAGGGCCTTCTCGATGACGTGGTGCGCTTCGAGTTGGAAGAGCACGCGCTCGAGGTACTCCGTCGTCGGATTGCCGAGGCGGGTGTAGATGCGGGCGAAGGGGCGCTCGCCACCCTTGGCCATGCCGAGAAAGCGGTCGGCGCCATCCTTCACGTCGTGGAAGGCGAAGTTGCTCCGTTGGCTGATGTCGGGCAGGCCGGTGCCGACGGCGAGGGTGCGAAAGATGTCGGCGTCGAGCTGGGGGCGGGCGTCGCGGACGTAGCGTCGCTTGCGGTCGAGCCACCAGTTCCACCACGGGAAGCGGTTCTGTCCTCGCGCGATCCGGTGCGGCGTCGTCATCGTGACCTCCATCAGCCGCCGTCATCGACCACGATGGCGCGAACGGCAACCCGATTGACCGGGCCGCGCGGCGGTGCGGTCGTCTGCCCATGACGCTGCGCCCGATCCCGTCGCACCCGCTGCTCGACCGTCTGTGGACCGGCTACGCCAGCGACGTCCCGCCGGTGCAGCGCTTCGTGGCGCTCTGGGAGCGCCTGCACGACGGCCGGCCCTTCGAGAACGATCACATCGCCCTGCGCACAGTGGCCCGCAGCGGCCGCGGCTCTGGCCTCGCCGTCTTCGTTCCGGTGTTCGAGCGCCTCGGCTGGACCGTGCGTGACGCCTACACCTTCGCCGACGTCCACCTCCACGCCGTCTACCTGTCGCAGCCGGGCCTGCCGCGGGTCTTCGTCAGCGAGCTCGACGTCGACGCGCTGCCCGCCGACGCCCGCGCCGCGCTCCTGCGTGCACCGGCCGATCCACCTGCGCCCGACGACGTCGACGCCCTCGCGCGCTGGTTCAGTGCGCCGCCGCCGCCGTCGCGCGCCGACGTCGAACTCGTCGCCCGCCACTCGCAGTACGGCGCCTGGTGCCTGTGCTTCGGTCGCCGGGTCAACCACTTCACCGCCGCCGTCGACGACGTCGCCGCGTGGCAGGCGCGCCTGCTCGAGGACGGCATGCCCATGAAGGCCGAGATCGAGGGCGCGGCGGTTCCCCCGGGCGGCGTGGGCCTGCGGCAGACAGCCACGGCCGCCGCCGACCTCGACGTCACGTTCGCCGACGGCAGCGTGGCGAAGAAGCCGTACGCCTATTTCGAGATCGCCGAACGCCACGGTGGCTTCGACGGCTTCCTCGCGAGTCAGGCCCGCCAGCTCTTCGATCAGACCAGGCGCTGAAGCGCGAGGCGGGTCACGATCACGTCACGATCGCGTCGCATTGCGTTATCGGGGCTTGGCGAGCGCGATTTCGTCGGGCAAGCCACGCCGCATATGTCTTCCTCTTCCGCTTCTGGCCTCCGCCGCACCGACCTTCGCAACATCGCCATCATCGCCCACGTCGACCATGGCAAGACCACCCTCGTCGACGCCCTGCTGAAGCAGGCCGGAACGTTCAAGGCCCACGAGGCCACGAGCGATCGCATGATGGACAAGATGGACCAGGAGCGTGAGCGCGGCATCACGATCATGGCCAAGAACACCGGTGTGCTCCTCGGCGACGTCCGCGTGAACATCGTCGATACGCCCGGACACGCCGACTTCGGCGGCGAGGTCGAGCGCACCCTGCATATGGTCGACGGTGTCGTCCTCCTCGTCGACGCCGCCGAAGGCCCGCTGCCCCAGACGCGCTTCGTGCTGAAGAAGGCCCTCGAACTCGGCCTCAAGCCCATCTGTGTCGTGAACAAGGTCGATCGCGCCGACGCGCGCCCGGCCGAGGTGCTGCAGAAGCTCTACGATCTCTTCATCGACCTCGGCGCCGACGAGCACCAGCTCGAGTTCCCGGTCATCTACGCCGCCGCTCGCGACGGCTGGGCCGTGCGCGGCGACAGCACCGGCAGCGTGCCGCCCGAGGCCCAGCTCCCGGCGTCGACGCAGCAGAAGGGCATCCTCGATCTCAAGCCCCTCTTCAACACCGTCCTCGAGACGATCCCGCCGCCCCTCGACACCTCGAACGAGCCGCTGCAGATCCTCGTGAACGCCATCGACTACGACGAGTATGTCGGGCGTATGGCCACCGGCCGCATCCACGCCGGCACCGCGAAGAAGAAGATGGACGTGACCTGCATCGGCGAGCCGAAGGCCGACGGCACGCCGACCCTCGAGAAGGGCAAGCTCGTCGCCATCAACCTCTTCCAGGGCATGGGCCGCATCGAGGTCGAGCAGGCCCGCGCCGGCGACCTCGTCTCCATCGCCGGCCTCGAGAACGTTGTCCCCGGCGACACCATCGTCGCCACCGACAGCGGCACGCCCGCTCTCGAGCGCATCTCCGTCGGTGAGCCGACCCTCGGCATGATCTTCTCGATCAACGACGGCCCCTTCGCCGGCAAGGACGGCAAGTACGTCACGTCCCGCCAGATTCGCGACCGCCTCTTCCGCGAGACCCGCGGCAACGTGTCGATCCGCGTCCTCGAGACGGACACCCCCGACAAGTTCAAGGTCCTCGGCCGCGGCGAGCTGCAGCTCGCGGTGCTCATCGAGTCGATGCGTCGCGAGGGCTATGAGATGTGCGTGAGCCGTCCCGAGGTCATCGTGAAGGAGATCGACGGCGAGAAGAAGGAGCCCCTCGAGGGCCTCGTCGTCAACATCCCCGAGACGGCCGTCGGCAGCGTCACCGAACTCGTCGGCCGCCGCGGCGGTCAGATGATCGGTATGGAGTCGCCGAACTCCGGCTGGACGAGCGTGGAGTACGAGATCCCGACGCGCGGCTTGATCGGCTTCCTCGGCTCGTTCCGCACCATCACCCGCGGCGAGGGCCAGATGTCGTCGTACCTGAAGGGCTGGGTCCCCTATAAGGGCGACGTCGAGGCCCGCCAGGCCGGCGCCATGATGGCCAACGAACTCGGCCGCACGACGCCGTACGCCATCTTCAACCTGCAGCCGCGCGGTCAGATGTTCGTCGGCCCCGGCGAAGACGTCTACGAAGGCATGATCGTCGGCGAGCACGCCCGCGACAACGACCTCGACATCAACATCACCCGCGAGAAGAAGCTCACCAACATCCGCGCCGCCGGCAAGGATGAGAACATGATCCTCACGCCGCCGAAGCGCATGCGCCTCGAGGAGGCCATGGAATGGATCGACATGGATGAGCTCATCGAGGTCACCCCCAACGCCATCCGCCTGCGCAAGCGCGGCCTCAAGCCGAACCAGCGTCCGAAGCGGAAGAAGACCGAGTCCGAGGAGTGAGCCTTGAACGAAGCGAGCGCCATGAGGCGCTCGCTTCGTCTCGACGGGAGGAACGCACCATGGCCGAGCACGGAGACACCGTCGCCCTCGTCGCCCGCGACGCCGCATTCGACGCGGCCGTCGCCGACCGCGCCGCCGCCGTCGTCGCCCGCCTGCAGGCGCTGACGCCGGGGCTTGAGGTTCGCCATGTCGGTGCCACTGCCGTGCCTTGCCTCGCGACGAAGGGCGACCTCGACGTCGCGGTCCGCGTCGACGCCGCCGACTTCCCCTCGGTCGTCGCCGCCCTCGACGCGGCTGGCCTTCAGCGCAACCCCGGCGCCTACGCGTCGGCGACCGGGTGTTCCTTCGACCTCGACGACGGCACGGGCGACGTCGACGTCGGCGTCCACGTCGTCGTGCGGGAGAGTGATGACGACGAGCAGTGGCACTTCACGCGGCTCTTGCGGCTCGACCCGCGGCTGGCCCAGCGCCTCGACGGCCTGAAGCGTCAGCACGACGGCGGCGACATGGCCGTCTACCGGGCGGCGAAGTCGGCGTTCTTCGAGGGCCTGAAGGCCGAGCCCCGCTTCGGTGCCGCCCGGGGCCTGCCGGGCTTCCCCATCCTCGTGCCGCTCGTCGTGCAGTGGGGCGACATGGACGCGTTCCAGCACGTGAACAACGTCGTCTACCTGCGCTGGTTCGAGTCCGCGCGCATGGCCCTGCTTTCGGCCATCGACTTCGTCAGCGGCACCGGCGTCGGCCCCATCCTGCACAGCCAGGGCTGCCGCTACCGCCGGCCCCTCTATGGGCCCGACGACATCGTCGCCGCCGCCCGCGTCGTCGCCGTCCAGGACGACCGCTTCGACCTCGAACTCGCGATCTGGAGCGCCCGCGAGGGAGCCGTGGCGGCGACCGGCACCGCGACGATGGTGGCCTTCGACTACGCGCACAAGCGCAAGGCGCAGCTGCCGGCGCCCGTCCGCGCCGCGATCACCACACTGTGACGGCTTCCCGGCCGTCCCCTGAAATGGCAACGGGCACGTCGTCAGACGTGCCCGTTGGCGTCGCGAGCGTTGCAGCTCAGACGTGCAGGACGGTCTCGCGGTGCTCCTTGTAGCCCTCGACGCCGGCAGAGCCGTCGGCCCAGCCGCGGATGCGGATGTCACCCTTGCCGGCCCACTTCTGCAGGTCGATGGTGAACTCTGGCGACGCCGACGCCGTGTGGCCCTTCGGAGCGGGGTTGCGGCTGTCGTACTTCGGCGGCGAGTTGCCAGCGACGTCGAACTTCTTCAGCTCGCGGGTGCCGTCCGGGTAGATGATCTCGAGGTTGTAGACGTTGGTCTTGCAGAAGAGGTCGTAGTTCTTCTTCATGTCGGCGGCATTGCTGCCGGCATGCGTCGACGGCGTCGCGATGAGGTTCATCGTCAGCTTGCCGTCCTCGGGGACCTTCGTGAGCCACGCTTCCATCGGCTTGTGGGTGCCGTAGCAGTAGGTGAGCGTGTGCAGCGTCGCGTTGTTGGCGACGACGACAGCGTTGCCGGCATCGCGGCTGGAACGCATCTCGGACATCATCGCGCTGAAGCTGCCGGCGGGCAGTCGGCTCTGGTCGACGGAGCCGAAGGGCATGTCGCGGTTGTCGTAGCGGACGGTGACCGGCTTGCCGCTGGCGTCGGTGTACTGCTTCTCCTGCTTCGCCTTCGCCTCTTTGAGGGCGAGCGGGACGCCGCGGCCGTCCGCGGCGGCCTCACCGGGGCGGAGGGCGGCGGTCGTGCCGGGGGTGAAGGCAGAGCGGATGGAGTTGATGAGCGACATGGACGGGCTCCTGTGGAGGGAAGCAGACGCGGTGGATCTACTCCGCAGTGTCTGGCTTTGGCGGGGTCTTCTTCCAGTTGTGGAACGCGAGGGCGTTGCCGGCGCCGGCCGGGCGACCGTGGGCGGGTGCCGCCGGGCCAGCCGCGACGACGGGCGCAGGCTTCTTTGCGTCCTCGAGGGTCGCGGCGGGCTCGTCGGCCGGCGATATCCGCTCGGGTGGCGGCGCCTTCGCCAGCTGCCGGGATCGGGAGAACTCGAAGCCTTCGGGGACGTCGTCGGGGTCGCTCACGGCGCCCACCCTACCAAAAAAGCCCGACCCGGATCCGCTTCCGAGCGTAGCAGGAGCCGGGGAAGCGTCGTAGAAACCACAACCCCACACGAGGTCCCACGATGAAGACGCCAGTGTTCACGACGATCGGTGCTGCCCTCCTCGCCGCCAGCCTGCCCCTGGCCGGGTGCGCATCGACCCCGGCCCCCGCGGCCAGCGCCACGAGCACCACGACCGACGCCAAGGCCGGCGAGGGCAGCTGCGGTGGCGAAAAGAAGGCCGCCGACGGCGAGAAGAAGCCCGAAGGCAGCTGCGGCGAGGGCAGCTGCGGCGAAGGCAGCTGCGGCGGCGAGAAGAAGACGCCCTGAGCGAAGGCCGTCAGGCCCCGTTCCCAGACGACGCCGGCGGTGCATCCGCCGGCGGTGTCGTTTCTGCGGCCGGATCGAGGACCGGCGGCGGATCCCCGGCGGGCGCCGGCGCCGGCGCCGGTGGCGTCTCGTCCTCGACCGCGGGCGGCGCTTCGGGCGCAGCCTCCGGCGCCGGCGTCTCGGTCGCTGGTGGCGGTGCCGTCTCGGCCTGCGGGGCGGGCGCGGGGGCGGGAGGTGGCACCTCCGCGGGGGCCTCTGTCGCGACCAGGGCGGCCCCACCGGCCCCGCCGAGGCCGGCGCCGATCGGGGCGGCGACGCAGAAGCTCGCCACGCCGACCGCGCCGTAGACCACGCCGGCAATGGCGGCGCCGCAGGCCTCACCGCAGTTGTCGGCCTGGTCGGCCTCCTGGAACGCGACGCCGGCCGCAAGCAGGCCCGGCAGGCTGCAGGCGCCACCGACGACGCCGGCGCCGACGGGCGCCAGCGCGGTGGCCGGCGAGCAGGGGCGCCCCTGCCAGAGCGACACGGTGAAGGCGCCGACGCCGGCGCCGACGATGGCGCCGCCGGCCGGCAGGGCGAAGAAATCCACGAGGAGCTGCTGGAAGCTGTCGTCGACGCCGAGGTTGCGCGACAGGCTCTCGCCCTGGTCGGCCAGGGCGAGGACGACGCCGCCGGCGGCGAGGCCACCGGCGATGGCACCGACGGCGCCGCCCGCGCCGGCCTCGAGGACGCCCTCGGGAAGGGCCCGGGCCGGGGAGGCGGTCACGAGGAGGGCGAGGGCCAGCGACGCGGTGCGCATGGCCGAGCATCACCCGCGGGCCGGGGGGCTGTCACGACGCCGCGGCTCAGCGGGCAGCCGGCTCGTCGCTGCGGATGGCGTCGCTGATCACCGCGCGCAGCTTGCTGGCGACGATGTCGAGGGCGACGCGGGTGTCGCCCTCGGGGATGATGAGGTCGGCCCAGCGCTTCGACGGCTCGACGAAGGCGAGGTGCATCGGCCGCACCGTCCGGTAGTACTGCTCGCGCACCGACTGGAACGTGCGACCCCGCTGCTCGATGTCACGACGGATGCGGCGCATGACGCGGATGTCGGCGTCGGTGTCGACGAAGAGCTTCACGTCCATCTGCTCGCGCAGGGCGGCGTCGACGAAGACGAGGATGCCCTCGACGACGATGATCGGGGTCGGCGCGACGGTGACGCGCTCGGGACGGCGGCTGTGGGTGACGAAGTCGTAGCGGGGCAGCTCGACGGAGCGGCCGGCCTTCAGGGCCTGCAGGTGCTCGACGAGCAGTGAGGTCTCGAGGCTGTCGGGGTGGTCGTAGTTGAGGCGCGAGCGCTCCTCGGGCGGGAGGTCGCTGCGGTCCCGATAGTAGTGGTCGTGCTCGAGCGTCGTGACGTGCTCGGGCGGAATCGTCGACGTCAGGGCCCGGGCGAGAGTGGTCTTGCCCGAGCCGGTGCCCCCCGCGATGCCGATCACGTACACCATGGCGCCGCGCTATCGGGATTTGCGCGATCCGTCGACGGGGTCAGCGCCAGATGGTCGGCAGGCCCGGCACCGGCACCCGCTGAAGCGAGGCCTCGAGGCGGGGCACGTCGACGTGCAGCGACGGCGTCGGCACCGTCGGCAGCAGGGACGCGGTCTCCCGCCGCAGGGCGCGGTCCACACGCTCAGACACCGGGCAGACGAGGGTGTGGGGGCGGTAGGACCACGGCGTCTCGTCGACGTCGACGACGCAGCCCCGCTCCACCGCCCAGGCGAGGCCGGCCATCGACAGGCCGGCGTCGGCGCCCGCCTGCAGCGCCGCGCCGATGCCGACGTCGTCGTCGGGGTCGACGGCGACGTAGTCGACCTTGCGGTATAGCTCCTCGAGGTGGAAGCGCTCGGGTACCGTGAGCAGGGCATCGCGCCCCAGACGACGACAGAGGAGCACGAGGAGGCTGTGGACCTGCCGCCCCATGCCGGTGCCCGGGTGGGCCTGGCCGGGGAAGCGCGGTCGGCGCCCGTCGAACGCCGCCCGCGGGTTCTGCATCAGCAGCCACTCGACGACGACGACGCCCACCGCCTTGCCGCCGACGACGGGGGCCTCGCGGAGGTGCAGGTGGAGGTCCATGATGGGCCGGCCATCCGACAGCAGGATCTCGAGGCGGTGCCGGAAGTCGTCCTGGCGGCTGATCCGGTACTCGTGATCGCCGAGTCCCCGGGCTTCGAGCGCCGCGGTGATCCCGTACTCGGTGAGCGCGTGACGGAGGCCGGCGGCGCTGTAGAGGTCGACGAAGGGCCGGGCTTCCGGCTCGAACAGGTCGCCGTCATCGTCGCCGCCGGGCGCCCGCAGCCGCGCCGAGCTCAGCCGGGCCGCGATCCGCTCCAGGGACGGGTCGATACGCACCATGGTCCAAGGATAGCGCGTTGCGTCATCCAGTGCATGGGACCCGGACCAAGCGCTCCGCGCTGGATGTGATGTGTGGATGGTCAACCGCTGGCGCGGTTGATCAAGCGCTCCGCGCTTGATGTGTGGATGGTCAACCGCTGGCGCGGTTGATCAAGCGCTCCGCGCTTGATGTGTGGATGGTCAACCGCT
>Ga0172373_10006840_pt1 | contig 15024 bp, 11 predicted proteins | sample Lak10m_2_FD_114546 | JGI IMG/M metagenome (GOLD analysis project Ga0172373, IMG submission 114546) | Freshwater microbial communities from Kabuno Bay, South-Kivu, Congo - kab_092012_10m | ecosystem: Environmental > Aquatic > Freshwater > Lake | place: Democratic Republic of the Congo... | reverse complement strand
GCAGGTCGCGGTTCGTGCGCAGCAGGTGCCACATCAGCGGGTGGCGTGCGCGTGCAGCAGATGGGCGACGACGCGAGTGATGCGGCGCGCCGTGGTGACGTCGAGGTACTCGTTGGGGCCGTGGGCGTTCGAGTCGGGGCCGAGCGCCCCCGTCACCACGAACTGCGCCTCGGGAAAGCGTTCGCCGAGCATGCCCATGAACGGGATCGAGCCACCCTCGCCGAACGCGCGGTGCGGCTCGCCGAACGCGGTGATGGACGCATCGGTGAGGGCTGCGTCGAGCCACGGCGCGAACGCGGGTGCGTTCCAGCCGGGTCCGGCGTGGGCATCGAGGAATTCCACCTTCGCTCCGTACGGGGGATCGGAGGTGAGCGCGGTGGTGAGCTCGTCGAGCGCCACCGTCGGATCGCACGTGGGTGGCAGGCGCACGCTCACCTGCAGCGTGGTCTGCGGGCGCAGCACGTTGCCGGCCTTCGCCACGTCGGGCATGCCCTCGCTGCCGATGTAGCCCACCGTCGGCCGCCAGGTGGTGGCGAGCAACTGTTCCACCGGATCGGTCTCCATCGGCTGCACGTGATCGTGCACCCAGGGGAAGTCGTCGCCGATGGTGAACTCCGACGCGGTCTCCTCGATCTGCGCGCGGCGGTCGGGCGGGATGTCGACGTGGAGACGGGGGAGGAGCACTCGGCCGGTCTCGGCATCCTCGATGCGGTCGAGGAGTTGCCGAATGATGCGGAACGACGACGGCACCACGCCGCTGGCCGCACCCGAGTGCACGCCTTCGCGCAGCACGTCGACACGCAGCGTGCCGGCGGCGAGGCCGCGCAGCGACGTGGTGACCCACAGCCGCTTGTCGTCGAGGCATCCGGAGTCGAGGCACACGACCAGGCTCGGGCTGCCGAACCGGTCGGCGAACTCCTCGATGTAGACGGGCAGGTCAGGGCTACCACTCTCCTCGGCGGCCTCGATGAGCACGACACAGTGGGCGTGGGGGAGGCCGGCGAGCTGGGCGGCCTCGATGGCGAGCAGTGCGGCGTATGCGGCGTAGCCGTCGTCGGCGCCACCGCGGCCGTACAGCTTGTGGCCTTCGAGCACTGGCTTCCACGGGCCCAGATCCTCTCGCCAGCCGACCATCTCGGGCTGCTTGTCGCAGTGGCCGTAGAGCAGCACGGTGTCGCCGGCCGGTGCCGTGTGCGCCTCCGGCATGAAGGCCGGCACGTCGACGAGGATGATGGGGGTTCGGCCGGCGAGCTCGAGCACCTCGACGGTCATGCCCGCGATGGCGCGGGCAGCACACCACGCGCGCAGGTGCTCGACCGCCTGGTCGAGGTGACCGTTCGCTCGCCAGTCGGGGTCGAAGTGCACCGACACGCATGGGATGCGGATGTACTCCATCAGCGACGGGAGCACGTCGGCGTCCCACACCGACTCGACGTGCTGTTGCACGACGTCGGCGGCACTCATCGGCGCACGGCAGCGATCTGTTCGAGGGTGCGCTCGGCGTCGCGCACGATGCTCGCGACCAGGTCACCGGCCGGCACCAGTTCGGTGATGGCGCCCACGCCTTGACCGGCCGGCATGAACTCCTTGCTCACGTCGACCACCGTGCCGTCCTCGGCGCCGAGGTGGTTCACGCCGGCGCGGGTGGACTCGATGGCCTGAGCAGGGAACGGCTGCAGCGCCTCCGGATGCTGCTCGTAATGGTTCGTCCAGTCGTTGCGCACCACACGGCAGGTCTTGCCGGTGTAGGCGCGACTGATGACGGTGTCGTCCTCGCGCATGCCCAGCAGCGTCTCCTTGTAGCCCTTCACGGCGCGTGCCTCGGGGGTGGCGATGAACCGGGTGCCGATCCACACGCCGTCGGCGCCGAGGGCCAGCGAGGCGGCGAGCCCGCGGCCGTCGAACAAGCCACCTGCCGCGACCACCGGCACCTTGTCGCCCACTGCGTCGACCACTTGCGGCACGAGCGCCATCGTGGCCACCGTGCCGGTGTGCCCGCCGCCCTCGGTGCCCTGCGCGACCACGAAGTCGACACCGCTGGCCACCGCGCCGACGGCGTGGCGAACCTTGCCGCACATGCTGCCGACGAGGATGTTGTGCGAGTGCAGCAGGTCGGTCACTTCGCGCGGCACACCGAGACCGGCGACGAAGATGCGAGCGCCACCCTCGATGACGCTCTGGATGCCGCGTTCCACCTGCCCGGGCATCGCGGTGAGCAGGTCGACGCCGAAGGGCTTCGAGGTGAGGCCGCGCACCAGCGCCATCTCCTCGGGCAGCTCCTCGGCACTCATCGTGCTCGCGCCGAGCGTGCCGATGCCGCCCGCCTCGCTCACCGCGGCCACCAGGCGGTGGTAGCTCACCCCGCCCATGCCGGCGAGCATCACCGGGTGTTCGATCTCCAGCAGGTCGGTGAGTCGCGTGTGCAGTGCCATGTCGGCCAACGTACTCCCGCCCCGCCGACTGTCGAGAGCCGCACCGACGTCACACGGATTCCACCGTTCCGGTGGCGGCCGCACGACGTCGGTGGGCTGCGTCGACGTCACACGGATTCCACCGTTCCGGTGGCGGCCGCGCGACGTCGGTGGGCTGCATCGACGTCACATGGATTCCACCGTTCCGGTGGCAGCTGCGCGACGTCGGTGGGCTGCGTCGACGTCACATGGATTCCACCGTTCCGGTGGCAGCTGCGCGACGTCGGTGGCGTGTCAGCGGTAGGTGCCGTGCTGACGGAGGAAGCGGCGGTGCCAGCGGCTCGGGGTGAGGACGACGGCCCTGGGCTCGTCCTCGAACATCCAGCGCACGAAGTTGCGGCGGGTGAAGTCGTTGAGGCCGACGATGCGCACCGCGCCGCGGGCGAGCAGCGGCCTGGCGAGCATGCGGTTGAGCACCTTCGACATGCGGTGGTCGGCGAACAGGTGATGATGCACGGCCTTCTCGTAGGCGGCGCGCACGTCGTTCGCGTCGGGGCCCTCGGCGATGCCCTCGGCGGCGAGTCGGCCGGTGAGCACCGCCTGGCCGATGCCTTCGCCGGTCATCACGTCGGTGGCGCGGGCGGCGTCGCCCACGAACAGCACGCGGCCCGCGGTGAGGACCGCCCGGTCGATGCCGGCCGGGATGGGCCATGCCGTGTGCCGATCCTCCAGCTCCACGTCGGGGCCGAGGGCGGCGCGGATGTGCGGCCGCTGCAACAGGCCCGCCCAGTCGGCCTTCATCGCCTTGCCCGTGCGGGTGCCGTCGCGTACCACGCCGAAGCCGATGTTGGCCCGGCCACCGGGCAGGGGGAAGCTCCACGCATAGCCGGGGAGGAAGTCGGGCTCGAACCACACGTACAGGCGCTCGGCGGCAGGCCCGGTGACGTTGCGGGCGTACTGGCGGAAGGCGTGCCACTCGCCGAGATAGCCGGGCTCGGCCAGGCCGAGCAGCTTGCGCGTGGGTGACCACATCCCGTCGGCCGCGACGACGAAGGTCGCGGTCACGACACCGAGCCCGTCGACATCGGCCTCGACACGGTCGCTGAACTGTCGCAGTCCGACGATGGCGTGCCCTTCGCGGATGTCGGCTCCGGCGTCACGGGCGAGCTGCACCAGTGCGGCATCGAGCTCGCGGCGCGGCGTGGTGGCGGCGTAGATGCCGTCGACCGGCATCGGGAGGCAGACTTCGCGGCCCGACGGTGACCGCAGCCAGGCGGCCTCGACGGTCTGCCAACTCGGCACGCGTTCGGGCCGCAGGCCCAGTGTCTCGAGCTCGCGGAGTGCGAGCGTGGTGAGCCCGTCGCCGCAGCACTTGTCGCGCGGGAACTCGGCCTTGTCGACCACGAGCACGCGCGTGCCCGCACGGGCGAGGAGTGCACCGGCCGTCGCGCCTGCCGGGCCGGCACCCACCACGAGGACGTCGACGGTGAGCGGGTCAGCGGGGAGCACGTCCGCCAAGGCTAGGGCGTGACCCGGCCCAGGCGCACGGCGGGCTTCATCACGTTCGCCCATGCCGAACGCTGGGCCTCCACCGATGCACAGAGCGCGGCGAAGCCGCTGGGGCTCGCGAAGGTCGACGCGTGGAACGCGTCGCCCGGGCAGCCGGTGTACGACATCGTGCGATGCGGTGCGATGGTGGGCGTGGTGACCGTGACCCCCTTCGCCCACCGTTGTGAGCCTCGCGACACGAACGAGGTGGTGGAGCCTGCAGCGGTGGGAATGCGGTGTCGATCGGCCAGCCAGGCGAGCACCTTCACCAACGAGGCCTTCGCTGCCGGGGTCGGCTGCACCGAGGTGAAGTCACCGAGCAGGCACACCAACTGGGAGAACCCCTGGTTGCCGCCGGTGGCATCGGCGCGCACCGGCCCGGCGAGCGCGCCCTTCCGGCCTTCCCACACGTCGCCATCACGGCCGATGAAGAACTCGTAGGCCACGTCGGGCCACCCCTTCGACGGATCGTTGCTGGTGTGCCAGAAGTAGGTGGTGCGGATGAGCGAGCGTGCACTGGGGTAGTTGTTGGGCGACGCCGTGTGGTGCACGAGCAGGTACTTGGCGGTCTCGCCGACGATGGGGCCCTTCGGTGGGAGGTCGGCTCCCCATGCGTCGCGCGGGTAGATGCTCAGGCCGGGAAGCACCTGCACGGCGGGCACCGCCGGGCCCGCAGCCTCGGCATCGCCGAGGTCGCGGCCCACGAGTGCGCCGGCGACGGCGAGCGCCGACGCGGCGAGGCCCGCGTTGATGAGCACCTCGCGTCTCGTCGGCTGGGAGTCGCACACGTCGGCCACCTTATGATGCGGACGACCGGGAGACCCACGTCACGGCCTCCCGCCGACTCGAGGAGTGCAGATGAGCAGACTGTGTGAAGGCCGCGTGGCCATCGTGACCGGAGCCGGCCGTGGCATCGGCCGCGAACACGCCCTGAGCCTGGCGTACCACGGCGCGAAGGTCGTCGTGAACGACCTCGGCGGCAACGTCGACGGTTCGGGCGGCGACCTCTCGCCCGCCGAGCAGGTGGTGCAGGAGATCGTGGCCATGGGTGGCGAAGCCGTGGCCAACGGCGACAGCGTGTCGTCGTGGGAGGGCGCCCAGCGCCTCATCAACACTGCCGTCGAGACGTTCGGCGACCTGCACGTCGTGGTCAACAACGCCGGCATCCTGCGCGACCGAGTGCTCGTCAACATGACCGAGGAGGAATGGGACGCGGTCATCAACGTGCACCTCAAGGGCACGTTCGCCCCGAGCCGCTGGGCGGCCGCCTACTGGCGCGAGCAGAGCAAGGCCGGCAAGCCGGTGTCGGGTCGCATCATCAACACCACCTCGGTGAGCGGCATCTACGGCAACCCGGGCCAGACCAACTACGGCGCCGCGAAAGCCGGCATCGCCTCGTTCACCAACATCGCGGCGCTCGAGTTGGCCCGCTACGGCGTCACCGTCAACGCAGTGGGCCCGGTGGCACTCACCCGCATGACCGAGGGCCTCGGCCCGGCGCCCGAGACCGACGAGGAGCGTGAAGCGCGCTCGCCGCGTTGGATCGCCCCCATCGTCACGTGGCTCGCGTCGGAGGAGTCGGCCGACGTCACCGGCCGTGTCTTCGAGGCCAGCGGTCAAGTGCTCGCGGTCGCCGAGGGTTGGGTGCGCGGCCCGCGCACGCAGCCGATCGACGATCCCACCCAGCTCGGCGCCGTCGTGCGCGACATGCTCGCCCAGGCCCGCCCCAACAGCGGCATGAACGGCGAGCCCGGTGGCTGGCCGCAGACCACCCTGAAGAAGTGAGGAGGCACTGATGGCACTCGATCCCAACTCCGTCGGCTCCGTCGGCGACCTGCGCACGATGCGCTGGACGTCGAAGGACGCGCTGCTCTACGCCGTCGGCATCGGCGCCGGCCAGGCAGATCTGGCGTTCTCCACCGAGAACACCAAGGACGTGCAGCAGGTGGTGTATCCCACGTTCGCCGTCGTCGCGGGTGCCGGCACGCAGTCGCCCGGCGCGAGCGCGATGAGCAAGATCGGCTCGTTCAACTTCGCGCTGCTGGTGCACGGCTCGCAGGCCATCACGCTGCACCGCCCCATCCCCGTCGAGGCCGAGGCCACGGTGCAGGACAAGGTCGTCGCGATGTACGACAAGACCAAGGCGGCGGTCGTGGTGATGGAGAACGAGGTGAAGCTCGCGAGCGGTGAGCCGCTGTGGACCACACGCTCGTCGGTGTTCATCCGCGGTGAAGGCGGTTGGGGCGGCGATCGTGGGCCCTCGGGTCCGCAGAACGAGCCGCCCGCCGACACGGCACCCGATCACGAGGTCACGATGCAGACGTTGCCCGACCAGGCGTTCGTCTACCGCCTGTCGGGCGATCGCAATCCATTGCACACCGATCCGTCGTTCGCCGCGATCGGCGGCTTCGAACGGCCCATCCTCCACGGCCTGTGCACCTACGGGTTCACGGGTCGTGCGCTGCTGCGCGAGTTGTGCGGCAACGACGTCACGAAGTTCCACCACGTCGAGGGACGCTTCTCGTCGCCCGTGATGCCCGGCGATGCGTTGACGGTGAAGATGTGGCGCACCGGTGACGGCGAAGCCGTGTTCACCACGTCGGTCGGTGACCGCGTGGTCATCGATCAGGGATTGGTGCGCTTCGGCTGACGCCGGGTCGACACACACTCATCGAGTGCACTGCACGGCTCGTGTGCCGGTGGTCAGTCGACAGGGTCGGGGTACGTCACCACGACCACGTCGATGCCGCTGACATACGGGTCGTGCTCGCGTACGGCGTGCCGTGCCTTGTCGGCCACGGCGGACAGTTTTGCGGCGGTGGACTGGCTGGCCGGCACCTGCACGGTGGCGTGGATGCGGTTGGGTTCGCGGCGCACGTCGACGATGACGGGCAGGTGAGAGAGGTGCAGGCGGATGGCGGCAGCGAAGCCGGCTTCGACGCGACGGGTTGCAACGGCGTTCGCGACGGCGACGCTCGGCAGGTCGTCGGCGACGTCGGACGGGTCGACCTCGACGATGGGCACACGGTGCAGCGTGGCGCACACCGAACCCATCTCGGCCAGGGTGTGCGGTGCGCCCGGGTCGCGGGTGACGATGGCCATGTCGATGTGCTGCTCCATCGGGCACTCGTGATGATCGCCGACGCCCTTGCACGGGCCGCCGTGCTCGTCCTGACAGCTGATGATCTCGTGGCCGTCGGCCACCAGATCGGACTGGATGGCGGTGGCGTTGCCGGGGGTTGACTCGATGAGGAGCAGCTTCATGTGGCCATCCCACCGCCTCGGCGCGCGCCGAACCAGGGACCAAGGTCACGATGCGGCACACCTGTTCGGTCGAGCGTCGATCGGAGGTCCACTACGGTGCAGCTCAATGGGCGTCGATGTCTCCACGTTGCGGCGGACCTTCCTGTTCACCGACATCGAAAGCAGCACGAGGCTGTGGGACCGCTTCCCCGACTCGATGCTCGATGCGCTCGACCAGCACGACCGCATCCTGGTCGGTGCCGTCGCTGCTGCGGGCGGCGACATCCTGCGGCACACCGGCGACGGCATCATCGCCGTGTTCCTGCGCGCGGCCTCGGCGGTCACAGCGGCGCTCGACGCCCAGCGCGAGCTTGCCCGTGCCGACTGGCGCGGCGTCGAGCCACTCCGCGTGCGAATGGGCATCCACACCGGCGACGTGGTGCTGCGCGGCGAAGAGCACCACGGCTGGGCGCTGAACTTCACCTCACGACTCCACGCGCTGGCGCACGGCGGCCAAGTGGTGGTCTCCGACGCGGCGATGACCGAGTTGCACTCGATCGACGTGGCCGTCGCCGACTTCGTCGACCTCGGGCTGCACCATCTGCGCGACGTCGCGGAGACCGTGCGGGTGTACGGCGTCGTCGAGGCGGGTGACACGCCGCAGTTCTCCGGTCTGCGATCGTCGGCGCGACCCGTGCCGGCGGTGCCGCGACCGATGACGTCGTTCATCGGTCGGACGCGCGACCTTGAGCGGCTGTCCGACGAGGTGCGCGCGCATCGAACCGTCACCATCACGGGCATCGCCGGGACCGGGAAGACCCGGATGTCGATCGAGTTGGCGGTCCAGTCGGGTGCCGAGTTCGCCGACGGTGTGGCACTGACCGAGCTGTCGGGTGTACCGGACGCGCAGGTAGGTGTGGCGGTGGCCAAGGCGCTGGGCGTGGAGCGCCGCTCCCTGCGGAGCGCAGAGGAGAGCGTGGTCGAGTGGCTGAGCGACAAGCAGATGCTGCTGCTGCTCGACGCATGTGAGGAGGCGACCGAAGCGGTGGCTGAGTTCGTGGGCGCCATCGCGGTCGAGGCCCCTGGATGCACCGTGTTGGCAACAAGCCACGAGCCGCTGGGCATCGAGGGGGAGCACGTGTACCGACTGGCGCCGCTCGAGGCCGATTCGGCGGCCTCCGACGCTGTCGAGCTGTTCCTCGAACGCGCCAGGGCCGCGGGGGCGGAGTTCGCCAACGACGATGCCAGCCGCGCGTTGGTGGAGCAGATCTGTCGCTCGGTCGACGGGCTGCCCCTCGCGATCGAGATCGCGGCAGCCAGCGCCGGGTCGTTGGCGTTGCGCGACATCGTCGATGCAGTGCGCGCGGGGGAACTGCCCGGGGTGGGCCGACCAGGATCGCGCCGCCGATCGGTGGCCGACGCGCTCGACCTCGCGGTCGAGCGACTCGATCCGGTGCTGCGCCAGGCGTTCGTGCGCTGCTCGGTGTTCGCCGGTTCGTTCGACCGAGCGGCGTTCGCCGCGGTTGCCGCGCCGGACGCCGACGGCCCCGAGGTGCTCGCCATGCTGCGGTCGCTCGTCGACCGGTCGCTCGTCACCGCCGAGACCCGGCGTGAGCGCACGCGGTTCCGGCTGCTCGAGCCGGTGCGGCTCGATGCGGCTCGGCGTGGTGGCACCGACGAACTGGAGTCGGCGCACGCGGCCTTCCTCGCCCACTACCGATCCGTCGCCGAGCGGGCGGGCGACGACCTCCGGGGCCCAGACGAGCCGACCTGGGTGTCGCAGATCGAGCTCGACTTCGACAACCTTCGTGCGGCGCATCGGCGCGGCCTCGACATCGACGGCGGCGACGTGCCCATCCGCATCGTGGCGTCGCTGTGGGACTTCGCGTTCATGCGGATGCGTTCGGAGATCTTCGACTGGGGCGAGGCCGCAGCGGCCCGTGCCGATCCGGCGCACCCGCTGCGGGCGATGGTGTTGGGCGTGGTGGCGTTGGGTTGCTGGCTCCGAGAAGATCCCGCCCGCGCCACGGAGGTGGCGGAGGAGTCGTTGCGCCTCGAACGCGACCTCGGTGCCACCCGGTCGGTGCCGGCCCGCATGGCACTGATGAATGCCGCCGAGTACGGCGGCACGGTCGTCGACGTCCGCACATTGATGGCCGAAGTGCTGGAGGTGACTCGCGAGTCGGCCCACCCGTACTGGACGGTGAACGCCGACGTGCTCCGCGTGCTCGCCCATGGCTTCGCAGGTCGCCCCCAGCAAGCGCAAGTGGTTGCAGGTCAGGCGATGGCGACAGCGCGCCTGTCGGCGAACCCCTCCACGATGGCGTGGGCGCTGTTCGCCAAGGGCACGGCGGTCGAGCCGCTCGATCCCGAGCATGCCGAGGCGCTGTACGAGGACGCCCTCGAACGCGCTCGCTCGGTGGAGAACGGCTGGATCGCGGCGATGTGCACCACCCGGCTCGCCTCGTTGCGCCGGCGACGTGGGATGTGCCCCGACGCGCTGGTGTTGGTGCGTGAGCTGTTCGACATCTGGAGTCGAGCGGGACATCGCGCCCACCTTTGGTCGGCCGTTCGCCAGTCGGCGCTCTGCCTGGCCGACGCCGGCGATGTGGAGCACGCGGCCATGCTGGATCACGCGGCCAGGCTCGCCGAGTTGCGCTCGCCCCAGCTCCCGGTGGAGGCCGCCGACGACGCGGCATGCCTCGCCCGCGCACATGACGCGGTCACCCCGGTCGAGTGGGCGCGTTGGGAGTCGCGCGGCGCCGACCTCGACCAACCAGCGGCGGTGCAACTCGCAATCGAGCGGACGGAGCTCGTGCTCGGTCGGTGATGTCCGGCGAGGGTTAGCCGCGGAGACGGGCCACGACGTCGGCGAGCGGCACGTCGCTGCGCTCGCCGGTGCGGCGATCCTTCACCTCGACCACGCCGTCGGCGAGGCCGCGACCGACCACGACGATGGTGGGCACGCCCACGAGTTCGGCGTCGTTGAACTTCACGCCGGGCGACACGCCGACGCGATCGTCGAACAGCACGCGCAGACCGGCGGCCTCGCACTCGGCGGCGAGGAGCTCGGCGGCGGGCAGCTGCGGGTCGGTGGCCTTGCCGGTGGCCACGATGTGCACGTCGGCGGGCGCGACCTCGGTGGGCCACACCAGGCCCTTGTCGTCGCAGTTGAGCTCGGCGATGGCGGCCACGGCGCGGGACACGCCGATGCCGTACGAGCCCATGGTGACCACGCGGGTCTTGCCGTTCTCGTCGAGCACGGTGAGGCCGAGCGCCTCGGCGTACTTGCGGCCGAGCTGGAAGATGTGGCCGATCTCGATGCCCCGCGCGATCTCGAGGTCGTTGCCACACTTCGGGCACGGATCGCCGCCGTGCACCTCGGCGGCCTCGATGGTGCCGTCGGCCACGAAGTCGCGGCCCGCCACGAGGTGCATGACGTGCTTGCCGGGCTGGTCGGCGCCGGTGATCCAGGCGGTGCCGTCGACGATGCGCGGATCGAGCAGGTAGCGGATGCCGGCGGGCTTGTCCTCGCCCAACGCGCCGGGGCCGATGTAGCCCTTGGCGAGGTGCGGGTTCTTGGCGAAGTCGTCCTCGCTGAAGGGCTCGATCTCGGCGGGCGAGACCTGCGCCTCGAGGCGCTTCATGTCGACCTCGCGGTCGCCCGGCACGCCGATGGCGAGCGGGGTGACCGTGCCGTCGGGATGGCGCAGCTTCACCACGAGGTTCTTCAGCGTGTCGGCGGCGGTCCACTCGCGGTCGGCGCGGCGCAACTCGGCGCGCTGGTTGAACAGGTCGACCAATGTCTGGATGGTGGGGGTGTCGGGCGTGTCCATCACCTGCGCGGCCGGCGAGGCGTCGAACGGCAGGGGAGCGGGCGGCGCCACTTCCACGGCTTCGGTGTTGGCGGCGTAGTCGCACGCAGTGCAGCGCACGTACGTGTCCTCGCCGATGGCCATCGGGGCGAGGAACTCCTCGCTCTTCGAGCCGCCCATCGCGCCGCTCATCGCCGAGACGATGACGTACGGCATGCCGAGGCGGTCGAACGTGCGCTGGTACGCCACGCGGTGCTTGGCGTAGCTGGCGTCGAGGCCGGCGTCATCGATGTCGAAGGAATAGCTGTCCTTCATGGTGAACTCGCGGCCGCGCAGCAGGCCCGCACGCGGGCGGGCCTCGTCGCGGAACTTGTTCTGGATCTGGTAGATCACCAGCGGCAGGTCCTTGTAGCTGCTGTACAGATCCTTCACCAGCAGGGTGAACATCTCCTCGTGCGTGGGCGCCAGCAGCATGTCGGCGCCGCGGCGGTCCTGCAGGCGGAACAGGTTGTCGCCGTAGTCGGTCCAGCGGCCCGTGGCCTCGTAGGGCTCGCGGGGCAGCAAGGCCGGGAAGTGCACTTCCTGGAACCCTTCGCGATCCATCTCCTCACGGATGACGCGTTCGACGTTGCGGAACACGATCCACCCGAGCGGCAGCCAGGTGAATCCACCGGGGGCGGCACGGCGGATGTAGCCGGCCCGCACCAGCAGGCGATGGCTGGCCACCTCGGCATCGGCGGGGTCCTCGCGCAGGGTGCGGAGGAACAACGTCGACATTCGGAGCACGGGACACCTTCTCGCTGTGATCGGCCGGCCGGGGTCGGCTGGCCTGGGGTGGGCCCACCGCCGGGCGGGCCGCGGCCGAACACTACCGGTCGTCCGCTATGCTTGACCCGTCTTTGAAGTTCTCGGAACTGAAGGCGTGGGCCCCTCGGGTCCACGCCTTCTTGTCTGAAAGGCCGCGAACTCGGCCATCACGAGGAGGTGATCATGAGCGACAACAGCACCCTGCAGCGCGTCCGTGCCCTGGTCACGCCCATCATCTCCGACCTCAAGCTCGACCTCTACGACCTCGAGTTCCGCGGCGGCACGCTGCGGGTCACCATCGACACACCGCCCGGCAGTGAGGGTGGCGTGAACCTCGAGTCCATCGCGCTGGCCACCCGCCTCATCTCGCGTGAACTCGACCACGACGACCCGATGCCGGGGCACTACACCCTCGAGGTCACCAGCCCCGGGCTCGAGCGCACGCTGCGCCTCCCGGCGCACTTCCAGCGCGAGATCGGCAAGACCGTCGCCATCCGGTTGCGCGACACCACCAGCGACGCCCGCCGCGTGCAGGGCGTGCTCGTCGCCGCCACCGACACCGAGGCCACCATCCGCGCCGAGGAGCCGGCCGCCGACGGCTCGTTCCCCGAGCGCGTCGTGGCCTACCACCAGATCGACCGTGCCAAGACGGTGTTCGTCTGGGGCCCCCAGCCCAAGCCGAGCGCCGCTCCCAAGAAGAAGCCCGTGGCAAAGAAGGAACCCTCAGCATGAGCAACCTCGACATGTCCGAAGCCATCAAGATGCTGGCGAACGAGAAGAACATCTCGGTCGACGCTCTCCTGCAGGTGCTGGCCGACGCGCTGGTCCTCGCGTACAAGCGTCGTCCCGGTGCCGCCCAGGAAGTGGAGGTGTCGGTCGACCCGCAGACGATGGAGTTCGCCTTCACCGCCTACGACGTCGACGACGACGGCAACTGGGTGAACCCCCGCGACGACACGCCTCGTCGTGAGGAGATGGGCCGCATCGCCGCGCAGACGTTCCGTCAGGTGATGAGCCAGAAGATCCGCGAGGCCGAGCGCGACCGCAAGTTCGAGGAGTACGCGAACCGCGAGGGCGACATCGTCACCGGCATCATCCAGCAGGCCGACGACCGCTACACGCTGCTCGACCTCGGTCGTGTGGAGAGCCTGCTCCCCAAGGCCGAGCAGGTGCCGTTCGAGCGTCCCGTGCCCGGCGACCGCGTCAAGGCGTACATCGTCGAGGTGCGCAAGACCGCCAAGGGCCCGCAGATCGTGGTCAGTCGCACCCACCCGGGTCTCATCAAGCGCCTGTTCGAGCTCGAGGTGCCCGAGATCGCCGACGGCATCGTCGAGATCAAGGCCTGCGCTCGCGAACCAGGTCACCGCACGAAGATCGCCGTGTGGAGCAACGACCACAACGTCGACCCGGTCGGCGCGTGCGTCGGTGCCCGCGGTGGCCGCGTGCGCATGGTGGTCAACGAGCTCCGCGGCGAGAAGATCGACATCGTCCCCTTCAGCGAGGACCTGGCCGACTTCGTGGCCAAGGCGCTGTCGCCGGCCAAGGTGAAGGAGGTCATCATCAGCGACGACCTCACCCAGGCCGACGTCATCGTGCCCGACCATCAGCTCAGCCTGGCCATCGGCAAGGAGGGCCAGAACGCCCGCCTCGCCGCTCGCCTCACGGGCGTGCGCATCGACATCCGTGGCGAGACGCAGCCCGTCGACGGCCTCGACGACGAGGGCGACTACGAAGAGGGCGAATGGGTCCAGAACGCCGACACCGGCGCGATGGAGTGGCACGCGGCCGACGGCACCGTGCTCACCCAGGAGCAGTGGAACGAACAGGCGGAGCAGGCTGCTGCCGCCGATGCAGCGGGCGACGAGCCGGTGGCCGAGGCCACCGACGAGCCGGCCGCCGACGAGAACGAGCCGGCGGCCGAGGTCGCCGGGACGGAAGAGGGTGGTGACGACGCCTGAGTCCACCGCAGCGCCGCTGCGCACCTGCGTGGGTTGCCGTGACAAGCAGCCACAACACGTGATGGTGCGGTGTGTGCTCGGCCCCGACGGCCCCGCCGTCAGCCGAACCGCACCGGGCCGAGGTGCCTGGTTGTGCTCACCGGACTGCCTGCACACTGCGATTCGCCGCAAGGCGTTCGACCGTGCATGGCGGCGGGCTGTGCCCGCCACTGCGTTCGACGGGTTCCACACTGCGTTGCAGAACGCATTCGGACCCGTTATCACCAACATGGAAGAATTGCCGACTGCCGGGTCTCCCGGTGTGCCGGTGCCAACGAAAGGCTGACAAGGGTTTGGCGAAGAATCTCAGGGTGCACGAGCTCGCCAAGGAGCTCGGGATGACGAATGCAGAGATGATGACGCTCTGCGACGTGATGGGTGTGGGAGTGAAGAGTCACTCGTCGACGCTCATCGAGGCGCAGGCCGATCGTCTCCGTCGTCGCGCCGAGCGTGAGGGTCTCACGCGTCCCGAACAGCCCGAGGAGCCCAAGCCCGTCAAGAAGTCGGCGGCGAAGAAGGCTGCTGCGCCGAAGGCCGAACCGTCTGCCGATGGCGATGCGCCGAAGCCGGCGAAGAAGGCCGCAGCGAAGAAGGCCGCCGCACCGAAGGCCGAACCGGCCGAGGTCGCTGCCGAGCCCACCGCTGAGGTCGCGGCGGCGCCGACGCCCGCGCCGGTCGAGGCTGCTCCTGCCCCCGCCCCCACCCCCGAGGTCGAGGCGCCTGCCGCGGCGCCCGCCCCTGCCCCGGCCCCCGTGGTCGAGGCCCCGGCCGCGACGCCCACCGAGCCCGCGACGCCGGCCGAGCCCGCGCCGGCCCGCATCGTGAGCAGCCGCCCGGCACCCACGGCACCGCGTCCGCCGGCAGGTCCGCCGCCCGCGGCGCGCCCCACGCCGCCCGGCATGCCGCCCACTCGTCCGGCCGCTGCGCCGCCTGCCGCTGCCGCGCCCGGTGCCCCGACAGCGCCGCGTCCCGCCGGTCCTCCGCCTGCTGCGCCCGGTCGCCCGATGTCGGCCACGGGCAAGCCCATTCCGCCGCCGCCGCCCGGTCGTCCGCTGTCGGCGTCGGGCAAGCCCATCCCGCCGCCGCCCGGCGGCGCCCGCCCGCCCGGTGCCGGTGCTCGTCCTGGCGCGCCGGGTGCGCGTCCCGGCGGCTACAGCGCTCGCCCCGGTGGCCCCGGTGGCCCGCGTCCCGGCGGTCCTGGTG
>Ga0172373_10006832_pt1 | contig 15033 bp, 16 predicted proteins | sample Lak10m_2_FD_114546 | JGI IMG/M metagenome (GOLD analysis project Ga0172373, IMG submission 114546) | Freshwater microbial communities from Kabuno Bay, South-Kivu, Congo - kab_092012_10m | ecosystem: Environmental > Aquatic > Freshwater > Lake | place: Democratic Republic of the Congo... | reverse complement strand
TTTGGTGAACTGCTCGTCTAAATCCACCGGAGGAGCATACTCGTATGGATAATTTCCTTGTGCATAGGCAAACACATTATTTTCATGGGTATTCTTGGTTTTAACAAAGTAAAATCTAACTTTGTCCCCGCTGCCTAACAATGGATATTTGTCCTTATATTTTGAGTTGTTCAGTAGGTAGTTGTGATAACCTGAAGCTCTAACGTGAATGGGGGTTGCCTTGGCAAACTCAAATACAGTGGTGTCGTTCAAAATGAATTTTTCATAGTTATTCACCGAAATGGCCAAGGCAATTTTTTCGGGTTCTTGGGCCTTGAAATCTTTCTTGATCCCTTTTAACTCTGTAATGAACTCCCTGATATTGAAAGCCCTCCCCTTTGTTAAAATAAACTTAGTTAAGTACATAAGTTTCTCCCGAACGAAAGATGGAGTCCCTCCCTTGATCATCTCCACCCCCGTTGTTTTTATATTAGTGAGTGGTTCAAATTCAACACCATCAGAGTAAACCGTGTTTGTAACATATTTTTTCTTGCCAAGAAAAATGGCATTGATCGACAGGGTCTCAAGTTCGAAGTCCTGATAGTTGTCCGTGTTCCATTTTTTTGAGTAAATTTCAAAGCATTTTTCCAGATAACCATTGAGTCTGAATTCATTGATTTTTAAAATCAATTCTTTCAAGTCTCCTTCCCAATTGCAGGAGGCCACAACTTCTTGAAATGTGACGTACAAACTATCAGTGTCACCATATAGGGCCATTGGGCGGTGTACCTTCTTAACATCGGTGACTCCTAGTTTTTCGTGTAGCTCGACGTCGTCGTGCCAAAAATCATGAAAGTATCTATGAATAATTTTTTCGGAATACTTGATTAAATCTTGTCCTTGAAGGGTAACAGCTTCTGCAACGTCTGTATTGAAGCAAGCAAAGTAATTGTTTCCCACCGCTCCATAGATGGAGTTCATCGTTAACTTTACGGCTTGTTCTTCGTTCTTAAGCTCGTTCTTCAGTGAGGTGAGCTCCTCTATTTTCAATTTTAGTTCTTCCACACTTAGATTCTGAGATTCCATTCCTGTTCCCAATCTATTTTATTTCTCGATAATACCAATCGCGGTAGAAGTTTTTGTCTGTTCTGAACAGAAAACGATGCGATTGTCGTGAACGTAACAGTGGGATGATTCAGAATCTACATAATTTAAATGAAATTTGTAAATGGAAGAATCCATCTTGGATGCAGCCTTAATTTCCGAAGTTCCAATATTTAACTTGAAGTCAAAAGAATCCCCGGTTACCCTAACTTTGTCTTTCTCTATGCGAAAAACAAGGAGCTCTTCGGAATTGGACTCCATGCCACACAAGGAAGACAAGGAAGAAAAATCGGAAGAATACAATTTGAAGTTTGCTTCTGAATCCTCTTTTGAATGAACCATTTCTCCGATAGAATCCTCTACATAAGACAGCAAAGAGAGGTCTGCACACTTGAGCTTAATTTTTAACGAATCGGAAATGACATTAAGCTCGGTAGCAACACAAGATCCATCCAATTTAGAAATCTCAAGATTCAAAAAGATTTCTTCTTCTGACCGATAGTACCTGAAGCAGTCCATTAATCTTACCACATCGATTAAACCAATTTTAATCCTGTCGCATTTCAACTTTGCAAATCCTTCAATGGGTTCAAAAATTTGATCTACCGGGATAGATGCAAATTTCATAACAGATTTATCTGGGGTGTGAATTTTGCAAAACAGATCTGTGTCTGTCAATTCTAATAAGACACTTCGGTCAACAACTTTTAGCTTCTTCAGAAAAAAGATGAAATTGCTCGTGCTGGTTACTCTGATTTTCATGGTTTAGATTTTGTTTTTATAGAAGTTAAATAGAGGATTCTTTCGATCAATCAGAGGAAGAATCTGACTTTTTTTCGGAGAAATTCGTGAAGTAATGGTAGTCTGTTTCATATTTCCCATTTCCTTCGATAGAATAAATCCTCATGTCGATCTTATAACCGGGATTTTTATCAATTCGGTTAAAAGTCCAGGCATTATCCATCCAGATGATCCTGTTGTTGGGGTAGATAAAGAAATTACCATTGTCCATTTTGAAAACGTGACCACACTTGTGTTCGGGGGTTTCTGAAAAATTGGTGTCTAGAACACTTCTGTTTTCGTGTGACCAATCCAAGGTAAACAAATAGACGCCTTGCCTTTTGATCCCCGTGATCGAAATCAGATCTGCTCTGAGACCTGACAATCTTTCTCTCACTTGAACGTCAATGTATGAACTGAAACAGTCCCAGTACATGTGTTCGCTAAGGGGCAGAATCTCGGCCTGACGGTGCCAACAGAAGGCATGAATGGGTCGACGGGTCCAGTTAACCCCATTTTCTAGAAATGCCTCGAAGAGGGGAACTCTTTTCTGAATGGATGCAACTGAATGAACATCGACCAGAGTGAAATCGCCGTGACCTTTTTCGTGGTTGAACAAAAATTCATTCCTGATAAAACAGGTGAGTGTTGGGATGTTGTGATTTAGGTAAGCCATAGCTGGTTTATTCCTGTTCTTCTTCGCTGGGTTCGAAAATTTGAATATCCGAGTCTAAATTTTTAACGATTGGATGAGCGGGGGTAACCAACAAAGCGGCCGGGTTCTTTTTGACAGGTACGGTCCTCAGAAGTTTAACCACCGACTCTTGCACTTTGATGTCCTTTTGAGTTTCCTTGATTTTTTCTTTGATAAATTTGATTTCCTCCTGTGTTTCCACGATATGGTTGGTGGAAAGCTTGATGAGCTGAATGGAGGCAAGACGGCCGGAGATAGATTTGCTGAACTGGGTCAAGAATTCTAAAATTTCCTCGTTTTTTCTTTTACTGCCGCTCATATAAATTAAAAATTTCAACTTTGCTTCCAGAAATTCCAATTCAGTCACCAAATTTTGGACGTCCCTGTTTAATCTTTTTAGCTTTACTTGTTCCAAATGAAATTTGAATTCTTCGAGATAAGACTTCACAGAATCGAATTGCCTTACTTCCCCATCTTTAATAAACACAACATCCTCTTTCACCAAAATCTGGGTTAATTTTTTTAGAGTTTGACTAAGAGAAGTAAATTCGGCAGCCGTGCTTTTGTAAAACCAGAGGGTCACGTCACACTTACTTTGGGAATTGTTATTTAACTTATAGTCTACCCCTAAATGTTCCATTTTTTTCACGATCTTTTCCATGAAAGAATCGAACCTCATGACGGGAGGCAAATCAAAAATTCTAACAGATTTTTTTTGTGTATTTACCTCGAACCCACTTTCTAACAGCCACACATTTTCATGATCTTCATATTTGTAAATTTTACCCGAAAAATCTTTGAAGTGAGGCTTCAGCACCTTGTTTTTACCTTGCAAAAATTCAACAATGTCTTCTAACTTGCGGGGTAAAATGTTGGTGCGATATCCCACTGCTATGCCAATAATATGGGTTAACAAACCAACCGGTATTTCTAAATGAAGCCAATCATGCCCTCCCTCTTCGTTTTGCTCGTTCAAATCCGCGTGCTGCGCAATGATTTCTTTTACCCCTCTATTAATTCTGACCGAGGTATATCTGGGTGCCGAAGGGTTGGGATTAACGGGAGAACCAAAAAATCCATCACCTTCTAGGATGCTGAAAGAGCATCCAAAAGGTCTGGCCAATTTTGAGATGGCTCCGGCCAAAGAAGAATCACCGTGGTGGTATAAACCAGTCCGGATGACTTCTCCCACAAGACCAATTGTTTTATGAAAAGTAGCAGGGCTGTTTTCCAAAATGATCCTTTGGACGGGGGTCAAAGAATCATAAAAATTTGGAATGCCTCTAGATTGTAACACGTACAAAGCATAGTCCCGGTACTGGGTATTGATTTGATCCGTAATTGAAATTGAATTCAAGAGATTTATTTAAAGGTTATATTCTTTTCCTGAAAATATTGTTTCCCATTTAAAATTTTATTTTTTGGGTTGTTTTATCCGTGGATTCTTTTTAAAAGTTTCTCTAAAAGTTTATCTTTCACCAGAATTTGGAATTTAAGTGGTGGGAGGCCCGCTTGAAATTTGAGCCAAAGTGGCTTCTGGAACATCGTCCAGCTGCAGCAAAACAAATTTAATTTCGTTTTGCTTGTTATTTTTCATGATTCTTAAAACATCCTCTAAATCGGCGGATTTTTTAAAAACAACACATCCAGCAGAATAAGCGTCGATGTTTTCTGTTACAGCATTTTTTTGTGCCCGATGGATGTTTATTCCTAAATCTCCCCGTTCTTTTTGGCCTGGTGAGTAGGTCGTGAATTCAACTTTATTTGGAGCGTCCACAATTTTGTATCTGTTTACTTCTACCTTTCCAGCCTGAATTAAAGCTACATATCCATTATGATTTCCTATTTTATAATCGTAGATCCCGGGCTGCATGACAGCAAGACCTTTTGGGTTTAAAACATTCCGTCCAGTTTTTGCCAACCACCAATTTCTAAATTTATCGATCATGAAAAAAGGACCAGGAACCGTGGTAGCGGGATAAACCCAAACCTTTTTGTCTGACTTAGATCTAGGGGTCATTAACACCAAGATATCGGTAAATCTGTTAGGGTATTTTTTTTTAACCTGAATCAAGTTTCTCAATCCAACTAAACAATATTCGTCAGTTAGACTCTCAATTTGTTTATCTCCAAGTTTAGTTTTTAGAATTTTCACCATGCCATCCCAGGTAATTTTATCAGCATCCTCATATTTATAGTCCTCAGAAGAGGGTAATTCCCGTAAAAGGGTTTTGATGTCTGCCGTGTTTGGGACTGAAAATCCGGCCGATTGCAAAGCTGCAATATTTGCAGAAACCTCAGAATTGTTGGGTTCAGTCTCATCCGGATCTTCGAGTAGATCACTCGGAAAAAGCTTTTCCTTTTTTAATTCCTTGAGCAATTCCTTATTTCTATCCCCGCTAAGTTTTTTTACGATCCTACTTCCAATATCGGTGGCATAAAACAATTGTGAAAGTTTTAGATTTTTGAAATTAACGGGTCCGGTTGGACCAGTACCAGCTGAACCAGGAGAGATAGAGGTAGCTGTCCCCCCTACTCCCGTTGCAGCTGCTATGGCTTGTTGCAAAATAGAAGTATTTTCGAAAAGATCAGTCTTTCTTGTATCAATGGGGAAAAAATTCGATAATTTTATAATTTTTAGGGTCACAAATTTTCTTTTTTTTGGATCTTCCTTTTATATATCTTTATCGAATTGGAATTTAAAGGGATTTTTTTATCAGGTAAACCAAAATTGCATTGATAAACACACTTATCCCGCTCACCCAAAATCCAGAAAACAACACAGTCAATCCACCGTATAAATATCCATCATATTCCAACAGAAACAAAAAGTGGTTGGCCATTTGACCCGCCGAGATGAGCAAGCCAAGCAAGATCCCCACCCAAAATCCAGAGCATTGCATACAGGTCAACAATTTACCCAAAGTCGGATACATGACTTGGGCATAAACTCTAATCGGGTCGAAAATTGACCCGTTAACTAAAATGTTGGTGACGCACCATCCTAAAAAACCTAGTTCGATCATTTTGAAAATATTTTTTTGTATTTAGACAAAAACTGAATTTGTGTTTCGTTTAAGTCTTGTGGAATTTTCAATTTCAGCCTCACTAAAATATCTCCTCTAAAATCAGAATTGAATTCCTGGATTCCCTTTCCCGCCAATCTTAAAATTTTATTAGGATCCGAACCAGGAGGGATCTTAATTTTAAATTCACCTTCTGGTATTTCTAAATTTGGAATTTTTGCGTCTAGTCCCATGCAGGCGTCAAAAAAATCAATTTCAAAGTCACAGTATAAATTCAATCCATCTCTTTTGTAAAAATTGTGGGGCACATCCTCTACAGACACAATTAAATCCCCAGGGTCACAAGGCGATTTATCGAAGTCTCCACCTCCTGGTATTTTAAATTTAATTCCAGTGACAGAACCCTTGGGAATCGTAACTTCCACTTGGGCGGTTTGTCTTAAAGTCCCAGCTCCACTGCAAATGTGGCACGGAGATTTTGGAATTTCTCCAAATCCACCACAAGAAAAACAAGTACTGTCCATAGCCATTTGCCCAAAAGCGGTGTGGACAATTTTTTTATGAATGCCCGTACCATTGCATTCCGAACAATGAATAACCTCCCCATGCTGTGCTCCAGTTCCTTGGCATGTATCACATGGTAATTTTTTAAATAAAGTAATTTTTTTGACACCCCCCTTGAGGACATCCAATAAATTTATCTGTAGCCTAGCATTAATGTTATTGCCCTTTCTAATTGTCTGCTTATTCTGGTGCCAAGTGTTGTTGGCCTGAGAAAATCCACCAAAAAAATCCCCAAAAGGGTGTCCAAAATTAATATTGGAGAATGGATTGGGGTTGTCGTAATTTTTTCTTTTGACCGGATCCCCTAAAGTTTCATAGGCCTCGTTAATTTGTTTAAATTTAACTTCAGCCTCAGGATTGTTTGGATTTTTATCGGGGTGAAATTGGATTGCCAGTTTTCTGTAGTTTTTCTTGATCTGGTCCTGGGAGGCACTTTTATCAACCCCTAAAATTTGGTAAAAATTCACGATTTTTCTGTTACATGGAGGATTTTAACCAATCTTTGAATTCTCCAAATTTAGATTTTTTCTTTCTGGGGATCTCTTCCCAGTTTCGAATCAAAACCCCCTTCAAAATTTGAATTTCTCCGCACAGCTCATAATTTTCACTTTCTTCCCAATATCTCAACATTTTATTTGTGAATTCTTCTATTTTTTTCCGGCTGGAAAAAATCGACAAAAATTCTGGGGTTTGGTCCCTTAAAGCTTCCAAAAATAAATCTTGGATCGACCTATCAATGTGGGTTTTTAGCACTGCGAATTGAGGGTGTTCTTCAAAAGAAGATCCCCAACCTGTATAAAATTCAGAGTTGTTAGTCGACATTATCGGATTTAAGGGAATTATAAATTTGAATAAATATATTTTGGTTGTAGAGAGCAGAAGAATTTATCCCCATCTGGGACAAAAGATCATATGTTCGATCTTTGCCAAAATTTTCGATCAAAACTGACAACTTAATTTGTGATTCTATTTCTTGGTCTGTTTTGTATTTTATCTTTTTGGAATCCAAAGATAAAATTTGATTTTCAAAATTTCTAAAAGAATTTAAATCCTCTTGGGTAATTTTTGGAGACTTCATAATTCAGATAATTATATGATGAAGAAGAAAAAAAATTTCTGTTTTTATGAAAAAAAATTAAATCTGGAAAAAATCCGCCACATATTTCAATAAAGCCTTTTCTTTCATTTTTACCTCGAGCTCGACGTCAAATTCTAAGCCATAATTTTGGATTTTTTCGTACAGCCAATCAGAATGGGCCAAATCTTTGCAGGAAGAGTCTTCCCATTGTTTTCTAGAATCAGAGTAGTGAACAATGGGGTTTGTTCCTTTTGGCCACGAGGAAAGGCAAAGTTTTAAAGCTTCCCCCTCATCTAAAGAGGAGGGATTGCACTTGTGATGAAGAAAATCGTAAGTTATAGGAACACCAATTTTTTTGAATACTAATTCATATAACTCAACGGGGGTGAATCCTGATTTCTTGTCATCATTCTCGACGACCAAACGTTTTTTAACTGATTCCGCCAGAAGTTCAAAATTTTGGCAAAATCTGAATGCTGCTTCTTCCTTGGATGGCTGGGAGGTATAAACGTGGACGTTGATGGGATAAAAGTGGGTTTGATCCAACCCCATCAAATCCATAATTTCTGCATGTTGTCTCAAGTCTTTAATTGCCTTGTCAACGACTTCTCCCTTTTGTGATGCTAGCACTGAATAGGGGGATGGATGAAATGTAATTCTTTGTTTCCCTTCTTTTGCGATAGAACCTGCTTCGGCCAACACAGTTTTAATTTCTTCGAAGTGTGGAAGATCGCAAAATTCATACTCGCTGTACCAGGGAAATATGTCAGAGGACATTCGATACATTCGAATGCCAGATTCGTTGTTCCACCTTATAATTTTTACAAGATCGAGACAGTTTAACAAGGCGATTTCGGAGGCAAAGGAAATACCCTTTTCTTCGAAAGTTTTTTTTACCATCGATCTATTCGTCGTGACTCTGGACGAGCCCCTTCCCTCCCCTAAAGTAAGGTTAATACAACAATATCCAAATCTGTGCATTTCGTAAATCTATGACTTTTTTGACAACCAAATCTTTCTCAATTCGGAAGAATTTCCAAACGCCATCTCCAGCATCTGACCAGATTTTTTGTCCTTCAGAATTGTAATCACCCTTTTGTTTCTCATGACATAATCCCAATCATCCAAAGATAAAGAACCCAATCCCTTTAAATACCTGACGTTGATCAGTTTTTTGCGAGATGCCGTGGTTTTAAATTCCGATAAAGAGTAAAAATATTCCTTCGATTTGTCTCCGGAGGTGACCAATGGTGTCTCTAAAAAGTTCAACATTTTTTTGTCGATGATCCAAGGAAACCAATTGTAAAATAAAGAGATAAGTAAAGAGGTAATGTGGGATCCATCTGGGTCCTGGTCGGTGGCAATAACAATTTTTTCATAGGGACACTCTCCCTGAGAATTTTCTGGATCTAAATTTAGAATTTGCATGAGCTCTAAAATTTCACGGTTGTCGGAAAGATCCGATAGATTTCTGGCGTTTTTTATTTTTCCCTTCAAAGCGTATACTCCGTCTCTGGCGGGATTTCTTTTTTGTAAAATTGAACCCATGGCGGAAAGACCCTCTACAATAAATAAATTTTCTGCTATTCTGGACGTGGGCGGGAAATACTTGTGCGAAAACTTGACGTTGACATTCTTCTTTTCACGACGAATTTTTTTCAAGGCGGCATCTTTCTTTCTTCTTTCAACCTTTTCCCTGATGGATTTGAAAAGCGGGGTCGTATAAAACTTTCGGAGAGATCCCTCGAAGGATTCCAAAATGATTTTCTCTACCTCTTCCCTCTTGGTAACAAATCTAGTTTTATTTTGATCCCCAAATTTGACCAAGGCAGGGGGTAAATTTAAAATAAAACAGAAGTCATAAAAGTGATGGGCAAGAGAATCCTCCAATACATCGGCAATTTGATCCATGATGATCTTCTGGTGAATTCCGGAACACATTGCGCTGTTCACAAAAGACACTGATCCGGATTCACCTTCCTTTTCCCAAAATAGAATTTCACCCAAAGATGTTTTGAAAGACATCTGTTGTAGAGAAGAAGTCGAAATTTGATGGATCTCTGATCCCCAAATAAATTCTAATGGGATGTTTTTGGTGTGTGATTCAGATTCTAAAACTCTTTTCTTTAAAATCAACAAAGAAAGCAATATTTCTTTGTTCCACTTGCAGTGTTCAAATATCTCGCCCAATGGAACGAAGGTCACCGAAGTACCTAAATTTTGGGTTGTTCTTTTTTCAATTTTAGGTTTTGTGGCCTTGAAATTGGACCACGTCTGAATATAAACTTCTTTATAATTGGCAGATACGATAGAAAATTTAGAAGATAAAGCATTAACCAAGCTCACCCCCATTCCATTGGTACCAATCAACGTGTCGGATAAACCTTCGTTGTCAAAGTTGCTCCCTGCCCTTAACATGGAGACTGCAGTTTCAATGTTGCTTACCCCACTTTTTTCGTTTATTTTGGATCCATCAACAAATCCCTCCCCAGTGTCAGAAATTGTGATTTCGTTCGTGTGGGGATGGACGGAAACCTGGATTGATTTCATCGGCTTCTTCATTCTCTTCGCTTCATCCACACAGTTTGAAAAAACCTCGTCAAAGAGCTTGTACATTCCCACCGAAATATGCCTTGGGACCAAACAAATTTTGTCTTTCTCAACCTTTGGAATGGATTCTTCCGTTATCTTGACAGATCCAACATAAATAGTGGGCCTCTTAAGGATGTGCTCAAAGTCACTGAGAACTTGAATTTTCTTTTTGGACTGGGTCATATGGATTTAGGGCAAATGTACGGTTTTATACAAACCGGTACCCTAATTATTTCGGACTTAAATAAAGTGACCAGAAATTAGGAGGGGGTGTAAAAAATTTCTTCTACCTTAATGGGAGCAATGGGGGCCTCAAATCCTTTTTTCACTAAAGAAGCGGGGGTCCCAATAATGTACTCTTTGGAGCCAATTTTTTCAATTCTTTTAACAATAAATTCTGAATCGAAAAAGATGGTTCTTTGATCGCCAAATCTATCAATATCAAAATCAAAATCTGGAGAATTTGGATCAATTTCTTTACCAGTTCTTAATTTATACGCCCTGGCCATTCTTTCTCTTTCTTTTTGAATAATGTCTTGAATGTATTGTGGGGTACCTTTCCCTTGGGTAGGAACATCCGCCACAACCGTTACTTTTTGAATTTCTCCCGCTCTCTGAAGTTCCAATAATTTTTGGAGGGTGAAAATAACCTCGGAATATTTAATGTTTTGGTCTGGAGCTGCTTTCGTGTTCTTAATGTAATTAACCTCATTATAAACGGGGATAACTGAATAAGAACTTTGTGGTTCTGTTCTTATTTCCATAAGAGATTTTTGTGAGAAATTTTCGAACAACTGTACATATTTCATAAGTCAAAAATAAATTTATCTTATATATCATTTCAATTTCTCAAAAAGACCATCAAAAGATAATCTATACTATTTAGTATGGAAAAAACCCCAGGATTTATCTCTTGGTGTTTTTTTTACTGGTATTATTATTTTATCCTGGAAAAAAATATCCTTAATGTTTAGGAAACAACCTCTAAATAATAAAATGGGGTCTCGTTATCGGTTGTGGATTCATCCTTACGTAAGCGTAACTTCCCGGTTTTTAATTTATCATTTATTGATGAGGATTTTGCCATGAATTCACCCGAACTGTCACGACCAGCTCCCCTGTAGGATATATCAGCATTTGATAAATTAGATATTCTTGATTTTTCTACACTTAGCCCAGCATCTTTGTATACACTAAATATTTCTTCTAACTCATCATCAAAAACAGAAGGTAATTCATTCCACAAATCTCCCTTATAACTACCCGATACAATATGGGGAATTTCCCCTTCAAATTCTATTTCAGCCCCAGACATTACCCTACAATCTGAATCCAGGCAAATATAAACTTCCATGGGTTGTTGTGAGAAATTTTCGAACAACTGTACATATTTCATAAGTCAAAAATAAATTTATCTTATATATCATTTGAATTTCTCAAAACAACCCTAACGCATCGATTCCGGTTAAGGTTTCAAATTCATCTTTATATTCCGACGGGATTACAATTTTTGATTTCACGACCTTTGGCAAGTCTTTCCAGCAGGATGTCAACATGATAATTGTGTCTTCCGGATCTTTCGATAACTCCGAGTTGAACCAATTAATCAACTCAGGAGATTCGACAAATTGAGGTAAAGTAAGCAATAGACTTCGTTGGATGGAAAGAAGACCAGGATATCCGGGAGTCCCATCTACAAATGCTTTCATCCAACCTTTAATGTCCCAAGAGGAAATCTCTAGATAACCTGACTCGAAACACGTACCGTAAAGATGCAAGCCTTTCCTTCCCTCTATAATTAAGGGAGCTCCAGCAAGAGAACTTAATTCAACAGAAAAACTAGGTAAAGTTGCCATCCCCGTTGCAAACGTTTCCCTAGGATTACCTTTACAAATGTACCGTCCGCCGACTCTTTCGGGGCCACCTTCTAGAGAAATCAATTTGTTTCCAGTGCAATTAAAATTTCCACCTACGGTGCGAGGTGCTCCTTCTAGAGTTCGCAAATTGTTCCAGGCGCAACTGAAATCTCCAGTTACAGTGTGGGGTGATCCTTCTAAAGAAGATAACCCGCCACCAGCAGAAAAATCACCTTTTATTTTGCCGAATTTAATGCCACAATAAGGCTTTGGTGATTTTTCATTTGGTGATGGTGGGATCCAATAAAAATTGTCCACCTTAATATAAACATTACCGATTACATCCACTAGGCCAGTATTAGGATCTATGGTCCAACTCCCACCTTTAGTGCTTCTCTTAGGTATAGGTGAATCATAAATATTTGCATTTAAAAAATTTTCCTGTCTGGCGGTCAAACCCGAGGGCATGATGCGAGCTTTTGTCTCGAATAGTCCAAACGATTTTAGGTACTTCATTCCTCCTTTTTTTCTATATATCTTTTATATCCTTAAAACAACCCCAGCTCGTCAAATCCTGAGAATAAACCAAATTCATCCTCATATCCCGGAGGAATTACAATTTTAGATTTCATCTCCTCTGGCATGTGATTCCAGCACGATGCCAGAAGATGAACGGTCTTGCCCGGATCCCGTTGGAGTTCCGAGTTCCACCAGTCCGGTTGGAGCCATGGCAAAGTCAGGATGAGTTTCTGGGCTGCGGCGTTTCCTGTGGTCAAGACCTTCAGCCAGCCTGAAGGATTCCATTCCCCCTGCTCAAGTCGAAAGGCATCGCAGTGGAAATCTCCACCCACCGTCTGTGGTGCTCCGACGAGGGACGTCAGCTGGTTGTAGTGACAGAGGAAATGCCCATCCACCGTCTGAGGTGCTCCGACGAGGGACGTCAGCTGGTTGTTGTAACAGGAGAAATTCCCACCCACCGTCTGGGGTGCTCCTTCCAGGGACGTCAGCTGGTTGTTGCCACAGACGAATATCCCACCCACCGTCTGAGGTGCTCCCTCGAGGGTCGTCAGTCGGTTGTCGTCACAGTAGAAATGCCCACCCACCGTCTGAGGTGCTCCCTCGAGGGTCGTCAGTCGGTTGTTGCCACAGAAGAAATTCTCATTCACCGTCTGAGGTGCTCCCTCAAGGGTCGTCAGCTGGTTGTTCTCACAGCGGAAAACTCCACTCACCGTCTGAGGTGCTCCGATGAGGGATGTCAGCTGGTTGTTGGGACAGTAGAAATTCTTACCCACCGTCTGGGGTGCTCCTTCCAGGGTCGTCAGTCGGTTGTTGTGACAGAAGAATTCCCCTCTCACCTGGCCGAACGAGATGCCTAGCAGGGTATTCAGTCTTCTGTTGCCACAGTTAAAATTTCCCCTCACATCGACCAGACCAGTCCCCGGGTTGACCGACCAGGTCTTTTTGGTGCATGAATTCAAAAATGCCTCTTGTCTAGGGGTCAGGACAGAAGTTCCGGCTTCGTAAACCCGAAAGGGAAAGAGGTGCTTCATGATTTATATATTCTTAAAACAACCCCAGCTCGTCAAATCCAGAAAATAAAGTAAATTCATCCTCATAACCCGAAGGAATTTTAATTTTAGACTTCATATCCTCCGGCAGGTCTTTCCAACATGATGCCAGAAGATGGACGGTCTTGCCTGGATCCTGTTGGAGTTCCATGTTCAACCAGTCCGGTTGTAAATAAGGCAAGGTTAAAATCAATTTCTTTGCCTTTTTGGATCCATTTTTTAGAACTTCCAGCCATCCTTCCATGTTCCATTTACCGCTTTTCCAATCCCCTAACTGGAATTCATCACAATGAAATTTTTTATTTATTTTTTTTGGCGCTCCTTCTAGGGATTCAAGTGAAGATCGGTTGCCGAAACACAAAAAATCTCCATAACCTCCATTAACTTCCTCTGGTGCTCCTGCTAGGGATTGGAGTTGGTTGTGGCAACAATCAAAAACCCCATTAACTTTCTGCGGTGCTCCTTCCAGTGATATGAGGTCGTTAAATGAACAATTAAAATATTGACCAACTTTCAGCGGAGCTCCTTTCAGGGATCGAAGTTTGTTGCGGCCACAATCAAAACCTCCGCCAACTTCCCGTGGTGCTCCCACCAAGGATTGAATTTGATTTACGGAACAATCAAAAACCCCATCAACTTTCTGTGGTGCTCCTTCCAGGGATTGGAGTTCGTTTTCTGAACAAAAAAATTGCCCAATGACATTTCCAAATTTTATTCCTAAAAAACTTTTAAATTTATTATTTTTCCCACCACTCATACTGAAACTCCCCTGAATGTCCACCAAACCTGTTGTTGGATTAACACTCCAGGTTCCTTGTGTGTAATCATTCAGGAAATCCTCCTGTGTTTTGGTTAAAACTGAAGGGGTTTTGGATTCGTAAATACGAAAAGAAACAAGATGTTTCATGTTATATATATTTTTTTTTCTATATTTATCAAAATTTTTGAATTATAACATCCAATTTTGTTTTACCTTTCAAAAGTCTGTGCCATTTTCCGGCAGGAATGAAAAATTCCCCTATGGCTGGAACTGGTAAAACATCGTCTTCCTGATACATCCAATCGGTGTTACCCAAAAAAATCACAATCCTATCTTCAGTGTCCTGATGCCACTTCAGTTCCTCACTTTCAGTTGAGGGATCAAATGTTCTTTTGTATATCCCGTCAGAAATTTTCTCTTCTGTAAACGGAAGGATTTTCACCAGGGACTACTGGATTTAATGCCCAGAAGTTTGCGATATCTGGCAACATTACAGGACCAATATCTAGGTTTCCATTTTGGACCAGGGTTATCGCATCCGTGTCTGGCTCGGAATGACTTTGCCCTTTTAGGGTCGTCGTTTCTTACCCTCATTCCTGGCTGTCCAAATCTAACTAAAACAACTTTTCCAGATTCATTTTTTGTGTAGACCCCAAATTTTCTAGGACCTCCTGAAGTTCTGAAAGGTCTATTGAGATTTACTTTTCTCCCTCTATATTCCGCCTCATGTAGGTCTTCTTCTAGAAATGGAACGTCAAGCCAAACTTCAACACCTTCGAAAAAATCTCTTTTACCCAGATCTGATTGCAGAAAAAATAGTTCATCCTCATTAAAATCTAAAATGTTGTTTTCCCAAAGTTCTCTGGCCTCATTGATCATCTGAAACCATGATTCTGAACCAATTCTGAAGACGCTCTCAGAAAGGGGAAGATTGTTATCTATGTGATAATTGAATCTTTCAAAATTAACAATCTCGAAAACTTTTTGGTTGTGAATCTTTGACCACAATTCTGGATCGGGTATTTGCATAAC
>Ga0172373_10006831_pt1 | contig 15034 bp, 8 predicted proteins | sample Lak10m_2_FD_114546 | JGI IMG/M metagenome (GOLD analysis project Ga0172373, IMG submission 114546) | Freshwater microbial communities from Kabuno Bay, South-Kivu, Congo - kab_092012_10m | ecosystem: Environmental > Aquatic > Freshwater > Lake | place: Democratic Republic of the Congo: South-Kivu... | reverse complement strand
ATTGGAGCATTTTACAATTCAGAGTCAGGTGTGAGCGGATATTTCGGCGGTCGTATTGAAGGCGTTCCTTCACATGATGCATTTGGTGGAAGTCGTGGATTCAGAAGACCCGGCTATGCTGTTTCAGTCGAACCCGGCATTTCTTATGCATTCAATTCCATGTCTGTATTCTTCAGTATGCCCTTGGCTGTCTATCGCAATCGCGTACAAAGTTATGATGATCTCGAAAAGACAAGAGTCACGGGAACATTCACCAATGGCGATGCGGCATTTGCTGATTATGTCATCAATCTTGGCTTCTCATGGAGATTTGGTGGCAAAGACCATGCGATGTAATAAAGTGCAGGATGATATATTTATGAGGAACACATGATAGAATCAATGAAAGCATTTTTATTTTTTTCACTCTTTTTCTTTGTGTGTGTAGTACAACTAAATGCTCAACAATCTACACATTCTACAGGTGGAGATTTAGTTAGTAAGTATGGGGGTATTTCATATAGTATTGGACAAATTACATATACATATACAGTCAATAAAGATGGGGAATTAATAGAGGGAATACAAAATCCCAATGAGATATTTATTGTAGGTTTACACGAAACAGATACTTGTATATCAGTAATTGCATATCCAAATCCGACAATTGACAAAGTAATCATTCAGCTAGAAGAACCAATCTTGTATAAAGGAAGATATGTACTAACTGATATTAATGGAAAATATTTACAATCGGCAATATTCCAAGATCAAAAGAGTACAGTTGATATGAGTCAATATGTGGAATCACTATATTTCTTATATGTTTTGTCGGAAGAGAGTACAGTAGTTCAGGTTTTTAAAATTATTAAGAATTAACCATGAAATACATATTTAGAAGTGTTGAACTTTTGATAATCTGTGTGAGTCTTGCGCTTTCAATGACCACTTATGCAGAAATTCCACAGAAAATGAGCTATCAGGCAGTAATTAGAAGTGGAAATAATGTGCTTATAAGTAATCAACAAATTGGAATGCGCATAAGTATTGTACAAGATTCAAGCAATGGGAATGAAATATATATTGAAACACATAATACAAAGACTAATATTAATGGATTGGCTAGTATAGAAATTGGAAATGGTAATATCATTCAAGGATTATTTACAGAGATTGATTGGGCAAAGGGGCCATATTATATCAAGACAGAAACTGATCCACTTGGAGGTAATAATTATAATATTACGAATTCGAGTCAATTGTTAAGTGTTCCATATGCTTTGTATGCACAATCGGCTGGAGGTTTTACAGCTGGTACGATTTCGAATCAAATGATGTATTGGAATGGAAATGAGTGGTCATTGTTGAACCCTGGTCAGAATGGTCAGATTTTAACAATTTGTAATGGAAAGCTAACTTGGTCGATTGGCAAATGTCCGGGTAAAGTAGAGTTATTACAATGTTCAGATTATTCTGTTTCAAAACCACTCATTCGTAATACCAATAATGATAGTGTTTTATTGACAATTTCTTATTCCGGTGGTGATGGTGGATATTATCCAAATATGCAAGTCCAATCTACTGGTATAACAGGATTTACTGCCGTTTTAACTGAGGGGTATTTTAAAAATGGAAATGGTGAGATCACTCTTTTAGTATCCGGTACTTCTTCGGAAGTAGGTGAGGCAATATTTGATATTACTATTGGAAGTCAATCTTGTACATTCCGTATACCAATTAGACAGTTACTGAAAGCAATTTCAAATCCGGAGATAGGAAATTATTATCAGGGAGGAATAGTTGCATGGATTTTTCAACAAGGAGAAATCGGATATATTCCAGGGGAAACACATGGAATAATTGCCTCAACTTTTGATCTTCCTATGTTAGGTAATTGGGGTTGCAAAGGAACATTGATTGAAGGAGCTGAGGGAAGGGTTAATGGAAGTGGCAAACAAAATACAAAAGAAATAATCAATGCTTGTCTTGATCCAAATAGTGGTGCATTTCTATGTTCGAATCTCCAACAATCCGGTTATGATGATTGGTTATTGCCAAGCATACAAGAATTAAAAGAGTTAAGATCTCTTAGCACCATCATTGGAGGATTTACATTTCCTGCATTGTATTGGAGTAGTACTCAGAAAGATGAAAATACGGCTGAGGCATTTCAATTTGAAGAACATGGATTGGTGAATATACCTGTGTCTAAGAGTGCATTATTAAGAATCAGACCTATAAGATTTTTCTAAAACTACTTGTAATTCCATGAAATCCTTTGTATTGCTTTTTTTCATTTGTCTGTGTGGAAGTTTCTATTCAGAAGCAACAGAACGCATGAGTTATCAGGCAATAGTTCGTAATCAATCTCAAGAACTCATTCGTAATTCAAAGATTGGTATGCGGATTAGTATATTGATGGGGTCTTCAACGGGAAAGACTGTGTATAGTGAAACTCATACACCAACCACCAATTCATCTGGCATTGTTAGTTTGGAAATAGGTGCTGGTACAATTGAGTATGGTGATTTTGAAAAAATCGATTGGGCACTTGGACCACATTTTATAACAATAGAGACAGATATATTCGGAGGTACCAATTATACGATAACAGTTACCAATCAACTACTTAGTGTTCCGTATGCATTATTTGCAAAAAATTCAGCGAGTTTGGCTTCCGGCAATAAAGAAAATCAAATGATGTATTGGGATGGAAATAATTGGAAAGCAATTTCCCCTGGTACTAATAATCAATTTCTCACGATTTGTAATAATCAAATAATATGGACTGAAGGTTTATGTCACGGACAGGTTGAGGAAATCGTATGCGATGAGATTTCAAAGTCAAGAATCAATTTAAGACAAAAGATTTATAATGATAGTATAATAGTGACAATACCATATGTGGGTGGTGATGGAGGTTATTATCCTGAACAGAGTATACCTTCAACCGGAGTAAGTGGATTTACAGCAAGGTTTAAAGAAGGTCTATTAAATAAAGGATATGGAAAACTGACATGTACTATCTCCGGATCAACCTTGGAAACAGGAGACGCTATATTTGAACTACCAATTGGAAATAAGAAATGTACTGTCACTTTTGCAGTGAGAACTTTATTAAATGCACCAAAAGTACTACCAATAGGTAGTTATTATAATGGAGGGCGGATAGCTTATATATTTAAACCTGGCGATATAGGATATGTCAATGAAGATATTCCTCGATATATCATAACCGAAGCAGAGGATAAACATTGGAATAATTATGAGTGGGGTTGTGATGGAACCGAGATTGTTGGTGCACAAGGAAAAACAATAGGAACCGGAGAACAAAATACAAAAGATATTGTAAAAAACTGTAAACAAGTAGGTATAGCTGCAGATAGATGTGATAAGCTTGAATTAGATGGTTTTGACGACTGGTTTTTACCAAGTGAAAATGAAGTTCTCGAAATCGTAAATAATCTAGGTGCTCCACAAAACAAATGGTATTGGAGTAGTACTCAAAGAAATCAAAATCGTGCCATAATGATTTCAATGGCTTATTTCATTGGAGGAAGAAAATGGGAAGCTTTCCACAATGGAAAAGTTGTAAATGTATCTGCGCGTGCGATTAGATACTCACCACCAACCGGTATTGTAGATGAATTACTTTGTGATCAAGTGAAAATATCTAATGATACATTGTACATTAGAGATTCTGTAGACATTGATATCGAAGTACCTTATACAGGCAGTAATGGTGGAGCTTGCCCTAGTCAGATAGTATATTCATCCGGTATTGGGGGATTGAAAGCTACTATATATGGTGAAATGCTGTTAAAAAGTGGAGGTACTATAAAAATACATGTAGATGGAGTTCCAGAAAATATAGGTAAAGCAACCTTTTCATTCACAATAGGTGGTAGAAGTTGTTCATTGAGTTTTATGGTGAATGGCTCACGACCAATTGGATCATATTATCAAGGTGGAATTGTTGCATATATTCTAAAACCCGAAGATCATGGATATATACCAACGATAAATCGCTATATCATTGCTGCAACAGTTGATCAAAGTAAAAATGCAATATATGGTTGCACAAATCAGTGGGTTAAAACAAGTGAATGGGTGGGAGAAGGTGAACAAAATACCAAAAACATGCTTTCAACATGTACAAATCCAGCGATAGCAGCAGCACTATGTGATCAATTACAACTGAATGGCTATGATGATTGGTTCTTGCCAAATTATTCAGAATTATATCATCTCATAAATGTACGATCAATCATTGGCTTGACAAATACTATTTACTGGAGTTCTTCCCAGTATAGTAATTCACAGGCTAAAGTAATAGATTTTACAAGTTTGATAAGTATAATGAACAATCCTGTAAAACCGAAATCCTCTCAATATTATGTAAGAGCAATTCGATATGCACCATCAAACACCGGAAGAATAGATACTTTGTTTTGTGATAAAGCTTCATGTGATTACTTTGTTGATTCGACAAAAAAGCAACAATTAATTATTCCATATTCAGGTGGAAATGGCGGTATATACTCTGGACAGTCAATTCAATCTACTGGTGTTTACGGATTAACTGCTTTTGTCACAAGTGGAAATTTTTCAAATGGTAATGGCAATCTAATTTATACCATTACCGGAAAGCCAAGAAATCAAGGTAGGGCATACTTTGATATTCAAATTGGCGGAAAAAAATGCACAGTTTCCTTTTTAGTAGATACATTACGGATAGGTACTCCTTATCAAGGAGGAAAAATAGCATACATATTTAAACCAGGAGAACTAGGTTACATAGAGGGAGAAACCACAGGAATCATCGTTTCAACAAGTGATGATAAAGAACCTGCAGATTGGGGTTGTAATGGAAATGTAATTAACGATGCAAATAATAATGTCATTGGTAGAGGTCTCCAAAATAGTATCAATATCCTGTCTGGTTGTAAGACCCCTAGAATTGCAGCAGAAAAGTGCGATAACTTTAGTATCAATGAATATGATGACTGGTTCTTACCTAGCATAGATGAACTATCTAAACTATTTGAACATCGTGCAATAATAGGTGGTTTTGAAAATACACTTTATTGGAGTAGTACTCAAGTAAATGCTACTATGGCAAAAGCCTATAATTTTAATTTTACACCTGTAAGTTCTGCATTCGGAGGAAAGGAGATTGTAGATAGAGGAAAGTCAGATAAATTAAAAGTCCGTTCGATTCGATATTTCTCAAATGAATCGGTTTCTTCATTGATGTGTGAAGGAACTATCGATATGATTGATTCTTTATATTCAAAAGTACCAGTTACACCATTTCATTATACAATTTCTTACAAGGGCGGTAATGGAAGGAAATATTCTGAAAAAATCTTTAGTTCATTGGGTGTAAAAGGCATTCAAGCTCGATTACAACAAGGAGTATTGGAAGCAGGTAATGGTAGTTTGCGATTTATAATTTCTGGAACTCCCGACACCACTGGTATAGCAATCATTCCTATTATCTTAGGAGGAAAAAAGTGTAATATAACTTTGAAAATAGATTCCCTTCGAGTGGGTTCATCGTTCCAAGGAGGTAGAATTGCTTACATATACAGACCAATTGATAAAGGGTATGTACCTTATGCTCCTTCAGGAATTATCATTGCAAATGTAGATCAAAGTGAGCGGGCAAAATTTGGATGCAATGGGACTTTAATTGATATTAACAATATGCTAGGGTTTGGTTATGGTGAACATTTTACAAGATCAATTGTCAAAAGTTGTACAGGAAGTAATATAGCGGCATATATCTGTGATACTTTACAACTGAATGGATATGATGACTGGTATTTACCAACAGTAGACGATTTTGCTCAAATTGGGATAAATAGATCAAAGCTTGGTATTATTTCAAATGCTTTGTATTGGACTTCTATTCAAGAAAATGCTCATTATGCTCGTGTTTGGAGTTTTGTTCCGAATCAATCTGGATGGTGGCAAATACAAGGTAAAGACAATGAATATAGAGTAAGGGCCATTCGTAATTTTTCTTTAGATCGAATAGAATCATTGAATTGCGAAAGTGCTTCATATTATGGTGAGAATATCTATGGAAAGGTTCGAATTAATAAACCAACTCAAGTCACTATTGAATATTCTGGAGGAAATGGTATTTCTTTTAGCGAAAGAATTTTTCTTTCTAGAGGTGTTAATGGATTAAAGGCCACTTTAAGATCCGGGACACTAGCTTTAGGAAATGGATATTTACATTTCCTAATAACTGGTCTGCCTGCAAAAACTGGGATAGCATACTTTGATATTGCTATCGGTGGTAAAAAGTGTACACTCTCTATCAATGTTGATTCACTCAGAATTGGTACATCTTATCAAGGTGGTAGGGTAGCATATATTTTCAATATCCAAGATAAAGGGTATACACCAAATGAAGTAACAGGTATTATTGCTGCAGACCAAGATCATAGTCAAAAGGCTTTATGGGGTTGTAAAGGAGTATCAGTGCAAAATACAGACAAGCGTATTGGCTATGGAGAGCAAAATACAAATGTAATGTATCAAGGTTGCGACTCTGTTAATACTGCTGCTTCTGTTTGCAATTCATTACTAATAAATGGATATAAAGATTGGAAATTACCAAGCCAGGACGATTTGATAAAACTATATATAAATCGAGTACTCATTGGTGGATTTGATAATTCAATCTATTGGTCCAGTACTCAAGACAATGCCAATAATGCATTCGGATTGAATTTCGGTAATGGCGCAATAACTTCACAAGGGAAAGAAACTCAGTCTACTATCAGAGCTATACGCTATTTCAATAATGAATATGTTGAATCAATTACATCTGTTTCTGCAATAAATGGAAACCTACAGCAAAATATGTACAGTCCCAATGTGAACTTTTCTGTTAATTATACAAAAGGAAATGGTGGTAATTATAGAGAAAAGGCCGTTCCATCTACAGGTGTGAAAGGATTAACAGCTGTGTTACGTTCAGGTTCGTTAAAGGGTCAGCAATTTTATAGCGATGAATATTCTGAAGGTTCATTGCAATATACAATAAGTGGTATTCCAAAAGGGAGCTTTCGAGATAGAAATGGATTTAATATGGCCTATGATACTGCTCGATTTGAAATTTATGTAGGTGATAAAAAGACGACTGTATCAGTTCCTGTTAGATCTGAATCAAGTTTCTTAGGTACAGTGGATCCTAGCAATCAAGGTAACATAGCATATATCTTCCAACCAGGTGATAGATATTATAAAGTGGGTGAATTTCATGGAATAATAGTTGCAAACACAGACATAGAAAAAAAATTGCGCGGGTCAGATACAAATATCTGGTATAAATTAGCATTAACTATTACAGGTGCTTGGAAAAGAGAGATAGGATATGGTAAAGATAATTTTAGAAAAATGAACTATGACTATGGAGAGTGGTTTCTTCCTAGTATTGATGATCTGATAAAAATAAGCCAGTGCAAAGGTTTTGAATATATAAATAGCAATAGTTATTGGAGTAGCACTGAGTCCTCGGGAACTGATATCCAAAGAAGAAAATATGCTTGGTTTTTACATAGAGGGATTCCTCAGGAAAGCGAGAAGTTATTACAACATTGGTATATCTTTTGTAAATACTTTTAATAGGAAAGCCCGATAAAAATACGATTTCTTGAAAATGTACACATATTACTAATTAGCATTACTCTCTATATGTTTTGTATGATTAGTGTATAGAAAACTACTATACCTCTATAGTTTGCAGGAAATTCCATAATATCGTGACATGAGAAGAATCATACCAATAGTACTATTACTCTGTATCACGATTTCAGCAACTGATGCGATTCAGTTTATGAAATTGCCTGCCTTGACTTCTCATTATCTTGAGCATAAAGCAGACTCCGGAGATTTGTCCTTTGTTGATTTTCTGATGATGCATTATGCGAGTCATGATGATAATGATCATGATCAAGAAAAGGACATGCGATTACCCTTCAAGGATATGCATCAATCCTTGCAAACGGTGCAATTCTTATCTATACAGCAAGCCAATAATCCCTTTGATATCATCATTCATTCACAGCGATCTGCATTCATGCTAGCTGATGAAGACTCTGAATATTCACATTTCACTCCTTCCATTTGGCAACCACCAAAACATGAACATGCATAATCTATTATAGCATTGTTCACATTTTGGATTTTACATTCATGTTGAATGCCATCATTGAGTTTTCCATTCGGAATAAACTCATCATAGCATTGGGCACTATTGCATTGATAGTGTTTGGCGCTTATGAAACAACAAAACTCCCCATTGATGCCGTACCGGACATCACCAATAATCAAGTGCAAATCATCACGGTTGCTCCTTCATTCGGTGCCACTGATATTGAAAGGCTCATTACATTTCCGATTGAGCAGGCATCGAGTAATATTTCAGGAACACTTGAGATACGAAGTTTTTCTCGATTCGGATTATCACTTGTCACTATTGTCTTCGATGATAACACAGATATTTATTGGGCAAGACAACAAGTAAGTGAGCGCTTGCAGAAAGTAAAAGACATCATTCCTAAGGGAATCGGTATGCCGGAGATGGGACCGATTACTACCGGACTTGGTGAAATTTATCAATATGTGGTAAGAGCAAAAAAGGGTTATGAACAGAAGTACGATGTGACAGAACTTCGAACAATTCAAGACTGGTATGTGAGAAGACAATTACTTGGCGTTCAGGGTGTGGCTGAAGTTAGTTCATTCGGTGGGAAAGTCAAACAATATGAAATCTCCATCAATCCATCTCAATTGCATGCTTTGAATCTTGGGATTGATGATGTATTCACCGCACTCGAACAGAATAATCAAAATACAGGTGGAGCTTATATTGAGAAAGGGCCGACTCTGCTCTTCATCCGGAGTGAAGGATTAATTGGATCCGTGGATGATATTGAAAATGTTGTGATCAAAAACACAAGTGAAGGCATTCCAATATTACTTCGTGATGTGGCAAAGGTCTCCATGGGACATGCAATTCGCTATGGCGCAATGTGCTATAATGATGAAGGAGAAGTTGCCGGTGCTGTCGTGATGATGATCAAAGGGGGAAATAGCAGTGAAGTCATCAATAATATAAAATCCGAAATAGAACAGATTCAAAAGACCTTACCCGAAGGTGTGATCATTGAACCGTTTTTGGATAGAACAAAAATGGTGAATAATGCAATCAGCACGGTAAGCACGAATCTCCTGGAAGGTGCATTGATTGTGATCTTTATCCTCGTTCTTTTTCTGGGAAATTTCCGTGCGGGATTTCTCGTTGCTTCCATGATTCCACTTTCGATGCTCTTTGCCATCATCATGATGAATCTCTTCGGTGTCAGCGGAAATCTCATGAGTCTGGGAGCATTGGATTTTGGTTTAATCGTTGATGGCGCCGTCATCATAGTAGAAGCAGTCATGCATCAATTATCACATGGTAAAAGGTTTAGAGGACTGAGACTTACCCAAAAAGAAATGGATGAGCAAGTAGGAATATCCGCAAAAAAGATGATGAATAGTGCGGTATTTGGTCAAATCATCATACTGATAGTGTATGTACCGATTTTGTCCTTACAAGGAATTGAAGGGAAGATGTTTACTCCTATGGCACAGACAGTTGCATTCGCATTGCTTGGCGCATTTTTGCTTTCGCTCACCTATATTCCCATGATGAGTTCTTTACTCATTAATAAGCAAATAGCAGATGCACCATCAAGATCTGATATCATCATGGGAAAGATTGAAAGAGTTTATCAACGCTATCTTGCAATACTATTAAAGATTCCAAGAAGAATACTGACTCTTGTGATTGGTATGTTAATAGTGTCCATCATCACATTGTTTTCAATGGGCGGCGAATTCATCCCTGCTTTGGAAGAAGGAGACTTTGCAGTGGAAACCCGATTGCTTACTGGTAGCAATGTTTCTGCTTCGATAGAATACACACAAAAAGCTGCAAGAATCATCAAACAACAATTTCCTGATATTGAAAAAATTGTGACAAAAATTGGATCGGGTGAAATTCCAAATGATCCAATGCCAATAGAAGCGGCTGATTTGATGATTATCATGAAAGACAAAAAAGAATGGACATCTGCCTCGACTTTTCCGGAGATGGCTGAAAAGATGAGCAATGCTTTGAAACAATTACCCGGAGTTACATTTGGATTTCAATATCCGGTTCAAATGAGATTCAATGAGCTGATGACCGGTGCCAGACAAGATGTCGTATGCAAAATATTCGGTGAGCATTTGGATACACTTGAGCGCTATGCGAAACAACTTGGAGGTATTATTGGAACGATAGAAGGAGCCACGGACCTCTTCATTGAACCGGTAAATGGCATGCCACAAATCATCATCAATTATAATCGCGATATCATTGCTCAATATGGATTAACGATTGCACAAGTGAATATGATCATCAATTCTGCTTTTGCAGGATATACAGCTGGTACTGTATATGAAGGTGAAAAACGCTTTGACCTTGTGATTAGAATGCATAAGCCCGAACGAAAGAGTATGGATGATATACTCAATCTCCTCATACCGCTAGGAAATGGGAATCAGATTCCATTGCATCAACTTGCGAGGATAGAATCTATCAATGGACCTAATCAAATTCAGCGTGAAAATACAAAACGAAGAATCGTGATTGGATTCAATGTTCGTGGTAGAGATGTCCAAAGCATCGTGGAAGAATTGCAGAAAAAAGTAGATACAGACATACGTTTTGTACCGGGTTATTCTATCACTTATGGAGGTGCTTTTGAAAATCTGAATGATGCAAAAGCAAGACTTGCAATTGCTGTTCCAATCGCATTGATATTGATTTTCATTCTCTTGTATTTCTCCTTTTCATCGGTCAAACTCAGTTTACTCATTTATTCAGCAATCCCGCTTTCTGCTATCGGTGGTGTACTTTTTCTTGCTTTGAGAGGAATGCCATTCAGCATCAGTGCAGGAATTGGATTTATCGCATTATTTGGTGTTGCTGTGCTAAATGGAATCGTTCTCGTGGCAGAATTTGTGCGATTGAAAGAATCAGGAATGAAGAATGTGATGCGTATCGTATTGATGGGAACGAAGATACGATTAAGACCGGTGCTTATGACCGCATGCGTGGCCTCACTCGGATTTTTGCCAATGGCACTAAGCAATGGATCAGGTGCGGAAGTACAAAGACCCCTGGCGACAGTTGTGATAGGCGGATTATTCTCGGCTACACTCTTGACATTATTCGTACTGCCAATGGTATATATCCTTTTTGAGTCAACAGGAAGTTGGAAGAATGAAATACGATATGCCCTTTCACTAGGTAGAGGAAAACAACAATGAAAAAATACTTATTGCTAGTGTTCCTGAGTCTATCGTTCATATTCACTATCAATGCAACAGAGATTTCTCTCAAACATGCACTAGATAGCGCGATTGCACATAATCATGCAGTGAAGAATCAACGATTACTCATTGACTATAGAGAAATACTACGAAAATCAGGTTATACAATTGAACAAGCTGTCTTGTCATTTGATTATGGACAAATCAATAGTGTGTATTCTGATACAAAATTGAGTTTGTCCCAGCGCTATCAATTTCCAACGGTTTATTCTAAACAACAATCACTCTTGACTGAAGAATGGAATGCTTCGATTGTATCGAAGGATGTATCTATTGCACAAGTAAAGAAGACAGTATCGGATGTGTTTTATACGATTCTTATCCTGAAAAGAAAAGAACGGATCTTATTGGAAGCTGATAGTATCTATTCGGAATATGTGCGGATATCAAGAGTACGACTTGAAAAAGGGGAAAGTACAATTCTTGAGAATTCATTTCATGAAATTGAAAAGGGTTCCATCCACATGCAATTGCAAGAATTACGTAATGCACTGCATGTGTATGAAGTCCAGTTTCACCTATTACTCAATACCATCGATTCATATATGCCTGCTTCCGCAGAATTGGAGGACATCAATTCATCATTGATTATCAATGACATTACAAATCATCCTCTACTTCGGCAAGGAAGGCAGTCCATTGAAATTGCAAAAGCACAATATGCATTGGAACAGTCACGATTTCTCCCTGATCTACTCATCGGTATTTCAAATCATAGCATACAAGGAGTTGGTGCCGATGATGTATTATATCCTGCTTCCCGAAGATTCAATTCATTATCCATTGGCATTGGCATACCACATCCATTTGGAGCACAAACTGCAAAAATTGAAGCATCTGAAACTGCCGTGAAGATCACAGAAGCAGAGTATCAATTTCAATTGAGATCTGTATATGCTGAATTACAATCGGCACTCGTACGCAGAGACTCAGTATTGAGTATGATTCACTCTTGGAAACAATATCAAATACCAATCATTGAAAAAGTGAGAAATGCCGCCAATGCGCAATATATTTCCGGTGAAATCACATATCTCGAATGGACGATGTCCATGCAACATACCATGACCATCCAAACGCAGTATTTGCAATTATTGCAAACATATCATGAGTTAACAAATACAATCATTTATCTTCAACAACAATGAAATACATATCTCTCATTATATCCTCAATACTCATTCTTTCAGGATGCAATTCTTCATCTGAAAAACAAGTGGACTCAGCACCAATTGTGAAAGGAGATGAGATTCAACTCACTACTGAACAAATGAAATTGGCCGGAATTACAATTGGAACTGTCGTGGACACAGCACTTTCAGGTACTCTTCATGTTCATGGGAGAATTGATGTGCCTCCGCAAAATCTTGCATCCATCACTGTACCAATGGGTGGTATTATACGATCTATTAAAGTAATGCCCGGCATGAAAATCCGAAAGGGTGAGTCAATCGCGGTATTGGAAGATCAGGCATATATTCAATTGCAGGAAGACTATCTCACGACGAAGGCAAAATTGTTACAGGCAGAATCTGAGTATAATAGACAAAAAGGGTTGATGGAAGCAAAGGCAGGAAGTGATAAAACGCTAGAAAAAGCCAGAGCTGAATATCAAATGTTGAAAGTGATCCAAAACTCACTTGCGCAGAAATTACGCTTGATATATATCAATCCACAGAATGTGAATGAACATACGATTTCGAGATCTATTTCCATACCGGCACCATTTACAGGATTTGTCACAAAAGTTATGGTGAATGTCGGACGCTATGTGAATCCAGCCGATATTCTTTTTGAAATGGTTGATCCGAGTGACATACATCTTGCTTTGAACGTTTTTGAAAAAGATCTTTTGAATCTCTCCATAGGTCAAACATTACAGGCATATCTCAATAGCAAACCTGATCAAAAACATGAATGTGATATCATTCTCATCAGTAATTCCATACATGAAGATGGAACAGCTGAAGTTCATTGTCATTTCAAAACGTATGATTCATCTCTTGTTCCGGGTATGTTTATGAATGCCGACATAGAATTGTCAAAACACAAAACAATCGCAATACAGGATGAAGCAGTGGCAGAGTTTGAAGGCAAACACTATATGTTTCTCAAGTCCGGGAATAATAGTTTTCGGATGCATGAAGTAAAGATCGGAGTACGAGAACATGGTATGGTGGAAATACTCGATGGAGAGGCACTGTCACATGCTCAAATTGCCATTGATGGCGCCTATTCACTGCTCATGGGAATCAAGAATATTGAATGATGGATGAATTCTATCGTATCTTTGCATATCATATTTCATTCATTCCGGCTTATGAAGCTTCACATCATCTATCGCATTTCCGATGCGGGGTATTCCAAAGTGAAACCCGCATATATCACCAATGAGCATTGTCTGAGAAATGCTATTATGGTATTTCAGGATGCGGAATTTCATGTGATAGCCGATAATGTTTCCGAAGAAACATATGCAATGATATGTCGATATGTGGAGCCTAATCGCATTTCCCGTGTATCTGTCGGACATGGTGCGGGTACATTCAATCTGGGTCTTGATCTGGCATTGACTTTTGCCGATGATGATATCGTCTATCATCTTGAGAATGATTATCTGCATCGACCAAATTCATCTCATCTCATTCAAGAGATATTGAATCATGGTGCATCTTATTGCAGTCTCTATGATCATCCCGACAAATATCGAGCGCCTGCTTTGGGTGGTAATCCATTTGTGGATAATGATGGAGGAGAACCTACGAAAATCTATTGCATAGGTTCATCACATTGGAAGATCACCAATAGCACTACAATGACCTTTGCATCCAAGGTGAAAACACTGAAAGATGATATCAAGATTTTGAGAAAATGGACGAATAAGGGACATTGCCCAAATGATTTCAAGATGTTCCTCGAATTGAGAAAAAAGGGTAGGGCATTGATGACGCCCATTCCGGGATATGCAACTCATGGCGAAACTCTCTATTTATCACCGTTTACAGATTGGGAATCCATTGCTTTGTCTGAATGAAAAGCAAGCATTTCCTCATAAATCATTATCTTCGTGGCACTTATTTCATCAATTATTTTTCAATAAGGATATTTCATGATCCGTTCAGCAATCATTGCAATGGCATGCTTCGGACTTTTCTCCGTTCAGGCATGTTCACAATCATCCGAAAAAGGAGCACCGATGGAACTCAAGAACCAGCAAGACAAAGCAAGTTATAGTATCGGTGTGAGCATCGGTAAAAACTTGAAAGATCAAAAAGTCGAAATCCAAACCGACATTTTGGTAAAAGGCTTGCTTGATGCATATACAGGCGCAAAAACACAACTCACCGAAAAAGAAATGGGCGATGTATTGACCCAATTCCAACAAGAAATCATGGCAAAAGCTCAAGAAGAAGCAGCCAAGAAAGGTGGTGAGAATAAATCAAAAGGTGAAAAATTCCTTGCTGATAATAAAAACAAACCCGGTGTTACAACTACTGCAAGTGGTCTTCAGTATTCTGTCATCAGCGAAGGAACAGGTCCGAAGCCAACAGCATCTTCAACTGTGAAAGTACATTATACCGGAAAGCTCATCGATGGCACAACATTCGAT
>Ga0172373_10006829_pt1 | contig 15037 bp, 15 predicted proteins | sample Lak10m_2_FD_114546 | JGI IMG/M metagenome (GOLD analysis project Ga0172373, IMG submission 114546) | Freshwater microbial communities from Kabuno Bay, South-Kivu, Congo - kab_092012_10m | ecosystem: Environmental > Aquatic > Freshwater > Lake | place: Democratic Republic of the Congo... | reverse complement strand
GTCTGGCCCTGCAACGCTTCGAGCCACAGTCCAGTGGAATCCTGCAGAACTTGGCACTCGGAGCGATCCATGGCAGCCCACGGAACATAGCGGTCGGGCCACGATTCGGTTGGAAGTGGGGGAAACCGTGGCAAGATCACGTTGGGTTGGGCGTTTCAGTGCCTGAACCCTTCAAGCCCGCTGGCCACCTCAACCGATAACGACCCCATGACTGCTCTTGCCGACCAACGAACCTCCGAACGCTACGGGGTCCACGCCCCGTGCACGGCGGTCCGCGTCGAGACTCGTGGCTGCGCTGGTGTTCCGCTCGAAGGCCACGCGTACGACATCTCTGCCACCGGCCTGAGGTTCGAACTGGATGAAGGCCTGAAGGTGGGTGAGCCGCTGAGCCTCGAAGTGCTGCTTCCCGGTGCCGGCGGCTGGGTGCGCCTGGCGGGCCGGGTCGTGAGGCTGTTCGATGAGGCCGATGATCCAGGGCCGCGCCGCATGGCGCTGCACGTCGATTCGTTCGAGAACGAGTCGCATCGGGAACGGCTGCTCGGTCACCTTGACCGCGGCTACCTGATGATGGCCTGATCGGTCCGCGAGCGCCCCATGCCATCCAAGCGATCGTCGACGGCGCCGGCTTTGGGCAAGGCGTCTGCGGGCAAGGCGTCTGCGGGCAAGGCGTCTGCGGGCAAGGTGTCTGCGGGCAAGGTGTCTCGTCCTTCCAAGAAGGCCTCGCGCAAGCCAGCAGCCAAGCCCGCACCGACGCCAGCAGCCAAGCCCGCACCGACGCCGGCCGCCAAGCGAAGCCGCGCCGCGACTGGGCGCAGTCCTCGCTCGGCCCCCCCGAAGCGCGACGAGCGATTTGCGCTGATCGGCCACAGCTTCACCGATGCTGCGCTCCTGCGTCTTGCGCTCACGCATGCCTCGGTGAGCGACACTCGGATGGTGAGCAACGAACGCCTCGAGTTCCTTGGCGATGCCGTACTCGGCCAGATCATCTGCGAGCACTTGTATCAACGCTATCCCGATCGCCTTGAGGGCGACCTCACCAAGCTCAAGTCGTACCTCGTCAGCCGCGAGATGTGCGCGCAGCTGGTGCGCGAAGCGGGGTTCCATCGGATGATGTCCATCGGCAAGGGCATGATCAGCGTGGAGCAGCTTCCCAAGAGCGTCCTGGCCGGGCTCTTCGAGAGCCTGGTCGGCGCGATCTACCTCGATGGCGGTGCCGAGGCAGCGCGCTCCTTCGTGCTGCGTCACATGGAGCCCCACATCGAACGCACGCTGCAGCTTGGCCACCAAGAGAACTACAAGAGCGTGCTTCAGCAGCTGGCGCAGCAAGCCGGTCTCGGCTCGCCGACCTATTCGGTCATGGCCGAGCGTGGCCCCGATCACGAGAAGAACTTCGAGATCCGGGCGCAGATCGGCGATCGTGCGTTCACCAGCTGCTGGGGGATGAGCAAGAAGGCGGCGGAGCAAGGCGCAGCGCTGCATGCGCTGCGGGAACTTGGGTTCGTCATCGACGGCCCGACCGGCCCGCAGGTGCAGGTGCCTCAGTCGATCGACGACACGATGCCCTGAGCGATCTCGCTCGGGTTGAGCGCGTCGGTGGACACGACCAGATCGGACAACCGTTCGAAGGTTGGCCATCGCCGTGCGCGAATCTCGGTGACTTCCTGGTCTGGCGCGGCGCCTGTCAGGCTCGGCCGCGTTCCCGGCGACGTGCGGATGCGCTCGCTGAGCAACTCATCGGGAGCATCGAGCAGGATGATCCGCCAGCCCGACGCGCGCGCGGCCTCGATCATGGCGTGAGCACCTGGCGCCATCGGCGTTCCGCCGCCGAGGGCGATCACCGTGTGGGTGCCGGTGCGGAGCGCGTCATCGAGGGCCGCGACTTCGAGCGCGCGAAAGGCCGGCTCGCCCAGCGCGACGAAGGCATCGTGCGCGGAGCACGAACCCGCCGCCAGAGCGACGGCATCGTCGAGATCAAGGAACGTGCCGCCCGAGAGGCGCGCGATCGCTCGTCCGACCGACGACTTGCCGGTGGCTCGAAGACCGATCAGGATGAAGCGTTGCATGGGCAGGGGCGGTGCCATGCGCCGGGCAGAACCTGCATGAAGAGCATGACAGGCATGACAAGCATGACAAGCATGACGAGCACGCCGATCATGCGGGAGGGCGCACGGCGCTCAGCGCACGCGGATCGCGCGGCCGAGGCGGCGCTTACGATTGATGATCTTGCGGCCCTTGCGCGTGCTCATGCGGCTGCGGAAACCGACCGAGCGGACCTTCTTCGTACGGCTGACCTTGTGGGGATAGTGCATGGCGATCTCGGTGGTTGGCCCGACAGGGCGAGCCACACAGGCTAGCGGCGCTTTCGCCAGAGGGCAAGCCGCTCGGTCCGTCCTGACTTCAGTTATCAGTGAACACCCGGTGCGGATCCACGGCCGCGCCCCGGGGCGGGGCGATCACGCCGTGGCGTGTCGCGAGAGTTGGCCCTCGACCAGGAAGATCACCTCGGTGGCCACCGAGGCCGCCAGATCAGCGATGCGCTCGAAGCGCTGCGCCATGGCCATGATCTCCAGATCGGCCTCGACCCACTCCGGATGGGCGGGCATCTGCTGGCGGGCCCAGAGCAGGATGGCCTTGTTGATGTCGTCGACCCGACGGTCGCTGTTGCGCACGTGGCGGCCGAGGGTGGCATCCTCGTTGCCCAGCGCCACCAGCACGTCGGTCAGCATGGTGCGAGCGGCGAAGGCGATGTCGATCAGGTCCCCCGGCAACTCGTCGTGCTCGATCTCGGAAAGCCGAAGGATGCGCTTGGAGATCCCGCGCGCCATATCGGCCATGCGCTCGAAGTCCGTGTTGATGCGCATGACCGCCAGCACGAGACGGAGATCGCCGGCGACAGGGTGAGCGAGCGCGAGCAGGCGCATGGCGTGCTCCTCGATCAAGGTCTCCATGCGATCGATCTCGTCGTCGCCTTCACGGACTTCATGGGCGGCATCGAGGTCGTTCTCGACCAGGGCATCGATCACGCGGGTCAGGCGCCGCTCGACCATGGCGCCCATGGTGAGCAGGTCGCGACGGAGGCTGGTGAGTTCGCTTTGCAGTTCGATCGGCATGTGGTCCCTCCTGGAATCAGCCGAAGCGGCCGGTGACGTAGTCCTCGGTCTGCTTGGACTTGGGATTGGTGAACAGGGTTTCGGTCTGGCCCGCTTCGATGAGCGAGCCTTCGAAGAAGAAGGCGGTTCGGTCGCTGATGCGCGAGGCCTGCTGCATGTTGTGCGTGACGATCACGATGGTGTACGCCGTGCGCAGCTGTCGGATCAGTTCTTCGACGCTCGCCGTCGACTTGGGATCGAGCGCCGAGCAGGGCTCGTCCATGAGCAGCACTTCGGGGCCGCCGGCGATGGCGCGCGCGATGCAGAGCCGCTGCTGCTGGCCGCCGGACAGGCCGAGTGCGCTCGCGTGCAGGCGATCCTTCACCTCGTTCCAGAGGGCCGCCGAGCGCAGGCTCTGCTCCACCAGGTCCTCAAGGTCCGCACGGCTGTGGCGCCAGTGCAGGCGCGGGCCAAAGGCGACGTTGTCGAAGATCGACTTCGGGAAGGGATTGGGGCGCTGAAACACCATGCCCACGCGGCGGCGCAGGTCGACGACATCGACCGAGCGGGCGAGGATGTCCTCGCCATCGAGCGTCAGCTTGCCGCTGGCCCGCGCGCTGGCGATCGTGTCGTTCATGCGGTTCATCCAGCGCAGGAACGTGCTCTTGCCGCATCCGCTGGGCCCGATGAAGGCCGTGACCTGGTTGCGGGGGATGTCGAGCGAGACTCCCTTGAGCGCCTGGAACGAGCCGTAGTAGCCATCGAAGCCCGCTGCCCGGATCGAGAGCGGCTCTGCGGCGCCGGGCGCGATCACGGACGCCGTGGCGGGATTGGTCTGCATCGTGGACATCCTGGTCATTGGAGTGGTGTCTGGAGCCGCTGCCGCACGAGGATGGCGAGGGCGTTGAAGGACATGAGCACCGCGAGCTGCACGATGATCGCCGCCGCCGCGATCTCCTGGAAGGAGGCCTTGGCGCGACCAGCCCAGTTGAAGATCTGCATGGGCAGCACGGTGAACTCGGACATCAGGTTGGCAGGGGTCTCGAGCACCATCAGCGGCGCCCCGAGCACCAGGATCGGTGCGGCCTCGCCGATCGCGCGGCTCATCGCGAGGATCGCGCCGGTCATCACCATCGGCAGGCTCGCCGGCAGCGTGAGGCGCGACACCATCTGCCACCGCGTGCTGCCGAGCGCAAGCGCACCTTGGCGCAGCGAATTGGGCACCGCACGGATCGCCTCCTGGCTCGCGACGATCACGATCGGCAGGACCACGAGCGCGAGCGTGAGCCCGCCCGCGAGCACGCTCGATCCGAAGGGAAGCCGAAGGTAGAGCAGCGAGTCGGGGCTGCCGAGCTCGATCGGTTCCGCGCCGGCGCGCCAGCCGAAGAACCTGCTGAAGGCCGTGAGCCCGATGATGCCGTAGACGATGCTCGGGACACCCGACAGATTGCTGATGTTGATGCGGATGAACTCGGTCAGCCGGCCTCGCTTGGCGAACTCCTCGAGGTAGATCGCGGTGCCCACGCCGACCGGCAGGGCCGTGAGCGCGCAGATCGTGCAGACCCAGATGCTGCCCACGAGCGGCGCCCGGATCCCGGCCTGGTCGGGCTTGCGCGAGGCGAAGTTGGCGATGAAGTCCGGGCTCAGGCGGTGGACGCCGTCCATCATGATGCTCACGATGAGCACCGCAAGCACGCAGACCGCCAGGCCCGTGCAGACGACGCAGGTGGCCAGGAACATCCTGTTGGCCAGAAGTCGACGGGCGACGGGAACGTGCGGGACGTCGGTCACTCGTACTCCTCCCGGAACCGCTTGAGGATGGCCGTGCCGGCGAGCGTCAGGGCGAGCGTCATCAGGAAGAGCGTGGCGGCCACGGCGTAGCTGGAGGCGTACTCAACGCTGTTGGCCTGGGCATCGCCCGTGAAGATCGCGACGATGAAGCCCGTCATCGTTTGCACCTGGCTCGCGGGATTCATCGTCATCTGGGCGAGGCCGCCTGCGGCCAGCGCGACGATCATGGTCTCGCCGATGGCACGCGTGAGTGCGAGCAGGAAGCTCGCCATGATCCCGCTGAGCGCCGCCGGCAGCACGACCTTGACCGACGTGTCGAACTTCGTGCCGCCGAGCGCCGAACTCCCGTCGCGAAGGCTCTGCGGCACAGCGCGCAGTGCATCTTCGCTCAGGGAGCAGACGATGGGCAGGATCATGATGCCCACGGCCAGCCCGGCACTGAGCGCGTTGTAGGTGCCGAACGCATCGCTCACGCGCTGCAAGGCCGGCGTGATCACCGCGAGCGCGAAGAAGCCGTAGACGACCGTCGGCACGCCGGCGAGAACCTCAAGCGCGGACTTGAGCACCACGCGCAGGCGCGGCGGCGCATACTCCGAGAGGAAGATCGCGGTCACCAAGCCGATGGGCAGCGCGAACGCTCCCGCGATCAGCGTCACGAGCAGCGTGCCGCAGACCAGGGGCAGCACGCCGAACTTCTGTTCGCCGCCGAGCAAGGGGCTCCACTCCGTGCCGGTGAGGAACGGGACGATGCCGATGCCCGGCTTGTCGGGGAAGCCCGTGAAGAACCCCCAGGCCTCGATGCCCAGGACGGCCACGATCGAGAACGTGGTCACGATCGAGAGCAACGAGAACGAGAGCAGGACCGACTTGACCACCCGTTCGCTGCGATCCCGCGACGACCGCGGGATCGGCGTGCCGCGTGCGGCGGAGGTGGTCGCGGCGGCTGCCGGATGGGCCATGGATGGATCCTACGGGCGAGCCCATGGCGCAGGGCGCGCCCGGCGTTCAGGCCGTGTTCAACTTCAGCGGTAGACCGAGCGGAACGTGCCGTGGATTTCCTTGCCGTCAGCGCCGACGAACTGCGTTCCGGTGCGCCGTGCGATCCAATTGGCGCGCACCATCGACTGCAGGTCCGCCGGGAGCTTGATGTAGCCCACTTCGGGCGCGAACTCGGGCGCCTTGTCGAGGAGGTAGTCGACGAAGGCCACGACCTGCGGCTTGGTCAGCGACGCTGCGTTGACATAGTAAAAGAGTGGGCGGCCCAGCGGCTGGTAGGTGCCGTCCTCCACGGTCTCGGGACTCGGGGCTACGGGCCCCTTGCCACCGTCGATGGCCACGCCGCGGAGCTTGCCCTCGTTCTCCATGAGGTAGGCGATGCCGAAGAAGCCGATCGCGTGCTTGTTGTCGAGGATCCCGCGCACGAGGACGTTGTCGTCCTCGCTGACGCTGATGTCACCGCGGACCTTGCCATCCTTGCCGATGACCGCTTCCTTGAAGTAGTCGAACGTGCCCGAGTCGGTGCCGGGGCTGAAGATCTGGATGGCTTCGTTGGGCCAGGCGGGATTGACTTCGCTCCAGGTCTTCACGCCGCCATCCACGTAGATGCGCTTGAGGTCGGCGATCGTCAGCGAGGTGGCCCACGTGTTGGCCTTGTTCACGACGACCGAGAGGCCATCAAAGGCCATGGGGAGCTCGACGAACTCGATGCTGTTCTTGCGTGCGAGCTCGACCTCGCCGGGCTTGATCGCGCGGCTCGCGGCGGTCAGGTCGATCTCGCCGGCGCAGAAGCGCTTGAAGCCGCCGCCGGTGCCTGACATGCCGACCGACACGTTGACCTTCGGCGCGACCTTCTTGAACTCCTCGGCCGCGGCCTCGGAAATCAGGAAGACGGTGCTCGATCCATCGAGTCGCACGGGGCCCGCGGCCTTCGTTGCGTCAGTGGCGGGGGACTGCGGGGCGGTGAGGGCGACGATGGCGGTGAGCGTGGTCAGGAGCATGGAAATCCTTGTCTGGAGGAGCGCGACCGTAGCACGAACAATGTTCAGTTGGTGTTAAGGAGCCTCGGGAAGCAGGCTCTTGCCGGCGTCGGCAAGCGGCAGGCGGATCGTGAACCGCGAACCCTTGCCGACCACGCTCTGCGCATCGACCGCGCCTCCGTGCGCAAGGGCGATGTGCTTGACCAGGGCCAGCCCGAGGCCCGTGCCGCCGAGCTCGCGGCTGCGCGCCTTGTCCACGCGGTAGAAGCGCTCGAAGATCCTGGGCAGGTGCTTGGCCGGGATCCCGGGGCCGTTGTCGACGACCTCGATCTCGACCACGTCACCGGCGAGCCGCCCCTCGACCTCGACGCTCGTACCGGTGGTTGAGTACTTGATGGCGTTCGAGACGAGGTTGGCCACCGCCTGGTGCACGAGCGTGCGGTTGGCGAACACGACGATCCCGGGTTTGCACGACACCGAGAGCGCGACCTGCTTCGCCCGCGCCGTGTCGCCGAGCTCGCCCTGCACGTCGCCGAGCACCCGGCCGATCTCGATCTCTTCGAATTCAAGTCCAGTCCGTGAATCGATCTGGTCGAGCGACGCGAGGCTCAGCAGGTCCTCGACGAGCATCGACAGGCGGCGCGTGTTGCGGTGGATGATCTCGATGAAGTGGCCGACCTGCGGCGGATCGTCATAGCCGATCTCCTGCAGCGTCTCCACGTAGCCCTTGATGTTCGTGATCGGCGTGCGCAGTTCATGGCTCACGTTGGCGGCGAAGTCCGTGCGCATCGACTCGAGCCGCTTGAGCCGCGTGATGTCGTCGAGCACCACGAGCAGCCCATCGATGCGGCCGTCGGTGCCCGGCAGCGGCTCGCTCGCGGCCTGCATGACGAGCGTCTCCACGCCTTCAAGGCGGATCTCCGCGCTCAGGTGCCCGCTGGCAGCCAGGGCTTCGCTCACGAAGCGGCTGAGGTCAGGCTGGCGCGTGGCTTGCTGGAGCAACCGGCCGCGGTAGTCGCCCGTAAGCCCAAGCAGCTGCTCGGCGATGCGGTTGGCGCTGCGGATCCGCTGTTCCCGGTCGAGGGCGATCAGCCCGTTGCCGAGCGCTTCGAGGATCGCCTGCAGTTCGTCGCGCTCGACGGTCAGCCGGGAGATCGTGGTCGACACGTCGCGCTGCGCACGCCCGAGTGCGCGAGAGACGCGAAACGCCTGGCCGCCCTGGGGCCGCTCGAACCGGGCGGGGAGACGGCCCTCGGCCATCGCGTCGAGCGCCGTCTCGATCATGCGCAGGTCACGCGCACGGATGGCGTGACGCAGCACGATGCACGCCGCTCCGCAGCCGAGGCCAGCGGCGAGCCACGCGCGCGACGGCGCGTCGCTGGTGAATGCGACGACGACCAACCCGCCCGCGGCCAGGAGCATGGCCCAGGACAGCGTGCGCAGCACCGAGGTCGGCACGTTGGTCATGCGCGAAGGCTATCGCGCCAGCCGCAGCCGGCTCATTCGGTCAGGTCGTTCGGATCGCGGAAGCGGTAGCCCACGCCGCGCACCGTCTGCACGCATTCGCCCAAGGCGCCGAGCTTGCGGCGCACGGCGGTCACGTGCACGTCGACCGTCCGGCTCGACAGCACGGTGTTGCGGCCGTGCACGGCGCTGATGATCTGGTCGCGGGTGCGCACGAAGCCCGGACGCAGGGCCAGGAAGTGCAGGATCCCGAACTCGGTCACGGTGAGCTCGATCGTCTGGCCATCGACGGTCACCACGTGACGCTCGCGGTCGATGAGCAGCCGTCCGTTGACGAGGCCGATGCGCTCGGTGGGCTCGGTCGCGCCGGTCTTGCGCAACGCGTTGCGCAGCCGCGCCATCAGCACGCGGGGGCTGAAGGGCTTGGTCACGTAGTCGTCGGCGCCCATCTCGAGGCCGGCCACGATGTCCGACTCCTCGCCGCGCGCGGTGAGCATGACGACCGGGATCTCCTTGGTCCGGTCCTGGCCCTTCAGGCGTCGGCAGATCTCCAGGCCGTCGAGGTCCGGAAGCATCAGGTCGAGCACGATGAGGTCGTAGCCCGCACCCTGCACCATCTCGATCGCCTTGCGACCGTTGCGAGCCACGCTGACCTGCATGCCGTCGCGCTCCAGGTGGAACTTCACCAGGTCAGCGATCTCGTTCTCGTCCTCGACGATCAGGGCACTCGCGGGCATGCAGGGATTATGGCGGGCTTGGCATCTTTGTCATGTGTCCGGAGCGTTAAGAGTCGGTAAACCCTCTACGGCCGGATCGTGGTGCAGCAGCAGCCGGCGAGGCTGCGGCGTCCGGTGACGGCGGGCAGTCCTGGCGCCACGCCATCGAGGGCAAGCGCTCCAAGGATGGCCATGGCGGCGGCTTCGCGGAAGGCAGGCGGCCACTCGGCGGCGGTCGGCGGGGGGCCACCGGGCAGGCCGTCGCGGAGCGCCCCGTCCAGCGCGAGATTCAGCACGCCACCGCCGGCCAGCGCGAGATGCCGCACGTGGTGACCACGAAGGGTGGCCACGATGGTCTGGGCGATCGCCGACACCGCCGTGGCGCAGGCATCGCCGGGGGCGAGGTGCGCAAGCATCGATGCCGCGGTGGCCACGGATTCGTCAGCTGTGCCGAGGCTGCGACCTGAGCTCGCCTGCACAGTGAGCAGGTTCATGACGGGCTCGAGTGCGGCCCGGTCGACCGCGCCACCCAAGGCTGCCGTGCCATCCCAATCGCATGGCTGCCCGAGTCGCATGCGTGCGAGTTCATCGAGGAGCTGGTTGCAGAGGCAGATGTCGAAGCCGCGCACGGCGGACGGATCGCTGCCCCGAGGGGGAAGCACCGTGGCGTTCGCGAAGCCACCGAGGTTCACGACTGCGGTGGGGTCGGCACCGGCATACATGATGAAGTCGCTCGTCGGCGTGAGCGGGGCACCTTGGCCGCCGGCAGCAAGATCGGCGCCGCGAAGATCGTGCAGCACGGGCACACCCAGCGCTTGGGCCACGGGCCAGGGAGCACAGAGTTGCAGCGAGACTGGCGGTGCGTGGTACAGCGTCTGACCATGCATGGCGATCGCCACTGGTGCCGCGGCCGTGCGGGCGAGCTGCCGCAAGACCTGCACATGCGCCTGCGCGAGATCGTGCCCGAGTTGGGCCAGGTGGCCTGCGGTCAGTGGCTCCTGACGGAGCGCCGAGCGCACGTGTTCTGCGAGTCCCGGCATCGCGTCGTCGTAGGGCAGCGACGCGCCCCCGAGGAAGTGGGCGCGCATGGCCCAGCCATGCCCTTCGATCGCGACGGCCGCGACATCGATGCCATCGCAGCTCGTGCCGCTCATGCAGCCATGGATCACGCGCACGTCGCCAGCAACCATGAGGGCATTGTGGCAGAACCGTTACACTCGCGGGTCGCATGCACAAGCGCATCCTCGTCACGGGCGGAGCGGGTTTCCTCGGCAGCCATCTGTGTGACCGCCTGGTCGAGGCCGGCCACGACGTGATCTGCCTCGACAACCTGTTCACGAGCCAGAAGTCGAACATCGCGCACCTGCTGGGCCGGCCGAACTTCGAATTCGTGCGCCACGACGTGATCAACCCGTTCCACTTCGAGGTCGACCAGATCTACAACCTCGCCTGCCCGGCCGCGCCGGGGCACTACCAGTACAACCCGATCAAGACGATGAAGACGTCGTTCCTCGGGGCGATGAACTGCCTTGGCCTGGCCAAGCGCCTGCGTGCGCGCATCTTCCATGCGAGCACCAGCGAGGTGTACGGCGACCCCGAGGTGCACCCGCAGGTCGAGAGCTACCGCGGCTGCGTGAACCCGATCGGGCCGCGGGCCTGCTACGACGAAGGCAAGCGTGCCGCCGAGACGCTGATGTTCGACTACCACCGCATGCATGGTGTGCAGATCAAGGTCGTGCGCATCTTCAACACCTACGGTCCGCGCATGCATCCGTTCGATGGCCGCGTGGTCAGCAACTTCATCCGCCAGGGCCTGGCCGGCGAGACCATCAGCATGTTCGGCGACGGTTCGCAGACGCGGTCGTTCTGCTACGTGAGCGACCTGATCGATGGCTTCCTGCGCATGATGGAGTCGCCCGCCGAGTTCACCGGGCCGGTGAACCTGGGCAATCCGAACGAGTTCACGATCATGGAGCTGGCCCAGAAGACCATTGCCATGACCGGCGGCAAGGCACGCCTGGGCGCGAGCCGGCCGTTGCCGCCGGATGATCCCAAGCAGCGCAAGCCCGACATCACGCTCGCCCGAGAGCGTTTGGGCTGGGAGCCCACGGTGCAGCTGGCCGAAGGCCTGCAGCGCACCATCGACTGGATGAAGTCCGTCGACCTCAGCGACTTCCGCGCACCGACGCCGAACTACTGAGCCGAAGCCGTTCGATGCAGGCCGGGATCACCCGCACGGCGTGATCGATCTCGTCGCTGGTCGTCAGCCTGGACACGCTCAGGCGGATCGTGCCATGGGCGACTGGATCGGGAAGTCCCATGGCGCGGAGGACGGGAGATGGTTCGAGCGATCCGCTCGAGCACGCTGCCCCTGCACTGGCGGCGACGCCGCGCTCGGAGAGCAGCAGCAGGATCGCCTCGGCCTCGAGCCCGGGGAACGCGATGCTCGACGTGTTCCAGAGTCGCGGGGACCCGGCTGCGTTCACGATCGCGTCCGGGATGGCTTCAAGAATCGCTCGCTCGAGGTCGGGGATCAGCCGTCGACACGGTGCCGAGGCCGCATCGCCCGCGAACCACGCCGAAGCCGCCGCCGCCGCCACGCCAAAGCCGACGATGCCGGACACGTTCTCGGTGCCGGCGCGCCGCCCGAGTTCCTGCGGTCCGCCCGGCAGGGTCGATTCGATCGCCGCGCCCGCGCGCATGGCGATCGCCCCCACACCCTTGGGGCCGTGGAGCTTGTGTGCGCTGCAGGTCAGCGCATCGATGCCCAAGGTCGACCACTCGGCCGGTTCGCGCCCGACCCACTGCACGGCATCGGTGTGGAACACGACGCCGGCGGCGCGGCACCTGGCCGCGACCTCGGCGATCGGCTGGATCACGCCGGTCTCGTTGTTGGCCCACATCAGGCTGAGCACGCTGATCGATCGGCCGTGGTCGGCGAGCAGCGCATCGAGCGCGCCCAGGTCGATCACGCCATCGGGCTGGTGGCGCAGCCAGTGGACCGTGGTGCCGCGGGTTTCGAGGGACTGCGCGAGCTCGCGCACGGCGCTGTGTTCGAGCGCACTGGTCGCGATGGCGGGTCGTTCAGGCCGCGCGGCGACGGCGCCCAGGATCACGCGCTGTGCGGCTTCGGTGCCGCCGCTCGTGAAGGTCAGCGCGCGCGGCGCACAGCCGATGAGGTGCGCGACCAGCTCCCGGGCGAGCTCCATCGCGTGCCGTGCCTCGACGCCTGCGCGGTGCACGCTGCTGGGGTTCGCCCAGCGATCGCGCAGGCACGTGCCCATCGCCTCGATCACCTCGGGCAGCGGCTGCGTGGTCGCGTTGCAGTCGAGATACGCCTGCATGATTCAGGTCGCCTTGGCGCCGAGCGCGCGGATGAGCGCGTCGGTGCTTGCGTCGTGGGCCGTGGAAGTCGGCGAGCCCTCGAGTCCCTTGATCACGTCGACGGCAAGGGACTTGCCCAGTTCGACGCCCCACTGGTCGAAGGAGTTGATGCCCCACACGATGCCTTGCACAAAGGTCGAGTGCTCGTAGAGGGCGATGAGCGCGCCGAGGGAGGATGGCGTGAGTGCGTCCGCCCAGAGGAAGGAGCTCGGTCGGTTGCCGGGGAAGGTGCGGTGGGGGACAAGCGACTCGGAGGTGCCCTCGGCCTTGACCTCGTCGCAGGTTCGGCCGAACGCGAACGCCTGCGCCTGCGCGATCGCATTCGCGTTGAGCAGCAGGCGATGACGGCCGAGCGGGTGCGCCGCCGTGCGAAACGCGATGAAGTCGATCGGCACGATCGTCGTGCCTTGGTGCAGCATTTGATAGAAGGCGTGCTGCCCGTTGGTGCCTGCCTCGCCGAAGACGATCGGGCACGTGGGCCACGACACGGTCTCGCCGTGATCGTCCACGCGCTTGCCGTTTGATTCCATCAGCAATTGTTGAAGGTAGGCGGGAAAGCGCGCAAGCAGCTGCTCGTAGGGAAGCACGGCCAGGGCCGGCAGGCCGAGCACGCTGGCGTTCCACGCGCCGATCATGCCCATGACCACGGGCAGGTTCGATGCCAGGGGTGCCGTGCGGGCATGCTCATCCATGGCGTGGAACCCCGCGAGCAGCTCGCCGAAGCGTTCAGGCCCCACCGCCACCATGGTGCTCAGCCCGATGGCGCTGTCCATGCTGTAGCGGCCGCCGACCCAATCCCAGAACCCGAACATGTTGCCGGGATCGATGCCGAAGGCACGGACCTTCGCCTCGTTGGTGCTGACGGCGACGAAGTGGCGGCCGACCGCTGCTTCGCCGAGCCGCGACACCAACCAGGCACGTGCGCTGCCGGCATTCTCCATCGTCTCCTGGGTCGTGAACGTCTTGCTGGAGATGATGAAGAGCGTCTGCTCGGGATCGAGTCCATCGAGCGCGACCGTGAGGTCGTTGCCATCGACGTTGCTCACGAAGCGGCAGTCGAGTTCGCGCGTGCGCCAGGGCTGCAGGGCCTGGTAGGCCATGGCCGGGCCGAGATCGCTGCCGCCGATGCCGATGTTGATGACGTGGCGGATGCGCTGTCCGGTGGCGCCGAGCCAGGCGCCGGTGCGCAGGGCGGTGGCGAAGCGCGCCATGCGCTGCAGCGTGTCGTGCACCTGGGGCACCACGTTGCGGCCATCGACCTCGATCGTCGCCGAGGCTGGCGCGCGCAGCGCGGTGTGGAGCACCGAGCGCCCCTCGGTCCAGTTCAGTCGCGCGCCCGCAAGCATGGCAGCGAAACGCTCGGGCACCTGGCGCTCGCGCGCCAGGTCCAGCAGCAGCGGCATCGTGCCCGGCTGCATGAGCTGCTTGGACCAGTCGAGCGTCCAGCCCGCACCGGTCGTGGTGCAGCGTGCCGCGCGGCCGGGTTCGGCGCGGAACGCCGCGCGCAGGTCCACAGGATCGATGGCACGGTGATGCGCGAGGAGGGCCTTCCACGATGCGCCGTCGCACAGCCGGCTGCGGAGCGGCAGGGAGCATGCATCGATCGTCGCGGTCGGCATGACGGAACTGTAGCCCGTCCATGGCCAGTGCCGCGGGGTACAGTGGCTCGCATGAAGCAGACTGCCTTGCTGAACTTGCTGGGCCAGAGCCCTTGGCAGGACAACATCACCCGCCGCATGCTCGATGACGGTTCGCTCGCGCGCACGATCGATTCGCTCGGCATCACCGGCCTGACCAGCAATCCGACCATCTTCGAGAAGGCGATCGGTTCGGGTTCCGAGTACGACGCGCAGGTCAAGGCATGTGCAGCGCGAGGGCTCGATGCCGACGCGACGTTCTTCGAGCTGGCGCTCGAGGATCTCTGCCGCGCCTGCGACCTGTTCTTGCCGATCCACCGACGCACCGGCGGCGTGGACGGGTGGGTGAGCCTGGAGGTGAGCCCGCTGCTTGCCAACGACACGCAGAGCACGGTCGAAGCGGCCGTTGCGCTGCACGCTCGGGCGGGGCGCCCGAACCTGTACATCAAGGTGCCGGGCACGCCCGAGGGGCTGCCGGCGATCACGGAGCTGATCGCTCGCGGCGTTCCGGTCAACGTCACGTTGCTCTTCGACGTGGCCCAGTACGAAGCCACGGTGCTGGCGTACATCAAGGGCCTCGAGCAGCGCGTGGCGGCTGGGCTGCCGCCCGAGACCTGCAGCGTGGCCAGCGTCTTCATCAGCCGCTGGGACAAGGCCACCGCGAGCCTGCCCGAGAGCCTGCGCAACCGGGTGGGCATCGCGATGGGGCGCGCGTGCTACGACCGTTTCCTGGATCTCTTCTCGGGCGATCGGTTCGAGGCCCTGCGGGCCAAGGGCGCAAGGCCGCAGCGCTTGCTGTACGCCAGCACCGGCACGAAGGATCCGGCGCTGCCGAAGTCGTTCTACGTCGAGGCGCTCTGCAGCCCCGGCACCGTCAACACGATGCCCGAGGATGCGCTGCATGGCCTGGCCAATGCGGGCACGCTGAAGGCTTGCTTCGTGCCCGGTGATCCGGCGACCGCCGAGGTCTTGAAGGGCGC
>Ga0172373_10006828_pt1 | contig 15040 bp, 5 predicted proteins | sample Lak10m_2_FD_114546 | JGI IMG/M metagenome (GOLD analysis project Ga0172373, IMG submission 114546) | Freshwater microbial communities from Kabuno Bay, South-Kivu, Congo - kab_092012_10m | ecosystem: Environmental > Aquatic > Freshwater > Lake | place: Democratic Republic of the Congo: South-Kivu... | reverse complement strand
CAGGCGCGCCGCCGTTCCCCAGTTTATCCATCACCAGTTTCAGCGCCACGTACAGGTCAGCATGACGCGACCCGCGCACCCGTTCCGCCATCCGACGCAATCGGGCAGTGGAATAAAACCGCACATACCGCTCGCGCGACTCGGCATCCGACGCGGGGTCATACAACAACTGGCGGTCTTCGGCAACGAACAGGAAGATGAGACGATAGACCAGCCGCAACAACTGACGATACAACTCCAGAGTGGATACCGCGCCCGAACTTAAAGCGCTTCGCAACGACCCGTTGGCTGGGTGCCCGATAAAGCCTTTACCCAACGCCTCAATAGATTTCTCCACCCCAACCCGCAAACCATCCAGCGCGCGAGTACCGCGTTCTTGTGCAACTTTTGACCATTGTTCAAGCCAACAGTTGGCAGTGGATAGTTGGGAGTTGGTTGTTGCACTTCCTACTCCCGAATCCCTATTCCCTAATCCCTCAAGCCTTGATTCATGACACACCAACCACAACACGACGAAGTCCGCGTACACTTCGCCGTTCATCATCGCTTCCAGATCGAACTCCAAATACGCCTGACGCGTCAAACTGGCATTATCGCGCAGCACCCGCATCCGCAACCCATTCGACACAAATCCCCACGTCCGCTCAGGACTGCGATTGAGCAACTCCTGCACCAAACTATGCGGGCTGGCTTTTGCCGCACCTGTCACACCCGCCATGCGCTTATCCAACTCCGCGCCGCACCCCACCAAATGGATCGGCACATTATCCCATCCATGCGAAATCGCATACGACTTCCCCTCGATCTCAATTGCCTTCGTAATCTGCAACCGCCCATAATCCAACTCATCGAACAGCGGCAGCAACCACTTCTCACGCGTCACCGAAGTCCCAGCGTCACCCTCAGCCAACCTCTCCCGCCCCGCCGAAAACGCTGCCCACGCGCCCAACAACCGATTCCACGAACGGTTAATCGCCTCATTGAGTTTCTCGCCAGAGAGGTGATAACTCTCAGGCGTCAGTCCACCGAGATCGTGGTCATTTTCCACAATCCGCTGGAGGAGGTCAACGGGCAGCAGCGCGCCTTCAGCGCGTATGGTCAAGAAGGGGGTGCGGTGATTGGTCATAAAATATTTTCTCTGGAAATCAAATCTTGCAAGAATGGCGACTCGTGCTCGTCTTCAGTCAAAATATAAAGTTTCTCTGCGGCGCGCGTTACAGCCACGTAGAACAAGCGGCGTTCTTCATCCAAAACATCTTTTTCAGTTTGTCCGAAAAACTTAAACAAGGCATTATCTGGATGAATCAGCGGAAATGCGCCTTCATTTGCGCGCAAAATAATCACAATATCGGCTTCCAAGCCTTTGAAACTGTGCGCCGTCCCTGCACGAATTTTCTCACGTGAATCACCAAGTTGTTTTTTCTCTTCAGGGCTAAAACAAGCATGTAATTTGCGCTCAAATTCAGACAGCATGATCCGTTCCATGTAATTGGTTCGGCTTAATATGGCTACGCTGATTTTATCTTTTTTGCTGCTCGGCGCCTTGACGATTTTTTCCCAGTTATCTTTATCGGTGATGATTTGATAACAGGCTTTCAAGTAACGGGCATTGATAAACCCGTTGTCGTTCACTTTTAGTCCGTTTTCGCGCTTTTCATAAAAAACAAAACGCTCATCCTTTTTGCGGCTTTCCGCGTAAGCATCACCTTCGCGCCACTCTACCCATACCTTATTTACAGATTGCTGGATAATCGCGCCGCCTTGCTTCTCTGGCAGCGATTGCCCTGGCTTGCCAAAACCTTGCATGACCGCATTTCCGCCTTCTACAATAGCCTTCTGGCTGCGAAAGTTGGTCAAGAGCGAAGTCTGTTGTCCGCCGAACATGCCAGTGAAGTTTGTAAAGTAGGTAAGGTCTGAACCAGCAAAACTATTGATTGCCTGCCAGTCATCTCCCACACACAGCAAATTGACCTGTGGGTTATATTTGCGAATAGATTGAATGACGTTGAAAAACAACGCTGAAAAATCCTGATATTCATCAATCAATACCCACTTCAAATCATTCATCTTTACAAAGCGGTCTTTGCGAGCGCCAAGACCGATACCGCATTCGCCAGAAGTTTGCTCAATCAAATTAGCGGCTTGCATCATCAAATCATCAAAATCCATTGCGCTTCGATTTGCAAGTTCTGCTTGGTAATCCGCGTAAATACGACTGGCAAGTTGAAGAAAAATATGTTCCCGCTCATCGGCAGGCGCATAATTCAATAAACGCTGTTGCACTTCAACAGTGTCCCACATCCGTTTTTTTGCTTTTTGAATAAACTGAACAAATAACGAGGTCAGGCGGTCAATCTGATTTCGCACCACCCTCTTTTCCAATTCTTTTTGTGGCAACTTCTCGCAAGCCACACCTGCTTCCTCTAATTGCGTTTTTATTAATGCCTCAAACGCTTCCCGCCCACTGCGCAAATCAGCGACGGAAAACTCAATCAACGGGATATTCTTCTCGCGCCAGTAAGAGCGCTTTTCTACCATCTGAGTTCGATATTGCTCCCAGGTTACATCCCACCAAGCAGGCACGTGTTTTCTCGGGTCATTTTCATCAATTCCCCAAAACTCGATGGTCATTTTGTGACCATAAAGCGAAAAGTCAGGGTGATAATTGTGTCCCGACCAGAACTCCAGCGCCTCATACGAATATGGAATATCGTGTTCGAAAAGAAAATCTGCCAGATATTTCTCGCCCGTAGACTTTACCCGCTCGCCGCCTAAAGTAATATCACGCTGGTTGCGAACGTAAAGATAATATTCTTTGTCATTAAGCAACGCGCCAGACCGTCCAACAGAAATCATTTCCTTGCGGAAGAACGCGTATATCTTCTCTTGCAGGTTTGGCGTCCATATCTTCCGTAATAAATCTTGCACAAAACTGGATAACGCAGGACGTGAAAGGTCGCCCTCCCCGTCGTCAAACAATAAATTCGCCTTTGGGTTTACCAACTGGTACGCAAGTCCGTGAAAAGTTCGCGCATTCTCAAAAGCATGAAAATTCATGTCTTTTTGAATACGCCCTTTAATCTCCGCAGCCGCCTTTTTGTTAAATGCCAGAATAAGTATGTGGTCTGGGTTGACGCCATAACAATCCATCAACATACTTGCTTTATAAGCAAGCACGCTTGTTTTACCAGAGCCCGCCCGCGCAGAGAGCAAGTGGCTTTGACTAACAATACTCAACGCCTCGGCTTTTTCGTCATTAATACTTTTGGAGTATTTTGTGGAAATAAAATTCTTGATAAAAGGCGCTTTTATTTCAGCGTACTCCCCTTCAAGAAAAAGCCCTGAATCTAGATACAAATTATCTGCCGCCTCAAACTGATTGCGCTCCAAACACTCCTTAATTTCTTCTGTCTTCCTATCTTTGATTTGTCGCTTTTTGTAATCAGCAACAAGTTCTCTGTAAATGCTTTCAGGGTAGTCATTCTTAATTGCGGCATACGCCGCTTCCGCGTCGCCAAATCTGTATTCATGCAAACAACTTTGCACTTCAAAAATTTTTGCGGCGATGAATCGTTTCCGTTCTTCCTTCTCTTTTTTTCTTTTGGCTTCTTCAAGTGACTCGCGGTAGAAATCAATAACTTTAGGGCTTTGTGCTAATCTGGCGATTCTTTCTGCTTCATCAAACCGATAATTTTTAAGGCAGTCAATAATGCGTTCTGTAAAAACCCGCTCTTGTTCCTGTACAGCCAATGTTCTCATAGCGTCGTAATCTAATAGGGCATCGCGATTGGAGTTATACAAGGCATCTGCGCTCGCGAAATCGTAATTTCTTAAATAGACCTCAATTCGCCGCTGAACATTTTTTCCTTTATTTTGTTCGTAAATAACTTTTACTGCTTCAATCAACAATTTCTTATCGTCAATGCATGAGACCAACAGCCTTTCGCGCATAGTCCCTTTTTGCGGGTTAGCAAGAAGAGATGGCAGATAGGCAGATATGTAATAGTCTGGATTGGAATCAAAATCAGACCAGCATTTTATTAACTCATTAACATCAGACAAGATTTGTCTGTTAAGGCTCGCTAAAGATTTAGGCATAGAAATTCAACAAGATAAATTCATTTGATTAAGTTAGGCTTTCGGTAAATACACGTAAATCCCAAGCACATCAGGTGGGAGGTTGGGTTCCACATGTGTTTGCACGCCTTTTTGTTTTGAAGCCAGCCTCACCCGCTGGTGGGCGTCCAGCAACTGATCGCCCAATTGCATCGCTATCTCATCCAAATGTGGGCGCAAAGAGTCAAAGCCAACAATCACCTTCTGCACAAAGTCCCGCGCCTGGTCGGGGTTCACGTTTTGGTCAGGGGCAGCCTGCAAGAGTTTCTCGGCTTCATCCTTACTTAACCATTCCGCGTTTTCTGGTGAGCCTCTATATGCCAAAAGTCCGCATTCTTCTGCAAGCAAGGGCTTATTCTCCTCGCCCTTCTTTTCCTTGATGATGTGATAGCGAAAGCGTACCAACAACACCGTTGTGCGCTTTTCCACCACCTTGGTGCGGATCACACCACATCTACGGGCAGGATTCTTCAACTCTTTTTCGTTTTGAGAATCTAGTGCGCTCTCCAACACAAACGATGAGAGGCTCTCGATCAATGGGTGAGTGCGGGTCAGGAAATATTCGCCGTCCCTGGTGTTTACATCAAAGCGGGCAGAAAACTTCGGCTTGTAGCCCGAGCCAAGTGACTGATTGAGCAGGTCCTTCAATCCCTGCGGGGCTTCGGTCAGATCCGCTTTCAGTGCTGCGCCATCCTGAACGCTTGCGCCTACCATTTTCAATGCATTGCGAGTGAAGGACGCCACATCAACACCAGAACCAACTGCATCTTGCGCAGCCTGCAATTCACGCGAGACCTCGTCCACTTTGATGGTCTCCTGCGCGAACAAAGTCCGCGAGCGTTTCTCGCGCTCAGTGACCGCATCCCACTTTCCATATAAGTCTTCGCGCGTGGGGCGCATATATTCTTCAAAGCCAGGCAGATAATTGTCCATTGCGCTCGGCTTGGATTTCAACAGCAGCCCCTCGAAGATCGCTTCCACAACCTTTTCTGTATCAACAGGTACGGGAACAGAAATTCCCAGCGAACTGCGAATCGTGCGATGTTTGCGTAGTAGCACATCCAGCACCACGCCATCAATCTGATTGTCCGTGCCGTAATAGGTCAACACGCGAACTTTCTTCGTCTCCTGACCATAACGATCGACGCGTCCCTCACGCTGTTCGTGTCGGGTCGGATTCCAAGAGAGATCGTAGTGCACAACTGCATCGAAATGTTCCTGCAAGTTGATACCTTCACTCAAACAGTCTGTGCAGACCAGAACGCGCTTCTCAGACTCTGCCAGATGACTGACGCGCGCTTCACGTTCATCGGGTGGCAGGGTTCCTGTTACCGACGCAACTTCCACGCCTTTGGGCAGCGCTTTGCGTAACGCCTCAGCGACATAGTCCGCTGTTGGGATAAAGCGGCAGAACAGGATTGGACGATAACCATCCTTGATCAAATCCCTGACCAGCTTGATGGCTTTGTTCAATTTATTATCTTTCTCGCCGCTCAGCGAATCCGCGATTCGTGCCATATCCAATAACTTTCGGCGATTGGATACCGCTTCAACTTCTTCTCCACCCATGTCACTACCTGGTGCAACGTCCATGCCCTCAGCCGCTTCGTCGTCTGTCATGTCAAATATTTTGCGCTTGCCAATCTCATTTGCTTCTTCGGGCGTCTCTGCATCCGCAGTCTCAGAGCGGTTGCGCAAGGTTGCCGCTGCAGCTGCTGGGCTTGAAGCCAATGAGCGCAGCAAAGCCAGTGCAGACCACCACTTTACTCGTTGGTGGAATTGATTCTTGCTTGTGTCTTGTACATCACGTACTGTCTCACGCGCATATTCAAGAACACGGTCGAATAGTTTTTTGTATTCAGGTGAAAGCGTGTAAGTATCTTCGCCTTCTTCACGTTCGGGGAAGGGAGTATCCGCTTGCATGTAATGACGAATGTCCGCTCGGCGGCGCTGGATGAAATGTTCCGCCAATTTGCGGCGATGTTTTTCGTGTTCTGCACCCGATAAGTCATCAGGTAGATTTTCGAAATCTTCATTTAACAAGACTAGCAGTGAGCGGAAGGCATCTTCTTTTCCACTGTGCGGAGTCGCTGTCACCAATACGATATGGCGGTTTGGGTTTTCGGCAAGTCCGCTTACTAATTGATAGCGCTGGTGTCGTCCACGTCCCTCGGAGCGGGCAGTGGTGTGTGCTTCATCTATGATCACCAACTCAGGGCAAGTGCGCAAAAACTCATCTCTGCGCTTGTCTGATTTTATAAAATCCATCGAGACGATCACATACGGGTGAAGGTCAAATAGGGATTGTCCGAGTGCGGCATTTCGTTCCAGTCTTGCCGCTGTACCAGGCAAAACCAACTCTGCTTCGATGTGAAACTTATCGCGCAATTCTGCCTGCCATTGTTCCGCCAACTGCGGCGGGCACAAGACTGCCAATCTGTCCACTTCGCCGCGGTCGAGCATCTCCCGCGCAATCAAGCCTGCTTCCACAGTCTTACCGATGCCTACGTCATCCGAGATCAACACGCGGACAGGGTCAAGTTTCAACGCCATCAATAGTGGTACAAGTTGATATGGTCGTGGTTCAAACGCCAGTCGTGCGAAGGAACGAAACGGGCCTGCGCTGGAACGAAATCCCAGCCGAACAGCATCACGCAGTAACCGCGCAGAGAGATAATCTCCAGTCAGTTTTGGGTTAGGTAAATCGAATTGTGCTTGTTCCACTTTTTCCAAAGGCAGAAAAATGCCTGCGATTTCATTGTCCGTTCCACCTAATGGGCGCAGGACAAGCATCTGCTCATCAGATTCTGGCAGCACCACCCATTCACGTCCACGCGCTTTGACGAGAGAACCAACTGCAAAGGTCATGACTTCACTCCAAAGATATGTGGGTGTTTGATGACAATTTTGTCCCAGTCATCTTTTACGTCAAAACGAATGACGGTATAGCCGATGTCTTCCATGCAATCTGCCTGATTGGTGTCCCTTTCTTTTCGGGAAGCGAATTCATGGTGTGGACCGTCCACGTAAATAGCAACACAATCCTTTTCGTACAGGAAGTCAGGGCGCGTATGGCAACTTTCAACCAATTTTTGAGCATGAGAAGGCAATGTCAAGTTTCGCTGCTCCATGAAGTCCAGCCATTCATGTTCAAGGTCAGACTGGCACAGATTATGTAATCTCTTCAAATGCTCTTCGCGCGATAATGCCGAAGGAGATGTTTTAGCAACCGTGGCTGTAAAATCCAGCAAAATATCCTTAATAGTTTTTCGATCAAGCAGGCGGTGTTCCCCTTGGTTGTAGTAACTCATCAAGCAGTTGTAGCATGCGGCTTCGCAGTTCTCGTCCACGCCTTCCGCATGGAATTTATCTTCGCCTGTCTGCGGGTCAAAATGGCACAGCTGCAACGCCAGCTGCGCTACATCCGCAAAAGCCTGTGGGTCATCCAGCAAACGCCGTAATACGCCCGCTCCACCCTCGGCTGATTCGTAAAACAGGATCATCTTGCGATTTTTAGACGAGGGCAAGGGCTCTGCAGAGAGTTCATTATCCTCCAGCTGATACTTGATCTGGATTGCAGACTTCAATACCGCTTGCAAAGAAGCCATTTGTGCTTCATCCAATTGCGTTGCTGGCTCAAACAATAAACTATTCTTCGTGTCCTCAACAAAGGGGATAACTCGCTTCGTTCTTCCCGATAGCGGATTGCCCTGTTCGTCTTTTTGCTCATCCTTTTCCTTTGCCCAGTAGCCGCGCTCAATGTCCAGAACAAATCCAAGTTTGGATTGATTCGCACGCCGTTTCCACCCGACATTGATGCGTGAGATGGTCGCGGCGCTCGCATAGGTCAATGTAGCGAGATCTTCGTCATCCTTCGTCAGCTTGGCGGATTGTGCTGAAAGATCACCAGCTTGAGTTTCCTGGAAACGAATGGCAGTACGCAACTCAAACCCCTGACGCATGCGTTCTTCCTCGTCCGAACTGATGCGGTCGCGTCGTCTGGTTGAAACATTTTGCAGGCGGAACAAAGGCGAAATCGCCACTTCCAACTGTGCATGGCATCGTTCGCAACGATCCTGGTTACCTGTCGATTCAGGATGGAAGTATCCGCATGCAGGACAGTGTTTGGCCTGCATAGTTGCCACACCGTCCCCTGAATCTGCAATCGGCAAATTAACCTTGCTGATCGTATAGCGCGAGCCTTCGTGGTAAATAATGGATTGGGGTCCAAATTCTGAAATTGCCAAAAAGCGCGGTCGGGAGAGGAATTCATCCTTATCGCCACGAATGCGACGTCCCGGAATAAATGCTGAGAGCGGCAGGCGCGGGAAACTGTAACCAGGCAAGAAACCCTCGCTGGCAAAGTAGCGATACGAATAAAAATCGGATTGTGCTAAATTCTTTGCATCCGTCAATAACTCAAGTTGGCTTTCTGCTTCTGCGCGAAGCCTCTTTGCCTGTTCACGGTCGGGAGCCGATCGGGACATGTCATTAATGATCTTCTGCTGAATAAACTGCTGGCCCTTTGCTGCCTGATACAGTCCGCGCCAACGCGCACACGCTTGATCGAATTTCTGTGGGACTTGATTCATCACTCCTTCAAGCCATGCATCACTGTACCAATCGGTTTTCTTGAGTTCTGCTTCCACTTCGCTCAAAAGCATTTTTGTTCTTTTGAGTGCTCTTTTTCTGGCATCGTCAGAATCCAACGCTGCCTGCACAAAGTCCAAAACCTTGAGCGTAGGGTTGTCTCCAGAAATATCAAGCAAGTCTTTGAGTGACCTGCCAAGATTTAAACTTGACTCTGCCAGCCATACGGCATGAACATGCGCGCGTAAAAGATCTTCATTGCTGATATCCAACCTTGGTGGAGTGACAGCGCCTGCAACCATCCTCTCCTGCCGTTTGAAATAATATTGGTCATGATTACTGCCTGTCGAGCAGTATGTAAATACCAGCGCAGGTTGCCCGCTACGTCCCGCACGCCCGCTGCGTTGGGCATAATTGGCAGGTGTCGGTGGAACATTGCGCATATTCACAACATTCAATTCTGAGATATCCACGCCTAATTCCATTGTAGGGGAGCAATATAAAATAGGCAATTTCCCTTCACGGAAGGCTCGCTCACGTTTCTCACGAACTTCATTAGGAACCTGAGCGGTATGCTCATGCGCTTCCAGTCCATGCATGTCTTTTGCCACACTTCTATAGAAATCAATAAAGTATTGATTTGTTTTTCCACCCTCGGCAGGTAAACGCGGTACACGGATTACGTCATGAAAGGGTTTTGCTCCATTCCCAACTTTCCACACCATTGCAGAAGCTGGCACCTGGTAACCATTCACTTCGTCCGGTCTATTCGCTTCCTGGACAATTTCAACCAGTCCACCAGCGCGCAAGGCGTCAAGTATTTGTTGGATCATTTCGCTTGCATCGTCGGTCTTTAAAGCCCCGTCAAAATTGGGGAAGGTGTTTTTTCTTCGAAGAAATTGCCCAAATCCCCCGCGCGCGGAAAGATACACATTGCCGCCATAATCATCATTTCCCTGTGATTGGCGTGAACGCGGAAATAGCACTGCTGCATGTTCCAGTTTTTCACTTTCATCTATTGCCCAGGGCGGGCTTAATCGCTGGCTGCTCAATTGTTTCAAGCTTTCCTGATAATTCGAATTCAGGTAATCCACCTTGATGGCCAGTTCACGACGCATGAAGTCCAGCAAGACTCTGCATACCTGCTGCCTGGTTTCAAGGCTTGCTCCAGCCAACGCGGGGTGAACATTTTGCCAGAGGTCTTCAGCAGAACAAACATCTCCAAGCGATGTGTATTCTATATCTAGCAAGCCGCACTGTTCAAGGTTGGGCGATGTAATGCGCCAACCGCGTTTCAGATCGCGATAGATTCGATATCCAAGCGCCTCACGCAAAGCTCGTTCTGTTTCATTTTTTTGAGCAAATCTGACGGTTGGGTCAACTGCATATAATGAAAAATCCAACCCGAGTGCATCAAATACTTTTTGGGGGAGAATATCATGGTAAACCCCAGCGCTGCCCGCTTGTTGAACGGCGCGGTAAATGGCAGAACGAAGCAGGATCATCTCAATGAAATCGTTGAAGTGTCCTGCCTGCAGGGAGGCATCCTGACGGTTATCGGTGAAGCTCAACAACTTCTTGACCTTGTCTTTGTCCTTCAAGTCCGGGTTGTTTCGCAAATAGCGAATCAGATTCAAACTTAGAATGGTGGTGTCCGTGCTTCTACCGCCGGAACTTAGCTGGGTCAACTTGGCAAATTCCGATCCCTGACGCGGATTGTATGAGACACCGCAGTGCAGGCAAAAGCGGAATTTACCTGGAAGGAATTGAACTGTGTTCCCTTCATCTGATTGCGCACCAGATGTGTCCAGATGAAATAGTTCCGGTAAATATTTTCGTTGAGACTGCTTTATTTGAATTCCGCCTTTTTTCTCTTCAAGCCAGTCTTCTGGTACGCGGTTGTTGACTTCATCTTCATCTATTGGCCATGGATTTTCCGTACTGAGAAATAAATAGCCGGTTTCCGAATCCTCATCATCTGCGCGATCTGAGAATTCACGTGAAATAAACAATTCCTCTTTTGTTTCGCGGTCCTTTATTTTACGGACGACATAATACTCCTGTCCGCATTCGCGACAAAATACAAGCGGCAATAATACGCGGGAACGGTCACCTGGTACATATTGTTGTCCCTGGATCGTTATATGTCTTTCATCTTCCTGTTCAATGGATGTGTAGACTGTATCGCCGCGATTAAAGAACTGGTGCAAACGGAAAGCAAAGGATGACATTCCTGTATCTGTATTTGTAACGTTGTAACCCTGCAGCAGAGTTTGTGCGATTGAACTGGCACAAGTCTCTTCGGAAAGTCTAGTCAATTGACTTAGCAGGGGGGCAACTCCATCTTTTCCAAGCAATTTTCGCGGCATGGCGCGCACCAACCGCTCTTTGTCGTCGGTTTTCAAGCCAAGATTGCTTTCGATCCAGCTCGCCAACGGGTCATTAACCAAGTCACTGTAGGTGACAAGTTTAGTCTCTGTCGAGGAGATTCTGCTTTTTAGTTTCTGCAATTGAGCAGGGTCGGAAAAATCCATCTCAACAGTGGAGCGGCGCAGGGTTTCACCGATAATATTTTCAGATAAAACAGTGTCACCAAATAACTTGGATGCTACTGCAGCAACATCCTTTTGTTGGTCTGCAAATCCACCTGTGCTTGAAAGCGTGGCAGATGTCCCGACACACTGGAGGTTAGTTGCATTTAAGGTGTTGCGCACTCTGCGAACAAGCATGGCAACATCCGCACCCTGGCGGCCACGGTAGGTATGTAATTCGTCCAAGACAAGGAATCGCAGCCCTTGCGCCTTGCTTACCAGTCTCTCCCGTTCTTCGGGACGGGTGAGGATAAGTTCCAGCATGACGTAGTTTGTAAGCAAAATATCAGGAGGATTCGCCATGATGCGATTTTTTTCTTCATCATTTTCCTGCCCTGTGTAACGTTCAAAAGTGACGGGACCCTTGTTGTCAGGGAAACCCAAATTTATGAACTTTTCTAATTCGCCCCGCTGACTGTTTGCCAGGGCATTCATGGGATAAACAATAATCGCCTGGATACCTTTACCGCTTCCATTTTTCAAGACAAAATCAACGATTGGGATGATATATGAAAGTGATTTTCCTGAGCCTGTGCCGGTCGTAAGCACATAATTTTTCCCCGATTGCGCAACACGAATAGCTTCTTCCTGATGTTTATGTAATCGTAGTTGACTTCCCCCAGAAGTTTCCTGGCTTTTTCGTAAAAAAATTGATTTACAGGTCTTATGTAGAATGCCTTCATCTACTAATTCATTAACAAAGTGAGCGGGCTCAAATGCGGGATTCAATTGAATTAATGGCTCTGGCCATAATAGACCTGCCATTAGTTGTTCGTCCACATGAGTACGAATCCGTTCATCCCTTATTTGGATAAAACTGGAAACATATGATTTATAGTTTTCAACGAGGTGGTTGCGAAGTTCAAACACATTCATAAGCGATGCTTCCTTCTCTTGTAAATTCTCCCTAAGTGTACAGGAAAGTGAACGATATAAACCCGAACTACTAATTTTGTACAAGGATAGACGAGAGGAGATAATTTGTCAATTACATACGTTACCCCTTTGTACGTCACCATATTCCACACTAATTGGCCCAAATTCCGCCTAGTATCAGGCGATACGTTTCATATAGCATTAAAGGATAGCGCACAAGAATGTTGTGCGCTATCCTTTCGGTCTGTGTTGGAGTCAAGTTCTTCAAACGAGATTGAAAGAAAATGCAAAATCGCTATATATCCTTCTGCCAGAGTTTGGCTGATTTTTTCATTGGAAGAATTTTTGATGAGCCAATCAGAGTGGGTTGGATCTGACTGCCCTCATCCATAATTATTTGGATGCAGGAAAATAGATCGGTCATGTTTTGAACTTCATCGAGGAATGTGCTAGCAGTTAAATAGAGGGAGTGTCCAAGACAGGAAGTAGAATAGAGGAATGAAATATCCAAGTTGTGGAGCGAATTGGCATCAGATGAAGGCAGGCTTCAACCACTCAGGAAGCCAGCGGTATAAATGTGGCGAATGCAAGAGAGCCTACACACCAGCATCGAAGGAAAAGGGGTACTCCCAAGAAACGCGCTTGTTGGCGTTACGCATGTATGTGGAAGGCAGCAGCCAACGGTCGATTGCCCGCATCCTGAAAGTGAGCCCGCAAAGCGTCTCCAATTGGATTGACGCCTATATCGCCAAGTTGCCGAGCGCGCCCAAACTAATTAGCTCTGTAATTTCAGATGGAAATTCTGAAAAATTGTTCTTAGAAAGATCTAAAGAATTTAGATTTATAAGATTAGAAAATCTTCTTGGTAAAGCAGATAAATCAAAGCCTATCAATGAAAGACTTCTTTGCTCCGTGCTAATAGCATGATTTACCCGTTGCAAGATCACTTTATCATCCATAATTTACCTTTCATGCGATCACGTTAATTTCTTTGAGATTTCTTCCCATTCTTTTATTTGCATCATTAAACTTGAGTGCAAGGATGTTAAAGTTTTGTTCTGATTTTCAATTTCACTAATTACATCATCATAAGTTTGAAGAAATGCACTAGCACTGTTACCGCTCCAGACATTATTTATTTCTTCACGAATGGTGTGTAAATTTTCAATAGTTTCCAGCAGATTTCCGTTATTTTCGCTAATTATTCTTGTCGCTAAGCGTTTTGTCTCTGCTATGTTCATATATAAAGTAGTCATTTGTTCATTCTCCAAAGGTAGATTTTTTACTATATCTCTTGCTCCAAATACTATGTTTTTGACAGCCCATTCTAATACTCACCCGCGAACTTCTCATGTACCCACAAAAACTCTTGGCGTTTGTTCATCACGCGGACGAGACCGCCGAAGCCAGGGTCTTTGGCTTTGAGCAGGGCGTGGAGTTCGCGCAGGGTGGAGCCGTCAGAGCGGAGGGCGACACCGTGTTCGAGATGAGTGGAATCTGCTGTGCCGAGGAAGTCGCCGATCTTAGCGGTTTCGCCGAGGGTCGCATCAATGATGGACTTGCCGAAGTCGAGTTGTTCTTCGATAAGTTTGTAGGCGGTTTCGTCGAGCGCGAGTTTGACGGCGGAGGAGGCGACGGGCAGCACCATGCCGAGCGTGCCTGTCAGGAATTTCAAATAAGGCGCGGACTTCTTGAACCAGTCGCGGTCGAGTTCTAGGTCGTAGACGCCTTTCTTCATGTCGCCGTTGTTGAGGACGGGCAGCGGCAGGCGCGAATGTTCACACCACAGGACGAGGCGGAACTTTTCACGAATCCAGGTTTTGGGATTAAAGGCGCTGCGGTCAACGGGGAAGAAACTGAACAGGCGCGGACCCTCTTTGGCTTCGTCGGTGAGGACTTGCAGGAGGTCGGTGTAGGTTTTGTCTACTTGGGAGAGAATGCGGCGCGAGGTGACATTGACTTCATCCAGTTTGTCTTTGATGGCAGTGAATTCGGATTGCAATTCGACAAGCGAGATGGATTGTGCGGCGGCGGGTGCGTTGCGAAGAAGCGCATCAATGTTTTGCCATTCGGTGCAAACGGGACATGGAAACTCGTGCCTGTTCTTGCGTTTGCTGTCCATCAGTTTTTCAACTTCAAAGAGACCCGTACCAGGCGCGTGTTTTCCGCAGGGCTCAATGCACGGAACCATCACATCACAGCGCAAGCCTTCCCAAAAACTTTCGACGAGGAATTTCACTTCGCGGGTCAACATGCCGAGCAGTCCTTCGGGATAGGGCGAGCGGACGGTAATGCGGACATCGTTGCCCACGTGTTCAAGGAACGCGCGGCTTTTGTATTCATCCTCCAGCACCAGCCCGCGCTGCCAGTGGACGCTGGCGTTGTAATCGGCGCGACCGAGCGAATATTTATGCAGGCGGACGATCAACTGGTAGAACAATCCTTCCGCGCTGGCAGATTGACCGTTGCTTGCGTCCACAATGTGACAGATTTGCGTCTGTTGGATGTCACCCGACGCGGGAGATGTTTTCCATGCGTCGGAAATATTTTGCGGACGGATATCGGGAACGAGTTGACCGATGAGACTGATCGGGTCAGAGTCGCTTCGGGATGTACGATCAGCCACGCGGTAGGAAAGATCGAAGCGCTCCATTAGGCGAAGAAAGATCGGGTGCAGATTCTTTTCGTAGCGGGAATCCGCTGCTCGGGTTGAGTCATCCCACAAATGCATGAGGCGCGAGAAGTTGACCAAGCCATGTTTGGCGCGCGTCTCTTCATCGTCGAGGACGTAACTCATGGCGGTGGCAAGCCAATCGGGGCGGAGGATGACGATGTCGCGCAGGGTCGGGTCGTTTTCGTAATGGGTG
>Ga0172373_10006827_pt1 | contig 15040 bp, 9 predicted proteins | sample Lak10m_2_FD_114546 | JGI IMG/M metagenome (GOLD analysis project Ga0172373, IMG submission 114546) | Freshwater microbial communities from Kabuno Bay, South-Kivu, Congo - kab_092012_10m | ecosystem: Environmental > Aquatic > Freshwater > Lake | place: Democratic Republic of the Congo: South-Kivu... | reverse complement strand
ATATTGAGATGTTCTATAATTCAAAACGCAGACATGGTTCCAATGGTCAGCGTTCTCCATTAGATTATGAAAAGGCCAATCAAAAGATGGTTATGTGTGTCTAGAATTTTGGTGGCTATTCAGCCATTGAGTCTTTCGGACCCTTTAACTTCAGAAAAGTTTAAACAACTTTGTCAAAAAGAACTCGATGAATTAGTTGCCACACAGGATATTTTATATCGCGTTAAACAGCTAATCGATGATCCAATAGAGAGCTTGCTTGGAATTGATCAAGTTGCTCAAAAATTAAACCTTACCAAAAGAACTTTACAACGAATGCTTCAAGAAAAATCTGTAAGTTTTCAGAGCTTATACGATGATGTACGCAAAACAAAGGCACAAAAATTGATGTTAAGCCCATTCGCCTCAAAAGATCAAATCGCAAAACAGTTAGGTTATGCTTCAACTTCAAGTTTTAATCGCGCAGTTAAACGCTGGGCGCTTGAATAAGCCTTCGCTTAAAATCAAATATAGATACATTTGAATTGCTGTTTTAGGACATGAAGTAATGAATCAACACATCGCCCCCGTCGAGTTATCTAAATCTTATCGCTTACTTAATCATGGTCCAACTGTACTTGTTTCTGCTGAGCATAATGATGAAGTCAATGTTATGGCGGCAGCATGGGCATGTGCTTTAGAATTTTCACCAGCAAAAGTTACTGTGGTTTTAGACAAAACCACGAAGACGAGAGAACTCGTGGAGAAAAGTGGCTATTTTGCATTACAGGTTCCGTGTTATGAACAACTCAACATGGTTCATCAGCTTGGAAACATCAGTCAATTTGATGATCCTGAGAAATTACAAACCTGTAAAACTGAAGTCTTTTATCAAGAAAACTATTCTGTACCATTAGTCAGTGGAAGTATTGGTTGGCTAATATGCAAGCTGATACCAGAACCGCACAATCAGCAAACCCATGATTTATTTATAGGCTCTGTTATCGCTGCTTGGGCTGATACGCGTGTTTTCCGCGATGGTCACTGGCATTTTTTGGAAGAGCATAAAAACCTGAAAAGCCTACACTATATTGCTGGTGGTACGTTTTATTTAATTGGCGATGAAGTGAAAGCAGAGTAAATCAAACACAGAAGCGATGCACTTAGCAGCGCTTCTCATATGAATAATATAAAGACTATTTAATTGCAGTATCATAACGCTGATTTACAGTATTCCAGTTCACTACAGACCAAAAAGCTTTGGTGTAGTCTGCTCTGCGATTTTGATATTTAAGATAATAAGCATGTTCCCAAACATCCAAACCTAAAAGTGGCTGTCCTTTCTTCTCCACAATATCCATCAAAGGATTATCTTGATTTGGCGTTGAAACAATCTCCAATTGACCTGCATCATTCAAGATTAACCATGCCCAACCCGAGCCAAAACGACCTGTTGCAGCCTGATTGAATTTATCTTGGAAGGCTTCAAATGAGCCGAAATCTTGATTGATTTGTTTTAGTAGCTTTGTACTAACCTTACCAGTTTTATTAGTCGGTGCTAAACTTTCCCAAAAGAAAGCATGGTTAAAATGCCCACCACCATTGTTTCGTACTGCTGAATTATATTTAGAAATTTGTGCTTGGACTTGTTCAATACTTAATTTATCTAGCTCTGGATAGGATTTAATCTGAGCATTTAAATTATCAACATAGGCTTTGTGATGCTTTGCGTAATGTATTTCCATCGTTTTTTGATCAATGGCGGGTTCTAGTGCATCACTTTTGTAAGGCAATGGTGCTTGCTTAAACTCCGCATAGGCAGGCAAACTTAATCCTGCACATAACATCAATGAAAATAGGCTTTTATTTAACATACGCATCATTAGATCCCATAAATTGATAATCATTTTCATTATCAAAAATATAAGCAAATCCAAAGCAGGTCAAATAACTATATACCAAAGATACATTTTACTACTTATTAAAAACATAAAAGCGATGAACCAATCATCGCTTTTATTTATATAAAGATATTTTTATTTTGCAGCCATACGAATCGAGCCGTCTAAGCGAATTACTTCACCATTTAAATATGAGTTTTCAGCAATATGTGCAACTAAGCGCGCAAATTCTTCAGGACGACCTAAACGCGATGGATACGGAACCATTTGACCTAATGCATCTTGTACATTTTGTGGTAGACCTTTAAGCATCGGTGTTTCCATAATGCCTGGTGCAATCACCATAATACGAATTGCATGACGTGCTAACTCTCTCGCGATCGGCAAAGTCATGGCAACTACTGCCCCTTTTGAAGCAGAATATGCAGCTTGACCAATTTGACCATCAAACGCAGCAACCGAAGCTGTATTGACGATTACTCCACGATCTTCATCACCTTCTGCAACTTCATTTTTACTCATGGCTTCCGCTGCTAAACGCAGCATATTAAATGTACCAGTGACATTAATCTGAAGCGTTTTAGAGAACATACCTAAATCGTGTACACCATCTTTACCAACAACTTTCGCTGATGGTCCGATCCCAGCACAGTTAACTAAACCATGCACTGCACCATGCTTGACTAATACATCTTTAAAAAATTGCTCAGCAGCTTTCTCATCCGTAACATCGAGTTGGACAAATTCAGCTTTTTCACCCAATGCTTGTGCCTGCTGAGTTCCAACTTCAGCATTCATATCAACTAAAGTGACGGATGCACCTTTCTGCACCAAATATTCAGCTGTCGCTGCGCCTAAACCAGAACCACCGCCAGTAATAACAAAGTGTTTTCCCTGAATTTTCATTTACGTTTCCTATCAAATTAAAGTGATAAATTTTTATAACAAAGAGTAAAGGCAACTTTTTTCCGATACAATTCCAAAAAGTAGCAAATTTAATGCGATTTTTGAGCATTTATTTCATTCACTCTCCTGTATTTCATCTTTTATGAGCAAACTTCCAAATCAAGATATCAATTCTGCAAAGGATACGATTTCAAATGCACTTATTCGTGAAGCATTGAGTGTTGCAGCTAGCAGCGGCTTAAATATCGTCAATATCGCTAACAAAGCGGGTATTTCAGCTGAATTATTAACTTCAACCAAAGCACGAGTCCCTGTTATCCAATCTGCACAGCTTTGGGTTGAACTGGCAAAAAGTATGAATGATGAATTTCTCGGCATGGATACTCATCCAATGCGCCGAGGAAGTTATAAAGTATTGGCGAAACTTGCTTTTGGTGCAGATACATTAGAACAGGCTATACAAGATATCTTAAAATTTTTAGCTTTGATTTTGGATGATATTCATGGGGAATTAGTTCAGGAAGGTTCGAAAGCATTTCTTATCCTACATGACCGTGATCAACCCAAACGAATGTTTACCTATTCGACTTTTTTAATGCTGGTACACAGTTTGATGTGTTGGTTGAGCGATCAGCGTATCAGTTTTCACCGAATGTCATTTAGATGCCACCAACCTGTTGAGATACAAGATTATCGAGTACGCTTTTGTGAAAATATAGAATTTAATGCTGAACAGAATAAAATAGAATTCGATGCTCATTATCTCAAGCACAAGATTAAAAAAGACAAACAGGCGTTAAATGAGTTTCTAAAACATGCCCCATATAATTTAATTGTGCGCTTTAAAAATGAAAACTCATTAAGCCTACAAATCCGCAGACAATTGATTCTCCAACCACCTTCTGAATGGGCTGAGTTAAAAGATATTGCACAACAAATGAATATGTCCACAGCAACTATTCAACGTCGACTAAAACAAGAAGGTGTCAGCTATCAACAGCTTAAAAATGATATTCGATGTGATATTGCAATTGAACGTCTGAGCAAAACGAATGATTCAATTCAAAGTATTAGTGATGATCTAAATTTTCACGATCCAAGTGCTTTCCATCGTGCTTTTAAAAAATGGAGTGGTGTAAGCCCTGGTAGCTATCGAAAAACATCCCCAAGCAAAAAACTACTTGTTAACCAATTTGAAGACTGAATGGTTTAAAAAATGTATTTACCTGAAATTTTTGAAGAAAAAAATACTGAGAAATTATATCAACTCGTTGAAAAATATCCGTTAGGTACATTAGTCACTCACAGCTCCAATGCTATCGAAGCAAATCACTTACCCTTTAAACTTTTACACGAGCCTAAATTTAATCACGCAATTCTTATCGCTCATATTGCACGAAATAATGAATTGCATACTTTGATTGAGAGTGGAACTGATGTTTTAGTTATTTTCCAAGGTGAACAAGGCTATATTTCCCCCAACTGGTATCCAAGCAAACAATTGCATCATCGTCATGTACCAACATGGAATTATCAAGTCGTACACGTAAAAGGGAAAATTAAATTTTTAGAAGATGAAAAATCCTTACGAGGCATACTCGCCAAACTTACTCGGACACATGAAGCCAAGCAAGAAAAACCATGGAAAATGTCTGATGCACCTAGCGATTACATCGCAGCAGAACTCAAACAAATTATTGGTATAGAGATTGAAATCCAGCACATGACTGGAAAATTCAAACTTAGCCAAAATAGAGACCAATCTGATGCTGTAAACGTGGTAAATAATTTAGAAAAACAGGGTCAGATTCAATTAGCTGAAGCAGTCAAACAATACATTGAAGATTAATTCAACTTCTGTCCAAGGCTGACACGATCATTGCCACCATAATCTTTGATGGTTTGAATTTGGCTAAAACCCTCTTTCTCAAACATAGTACGGACTGCTTCACCTTGATCATAACCATGTTCAAGCACAATCCATCCATTTGGATTTAACCAACCTTTACCTTGAACAATAATAGTTTCTAGATCCGCCAATCCTTGCTTATCAGCAATAAGTGCTCGTTCAGGTTCTGATTTAAGCATTTGCATATGCACATCTTCTGGATCGATATACGGCGGATTTGAAACAATAAGATCAAAAAATTGCTTTTCTAATGCATCAAACCAAGCACCACAAGCAAACTTAACATGCGTTAAACCATGACGAATGGCATTTTCTTGTGCGACTTCGAGCGTAGGTTGATAAATATCTGTTGCCGTAACTTTCCACTGAGGACGCTCACTTGCTAGAGCCAATGCAATAGCACCCGTTCCAGTACCTAAATCAACGACATTAGATGTTGAATCAAGTTCAAGCTTTAACACAGTTTCAATCAATATTTCTGTATCTGGACGTGGCACCAATGTGTCATGTGTGACTTTTAAGTCCAGAGTCCAAAACGGTTGTGAACCTGTTATATAAGCTAGTGGTTCACCATGATCAATACGAGCAAGCCCATTCAAATAAGCTTGCTCTTGAATTTCAGTTAACTCTTGCTCAAGTCTTAGTTTTAACTCTAATGAATTGATACCCAGTATATGTTCAAGCAGCCACGCAGCTTCTTGACGTTCATAGCTATCAATTTCACCTTTAATTTCTAATGCCTGAGCAATATTCATTAGCCGCCATTTTCCTGAGCAAGCATCGCTAATTGATCCGCTTGATATTCACGATGCAAACTATCCAGCAATTCAGTTAAATCACCTTCCATGATCGCGTCTAATTTATATAACGTTAAATTGATACGATGATCCGTCATACGACCTTGAGGATAGTTATACGTACGAATACGCTCAGAACGGTCACCAGAACCAACTAAGTCACGGCGCATTTCAGAAGTAGCTGCATCCGCTGCTGCACGTTTTGCATTTTCTAAACGAGATACAAGTAATGCCATCGCTTTGGCTTTGTTTTTGTGCTGCGAACGTTCTTCCTGACATTCCACGACTACACCCGATGGAATATGAGTAATACGAACAGCAGAATCGGTTTTGTTAATGTGCTGACCACCCGCACCTGATGCTCGGTAAGTGTCAATTCGGAGATCAGCTGGATTGATTTCGACTGTTGTATCTACATCTACTTCAGGCAAAATAGCGACTGTACATGCAGAGGTATGAACACGACCTTGTGATTCAGTGGCAGGTACGCGCTGTACGCGGTGCGCACCACTTTCAAACTTTAAGCGACCATATACACCTTCACCATCAACACGACAGATTACTTCTTTATAACCACCGTGTTCACCTTCATTTTCAGACAGGACTTCAATACGCCAACCCTGAGTTTCCGCATATTTACTATACATACGGAATAAATCACCCGAGAAAATAGCAGCTTCATCACCACCCGTCCCTGCACGAATTTCTAAATAGGCAGCATTCGCATCATTAGGATCTTTAGGGATCATTAACACATTAAGTTGTTCTTCAAGCTCAACTAAAAGTGCCTTGTTTTCTTTAATCTCTTCTTCTGCCATGTCTTTGAAATCTGGATCAGATTTCATCATTTCAGCAGTTTCAATATCCTCTTCAGCTTGACGATATTTACCCCAAACTTCTGTAATTTCAGTTAAATCATTATGTTCTCGTGACAATTTACGAAAACGTTTGTTGTCAGAAATAACTTCTACATCAGCAAGTAATGCCGTCAGCTCTTCATGACGATCACAGAGTTGATCTAGTCTTAAGCGGAGTGATGCTTTCATGGGCGGAATATCTCGAAATCCAAAGACTCAATGCCATTACAAAGTTGAAGCATGAGTAAAATCAAAAAATTGCGCATAGTTTACAGATTCTACCGCTTAAATGACATAGTGAAACTTCACTACTGCGTGATCAAGTTTCGTTTCATCATAAATTGTTCATTTTTAGTTGTAGGCTCTTGTTCTCTTTTTTGCCGTTCTATATAAATATGAGAGACAAATAAAATGATAAAACAATAGGATAATCAATATGAGTAATTTAATTAACCGTCCAACATTGGCATTTATTGGGGCAAGTTGGCTTGCAGTCGTGATCGGTGCTGTTGGTTTTATGATTGGCTTATGGAATGCTTCGATGCCTTTACATGAAAAAGGTTTTTATCTCGTTATTTTACTTTACGGTCTTTTCTCTGCTGTATCCCTACAAAAAACATTGCGTGATAAGTTAGAAGATATACCTGTGACTGCAATCTACGTTGCACTTTGTTGGACTTCAGTCGGTATTTGTATTGGGTTACTATTATTTAGTTTATCGAATGCGACACTTAGCCTGAGCGAAAAAGGTTATTACATTATGTCCTTTTTATTGAGCTTATTTGGTGTTACAGCTACCCAGAAAAATATTCGTGATCTTGAACATTTACGTTTACAGAAGCGAGAGTCTACAAATCAATTAAAACTTGAAGATTCTTCTCATCAAGATTCATAAATGACATCAGCACTATAATTTCATATTGGCTTAATCATTAATGAAAATTGAATTTATTTGATTAATCTTAATACTGATTTAAACAAAACCATACAATCAACTTACCAAATCACAATAATAACAGGATGCATCTCCACAATTTCACTCCACAAGCTTTGTTACATTTGCTTCCATTACAAAAGATGCCTGAACAGCGGGCACATGGAGTCAAAATGAAAGCGCATTTTATGTTACTGAGTGTAATCCTTGCAGGTTCTACTGTTGCAAGCACTGCATATGCAGTGCTTGCAACAGTAGAACCTGCAAGGATTACACTCAGTAACATAAAATGCGCTTTCATTTTGACTCCATGTGCCCGCTGTTCAGGCATCTTTTGTAATGGAAGCAAATGTAACAAAGCTTGTGGAGTGAAATTGTGGAGATGCATCCTGTTATTATTGTGATTTGGTAAGTTGATTGTATGGTTTTGTTTAAATCAGTATTAAGATTAATCAAATAAATTCAATTTTCATTAATGATTAAGCCAATATGAAATTATAGTGCTGATGTCATTTATGAATCTTGATGAGAAGAATCTTCAAGTTTTAATTGATTTGTAGACTCTCGCTTCTGTAAACGTAAATGTTCAAGATCACGAATATTTTTCTGGGTAGCTGTAACACCAAATAAGCTCAATAAAAAGGACATAATGTAATAACCTTTTTCGCTCAGGCTAAGTGTCGCATTCGATAAACTAAATAATAGTAACCCAATACAAATACCGACTGAAGTCCAACAAAGTGCAACGTAGATTGCAGTCACAGGTATATCTTCTAACTTATCACGCAATGTTTTTTGTAGGGATACAGCAGAGAAAAGACCGTAAAGTAAAATAACGAGATAAAAACCTTTTTCATGTAAAGGCATCGAAGCATTCCATAAGCCAATCATAAAACCAACAGCACCGATCACGACTGCAAGCCAACTTGCCCCAATAAATGCCAATGTTGGACGGTTAATTAAATTACTCATATTGATTATCCTATTGTTTTATCATTTTATTTGTCTCTCATATTTATATAGAACGGCAAAAAAGAGAACAAGAGCCTACAACTAAAAATGAACAATTTATGATGAAACGAAACTTGATCACGCAGTAGTGAAGTTTCACTATGTCATTTAAGCGGTAGAATCTGTAAACTATGCGCAATTTTTTGATTTTACTCATGCTTCAACTTTGTAATGGCATTGAGTCTTTGGATTTCGAGATATTCCGCCCATGAAAGCATCACTCCGCTTAAGACTAGATCAACTCTGTGATCGTCATGAAGAGCTGACGGCATTACTTGCTGATGTAGAAGTTATTTCTGACAACAAACGTTTTCGTAAATTGTCACGAGAACATAATGATTTAACTGAAATTACAGAAGTTTGGGGTAAATATCGTCAAGCTGAAGAGGATATTGAAACTGCTGAAATGATGAAATCTGATCCAGATTTCAAAGACATGGCAGAAGAAGAGATTAAAGAAAACAAGGCACTTTTAGTTGAGCTTGAAGAACAACTTAATGTGTTAATGATCCCTAAAGATCCTAATGATGCGAATGCTGCCTATTTAGAAATTCGTGCAGGGACGGGTGGTGATGAAGCTGCTATTTTCTCGGGTGATTTATTCCGTATGTATAGTAAATATGCGGAAACTCAGGGTTGGCGTATTGAAGTCCTGTCTGAAAATGAAGGTGAACACGGTGGTTATAAAGAAGTAATCTGTCGTGTTGATGGTGAAGGTGTATATGGTCGCTTAAAGTTTGAAAGTGGTGCGCACCGCGTACAGCGCGTACCTGCCACTGAATCACAAGGTCGTGTTCATACCTCTGCATGTACAGTCGCTATTTTGCCTGAAGTAGATGTAGATACAACAGTCGAAATCAATCCAGCTGATCTCCGAATTGACACTTACCGAGCATCAGGTGCGGGTGGTCAGCACATTAACAAAACCGATTCTGCTGTTCGTATTACTCATATTCCATCGGGTGTAGTCGTGGAATGTCAGGAAGAACGTTCGCAGCACAAAAACAAAGCCAAAGCGATGGCATTACTTGTATCTCGTTTAGAAAATGCAAAACGTGCAGCAGCGGATGCAGCTACTTCTGAAATGCGCCGTGACTTAGTTGGTTCTGGTGACCGTTCTGAGCGTATTCGTACGTATAACTATCCTCAAGGTCGTATGACGGATCATCGTATCAATTTAACGTTATATAAATTAGACGCGATCATGGAAGGTGATTTAACTGAATTGCTGGATAGTTTGCATCGTGAATATCAAGCGGATCAATTAGCGATGCTTGCTCAGGAAAATGGCGGCTAATGAATATTGCTCAGGCATTAGAAATTAAAGGTGAAATTGATAGCTATGAACGTCAAGAAGCTGCGTGGCTGCTTGAACATATACTGGGTATCAATTCATTAGAGTTAAAACTAAGACTTGAGCAAGAGTTAACTGAAATTCAAGAGCAAGCTTATTTGAATGGGCTTGCTCGTATTGATCATGGTGAACCACTAGCTTATATAACAGGTTCACAACCGTTTTGGACTCTGGACTTAAAAGTCACACATGACACATTGGTGCCACGTCCAGATACAGAAATATTGATTGAAACTGTGTTAAAGCTTGAACTTGATTCAACATCTAATGTCGTTGATTTAGGTACTGGAACGGGTGCTATTGCATTGGCTCTAGCAAGTGAGCGTCCTCAGTGGAAAGTTACGGCAACAGATATTTATCAACCTACGCTCGAAGTCGCACAAGAAAATGCCATTCGTCATGGTTTAACGCATGTTAAGTTTGCTTGTGGTGCTTGGTTTGATGCATTAGAAAAGCAATTTTTTGATCTTATTGTTTCAAATCCGCCGTATATCGATCCAGAAGATGTGCATATGCAAATGCTTAAATCAGAACCTGAACGAGCACTTATTGCTGATAAGCAAGGATTGGCGGATCTAGAAACTATTATTGTTCAAGGTAAAGGTTGGTTAAATCCAAATGGATGGATTGTGCTTGAACATGGTTATGATCAAGGTGAAGCAGTCCGTACTATGTTTGAGAAAGAGGGTTTTAGCCAAATTCAAACCATCAAAGATTATGGTGGCAATGATCGTGTCAGCCTTGGACAGAAGTTGAATTAATCTTCAATGTATTGTTTGACTGCTTCAGCTAATTGAATCTGACCCTGTTTTTCTAAATTATTTACCACGTTTACAGCATCAGATTGGTCTCTATTTTGGCTAAGTTTGAATTTTCCAGTCATGTGCTGGATTTCAATCTCTATACCAATAATTTGTTTGAGTTCTGCTGCGATGTAATCGCTAGGTGCATCAGACATTTTCCATGGTTTTTCTTGCTTGGCTTCATGTGTCCGAGTAAGTTTGGCGAGTATGCCTCGTAAGGATTTTTCATCTTCTAAAAATTTAATTTTCCCTTTTACGTGTACGACTTGATAATTCCATGTTGGTACATGACGATGATGCAATTGTTTGCTTGGATACCAGTTGGGGGAAATATAGCCTTGTTCACCTTGGAAAATAACTAAAACATCAGTTCCACTCTCAATCAAAGTATGCAATTCATTATTTCGTGCAATATGAGCGATAAGAATTGCGTGATTAAATTTAGGCTCGTGTAAAAGTTTAAAGGGTAAGTGATTTGCTTCGATAGCATTGGAGCTGTGAGTGACTAATGTACCTAACGGATATTTTTCAACGAGTTGATATAATTTCTCAGTATTTTTTTCTTCAAAAATTTCAGGTAAATACATTTTTTAAACCATTCAGTCTTCAAATTGGTTAACAAGTAGTTTTTTGCTTGGGGATGTTTTTCGATAGCTACCAGGGCTTACACCACTCCATTTTTTAAAAGCACGATGGAAAGCACTTGGATCGTGAAAATTTAGATCATCACTAATACTTTGAATTGAATCATTCGTTTTGCTCAGACGTTCAATTGCAATATCACATCGAATATCATTTTTAAGCTGTTGATAGCTGACACCTTCTTGTTTTAGTCGACGTTGAATAGTTGCTGTGGACATATTCATTTGTTGTGCAATATCTTTTAACTCAGCCCATTCAGAAGGTGGTTGGAGAATCAATTGTCTGCGGATTTGTAGGCTTAATGAGTTTTCATTTTTAAAGCGCACAATTAAATTATATGGGGCATGTTTTAGAAACTCATTTAACGCCTGTTTGTCTTTTTTAATCTTGTGCTTGAGATAATGAGCATCGAATTCTATTTTATTCTGTTCAGCATTAAATTCTATATTTTCACAAAAGCGTACTCGATAATCTTGTATCTCAACAGGTTGGTGGCATCTAAATGACATTCGGTGAAAACTGATACGCTGATCGCTCAACCAACACATCAAACTGTGTACCAGCATTAAAAAAGTCGAATAGGTAAACATTCGTTTGGGTTGATCACGGTCATGTAGGATAAGAAATGCTTTCGAACCTTCCTGAACTAATTCCCCATGAATATCATCCAAAATCAAAGCTAAAAATTTTAAGATATCTTGTATAGCCTGTTCTAATGTATCTGCACCAAAAGCAAGTTTCGCCAATACTTTATAACTTCCTCGGCGCATTGGATGAGTATCCATGCCGAGAAATTCATCATTCATACTTTTTGCCAGTTCAACCCAAAGCTGTGCAGATTGGATAACAGGGACTCGTGCTTTGGTTGAAGTTAATAATTCAGCTGAAATACCCGCTTTGTTAGCGATATTGACGATATTTAAGCCGCTGCTAGCTGCAACACTCAATGCTTCACGAATAAGTGCATTTGAAATCGTATCCTTTGCAGAATTGATATCTTGATTTGGAAGTTTGCTCATAAAAGATGAAATACAGGAGAGTGAATGAAATAAATGCTCAAAAATCGCATTAAATTTGCTACTTTTTGGAATTGTATCGGAAAAAAGTTGCCTTTACTCTTTGTTATAAAAATTTATCACTTTAATTTGATAGGAAACGTAAATGAAAATTCAGGGAAAACACTTTGTTATTACTGGCGGTGGTTCTGGTTTAGGCGCAGCGACAGCTGAATATTTGGTGCAGAAAGGTGCATCCGTCACTTTAGTTGATATGAATGCTGAAGTTGGAACTCAGCAGGCACAAGCATTGGGTGAAAAAGCTGAATTTGTCCAACTCGATGTTACGGATGAGAAAGCTGCTGAGCAATTTTTTAAAGATGTATTAGTCAAGCATGGTGCAGTGCATGGTTTAGTTAACTGTGCTGGGATCGGACCATCAGCGAAAGTTGTTGGTAAAGATGGTGTACACGATTTAGGTATGTTCTCTAAAACGCTTCAGATTAATGTCACTGGTACATTTAATATGCTGCGTTTAGCAGCGGAAGCCATGAGTAAAAATGAAGTTGCAGAAGGTGATGAAGATCGTGGAGTAATCGTCAATACAGCTTCGGTTGCTGCGTTTGATGGTCAAATTGGTCAAGCTGCATATTCTGCTTCAAAAGGGGCAGTAGTTGCCATGACTTTGCCGATCGCGAGAGAGTTAGCACGTCATGCAATTCGTATTATGGTGATTGCACCAGGCATTATGGAAACACCGATGCTTAAAGGTCTACCACAAAATGTACAAGATGCATTAGGTCAAATGGTTCCGTATCCATCGCGTTTAGGTCGTCCTGAAGAATTTGCGCGCTTAGTTGCACATATTGCTGAAAACTCATATTTAAATGGTGAAGTAATTCGCTTAGACGGCTCGATTCGTATGGCTGCAAAATAAAAATATCTTTATATAAATAAAAGCGATGATTGGTTCATCGCTTTTATGTTTTTAATAAGTAGTAAAATGTATCTTTGGTATATAGTTATTTGACCTGCTTTGGATTTGCTTATATTTTTGATAATGAAAATGATTATCAATTTATGGGATCTAATGATGCGTATGTTAAATAAAAGCCTATTTTCATTGATGTTATGTGCAGGATTAAGTTTGCCTGCCTATGCGGAGTTTAAGCAAGCACCATTGCCTTACAAAAGTGATGCACTAGAACCCGCCATTGATCAAAAAACGATGGAAATACATTACGCAAAGCATCACAAAGCCTATGTTGATAATTTAAATGCTCAGATTAAATCCTATCCAGAGCTAGATAAATTAAGTATTGAACAAGTCCAAGCACAAATTTCTAAATATAATTCAGCAGTACGAAACAATGGTGGTGGGCATTTTAACCATGCTTTCTTTTGGGAAAGTTTAGCACCGACTAATAAAACTGGTAAGGTTAGTACAAAGCTACTAAAACAAATCAATCAAGATTTCGGCTCATTTGAAGCCTTCCAAGATAAATTCAATCAGGCTGCAACAGGTCGTTTTGGCTCGGGTTGGGCATGGTTAATCTTGAATGATGCAGGTCAATTGGAGATTGTTTCAACGCCAAATCAAGATAATCCTTTGATGGATATTGTGGAGAAGAAAGGACAGCCACTTTTAGGTTTGGATGTTTGGGAACATGCTTATTATCTTAAATATCAAAATCGCAGAGCAGACTACACCAAAGCTTTTTGGTCTGTAGTGAACTGGAATACTGTAAATCAGCGTTATGATACTGCAATTAAATAGTCTTTATATTATTCATATGAGAAGCGCTGCTAAGTGCATCGCTTCTGTGTTTGATTTACTCTGCTTTCACTTCATCGCCAATTAAATAAAACGTACCACCAGCAATATAGTGTAGGCTTTTCAGGTTTTTATGCTCTTCCAAAAAATGCCAGTGACCATCGCGGAAAACACGCGTATCAGCCCAAGCAGCGATAACAGAGCCTATAAATAAATCATGGGTTTGCTGATTGTGCGGTTCTGGTATCAGCTTGCATATTAGCCAACCAATACTTCCACTGACTAATGGTACAGAATAGTTTTCTTGATAAAAGACTTCAGTTTTACAGGTTTGTAATTTCTCAGGATCATCAAATTGACTGATGTTTCCAAGCTGATGAACCATGTTGAGTTGTTCATAACACGGAACCTGTAATGCAAAATAGCCACTTTTCTCCACGAGTTCTCTCGTCTTCGTGGTTTTGTCTAAAACCACAGTAACTTTTGCTGGTGAAAATTCTAAAGCACATGCCCATGCTGCCGCCATAACATTGACTTCATCATTATGCTCAGCAGAAACAAGTACAGTTGGACCATGATTAAGTAAGCGATAAGATTTAGATAACTCGACGGGGGCGATGTGTTGATTCATTACTTCATGTCCTAAAACAGCAATTCAAATGTATCTATATTTGATTTTAAGCGAAGGCTTATTCAAGCGCCCAGCGTTTAACTGCGCGATTAAAACTTGAAGTTGAAGCATAACCTAACTGTTTTGCGATTTGATCTTTTGAGGCGAATGGGCTTAACATCAATTTTTGTGCCTTTGTTTTGCGTACATCATCGTATAAGCTCTGAAAACTTACAGATTTTTCTTGAAGCATTCGTTGTAAAGTTCTTTTGGTAAGGTTTAATTTTTGAGCAACTTGATCAATTCCAAGCAAGCTCTCTATTGGATCATCGATTAGCTGTTTAACGCGATATAAAATATCCTGTGTGGCAACTAATTCATCGAGTTCTTTTTGACAAAGTTGTTTAAACTTTTCTGAAGTTAAAGGGTCCGAAAGACTCAATGGCTGAATAGCCACCAAAATTCTAGACACACATAACCATCTTTTGATTGGCCTTTTCATAATCTAATGGAGAACGCTGACCATTGGAACCATGTCTGCGTTTTGAATTATAGAACATCTCAATAT
>Ga0172373_10006823_pt1 | contig 15042 bp, 7 predicted proteins | sample Lak10m_2_FD_114546 | JGI IMG/M metagenome (GOLD analysis project Ga0172373, IMG submission 114546) | Freshwater microbial communities from Kabuno Bay, South-Kivu, Congo - kab_092012_10m | ecosystem: Environmental > Aquatic > Freshwater > Lake | place: Democratic Republic of the Congo: South-Kivu... | reverse complement strand
GTGTACAACTACCTTGAGGACATCTGGTACTACGGCACGATGGGGCGCACTGCGTGGCTTGACAGCGGCATTCTTGAGTACCCGCTTGCTGCTTCATACGACAACACCTTGGTGTATCACGAGAATGGCTTGGACGACAACACCACTGGCACGCCGGTTGCGATGAGTGCCTACATAACGTCTTCGGAATTTGACATCGAGGACGGGCATAACTTCGGGTTTATTTGGCGTATCGTGCCTGACATTACGTTCCGTGGGTCTACGACTAATTCCCCGCAGGCGACAATGACTTTGATACCGCTGAAGAACTCTGGCTCTGGCTATACCAACCCACCGTCTGTGGGGGGTTCTGATTTTGGCACTATTACGCGTACAGCCGTGGTGCCGATTGAAGCGTTTACCCAGTACGTCTATATACGTGTTCGTGGGCGGCAATTAGCGTTTAAGGTTGAGTCTAATCAGCTTGGGGCTACGTGGCAGTTAGGTGCTCCTCGAATCGACATCACTCCTGACGGCAGACGCTGATGGCTAACCTCATCCCGTCAAAGGCCCCCAACCTACCGATAGCTACTGTCGAGTATGAGGCTAGGTATCAGGATCAGTTTTCCAATATCTTGCGGTTGTACTTCAACACAATCGACAACGCGATTGGCGAGCTTATTCGCATCCTAGAGTACACAGGGCCTTTTGATACGGTATATGCCAATACGGTTGATGCGACCAACGTAAACGCAATAAATGTAAACACCACCAACCTGACGTCACTATTTGCTGTCATACAACAGCTTCAGGCTAACACAATAGCAGCGGATAACTTTCAAGGCGGTAATGGTGTTTTCAATAATTTAACAGGGGCAAATGTCAACGCCAGTCTGTTTACGGGTGCTGGGTATCAGATTAACTTCCCGCATGTTGGAGCCACAGACAGCACCGATCAGTACGCCGACGCTGATGATGACCCGACTATTGTGGATTGGGATACGGTTGAATCAGCGCATGAGATTACTTTAGCTAGTGACGCGTTTACGGCTAATAAGTCAGGGATTTACAAAGTTGACTACAGTTTACAATTTACTAATACAGATGCCGCAACGCATGACGTAGTAATTTGGCTAAAAGTTAATAATGTGGACGTTACTCGCTCTGCTATTACGGTTTCCATCCCAACCGCTTCTTATGTTCGTGCAGGCTCCGTTTTTATGGTTGAGCTTCAGAGCGGGGATGATTTAGAAGTCTATTGGGCAACCGACACGGCATATGATCCTGTAGGGCCGGTTGATGGGGTATATATCTTCCACGATGCAGCCCAAGTAGCCCCGTACGCCAGACCTGCCATACCTTCAGCAGTTATTTCTATTACGTATGTTTCTGCCCCGCCTGATCCTAAGACACAAATAGTCCCAATCGGGGTATCCGGCTACGGGCGAATAGGCACACCAACCATTGTAATCACTTGACAGTTCAAACATAATATGACCAGTTACGGATTAAGGAGACTCTTATGGGCGGCTTAGAAACGGCGCTACTTCTCGGCGCGGCAACCGGTGCAGGCACATCAGCCATAACAGGCGGTGACCCACTAAAAGGTGCGCTATTTGGAGCCTTGGGTGGTGCGGTTATGCCTTCTCTTGGGAGCGCTTTGGGCGGGGCGCAGGCGGGTACGGCTGCAAGTACTGCTGCTAATGTAGGTTTAAATGCGGTTGATGACGTTGCTTTAGCCGCAACAAGGGTGCCTTTTGGAAGTACAACAGTAGGGCAAACAAGTTTAAATCAGTTTGCGTCAGGCAGTGTTCCATTCGGAAGTACCGCCGTTGATCCTAGCAAATTTGCAAATATCGGACTTAATTTACCTTCCGGTGGGGTAGACCCGTCAATGATTGGGTCAAGTGTTGGTTCAAATTTACCAGCATCTGCCATACCTGCGGCTACTGTCCCTAAAACCGGATTCATGGACATCTTTAAGTCCACGCAAGGAGGTCCGGGATTTGGGCAACGCCTTGGTAATTACATCGTGCAAAACCCTGAACAAGCTGCGATGTCTGGCGGTAGTCTGTTTAATACGTTAGCTAATCAAGCCAGTTTTTCAGCACCTGATGATCGTTACGAAGGGCCGTTAAAGCGCTTCCGGTTTAATCCAGATACATATCGTCCGGCGTTTGCTGGAGGTGGTGGGATTACCGACATTGATCTTGGTAGCACTGCTCGACTGACTGGCACTCCCGTTACGATGATGGCTAGTGGAGGCATTGCCGATCTTGGTGCTTACTCCGATGGTGGACGTTTGTTGAAAGGCCCCGGCGATGGCATGTCGGATTCGATTCCTGCTCGTATTGGTCGCCGCCAACCTGCTCGGCTTGCTGACGGTGAGTTTGTGGTTCCTGCTGATGTGGTGTCGCACTTAGGTAACGGCTCAACTGATGCTGGTGCAAAACAACTCTACGACATGATGGACAAAGTGCGCCGCGCACGTACAGGCAACAGAAAGCAAGGCCGTGAGATTAACCCACGTAGATTCGTGCCCGCTTAAGGATTGGTTATGAGCTATTCAAGACGACAACTAGAAGCCCTTGGCGAGCCATTTGGTTCTTGCGCTACACGTGTAAAGCCGGGTGGGTATGGACGTATTTATGGTTTGGGTAACGAACCAGAACCTGAAGGCAGCAGACCTCCGGGGGATGATTATTATTACCAGACCGGTACTATGGGAAGTGGGCCGTACGGTGGACAGCCAGCGGGCTATATGGTTCCAAACCCCGAATACAAAGGTGCAGAGTATGTTCCTCTTCCCAGCAATGAGCTTCCTTCAGGTGAGGATTATTATTACCGGACCGGTAGTATGGGTCAGCCAGCGGCCTATATGGTCAAAAATCCTGAATACGTAGCAGACGTACCGGCGTATGTTCCGTTTGTACCTACCACTACCGCTGCGGCTACAACTTCTGGTGGTGGAGGTGGGGGTGGTGCAGCTACAACTACGGCTGCTCCGACTGTAGACCAACAAACAAGACAGATACTGCAAGAAAAATTAGGTACCGCACCTACTCAAACTCAAGTTAATTATTGGAGTGGCATATTCGGACAAGATAACCAAGTCACATCGGATGAAGTTGCTCGACTAAATAATGCATTTGCAAACGCTGGTGTAACGACAACTGGAACGACCGTTGGAGGGAACCCAATTGCAACTAATGCGCCTGTCATAACTTTTGTTGGAGACCCTAATTCTCAAGCGGCTATTAATGCGGCTACAGCAGGGCCTCCTATACCGACAACCGGTGGGACTACAACTGGTGGGGCTACAACCGGTGGGACTACAACTGGTGGGGCTACAACTGGTGGAACCGGGCAGGGAACAGTTACTACCTCACCGGGGGGATTTTTAGGTAATCGACCTACGGGTACTACGGCATACAACCCATTTTATGCGGGGCCTGATGCGCGTTCTGATCTAGTGAATATGGCGTATCAAAGACTCCTAAATAGACAACCAGACGCCGGAGGTCTTGCAAGTTATAGCCAAGAAATGATTAAGGGCTTGACTGGTCAGGGGCTTGTATCGGCATTAGCTAATTCGCCTGAATTCCAGAGGACACAAGATTTCCAACGTGCTTACACCTCGACGTTCCGTCCCGGCTATCAAGAGTTTGGGCAAAGTGGTCAGTACAACCAGCCAATTTATTTGGGTAACTACACGAACTACGCAAGATCGGCTGAACCTGCTCAGCCTTTGTACAACACAACTATGATGACTCCGCAAGACTTGGGTTATGGGTTCGGGTCATTTAATCCGTTTGCTTATGGTGGTACTAACCCGTTTGCGGATCAAACTGCTGCACCAGCAAGTCCAAGCGGAAGTAGTACGGCTGCGGCAAGGGGTGGGCGAATTAAAAACGATGAAGGTATCGCTGCGCTATTGAAACGATGAATTTAACGGTGCAGACAGTTGCTACGGAATACATAAGCCAAGTATGGCCTATGGTGCAGGGTTACTTTCAGGATGCGTTGACAAAGGGTGGTGAGGAAGTTGATTGGGAGCCGGGGTATAACATCCATCATATCCAGTCATTTTTAACTACGGGGCAGTGGTTGTTGTTAGTTGCAGCAGATGAGATGGGGCAAGTACATGGTGCTGCTACGGTGTCTTTCTCCAACTACCCGATGCACCGAGTTGCTTTTATTACGTTAATAGGCGGTAAGCTCATTTCGAGCAAAGAGACTTTTGCGCAGCTAAAAGAAATTCTGCGTCAACGCGGGGCTACAAAAATCCAAGGGTATGGCCGTGAGGCCATAATTCGATTGTGGAAACGGTACGGATTTGAGCCACGTACTACTTTAGTGGAAGTGAAAATATGAACTACTCACGACGCCAATTAGAAGCTTTTGGTGCGCCGCTTGGAGATTCGGTAACACGTGCCAAACCGGGCGGTCGCATCTACGGAGGTGGTGGCGGTGGGCATACCACTAGCACGGTGACTCAGCAGAACATTCCTGACTGGCTACGCCCACAGACCGAAGCCTTGCTTGGTGGTGCAACCCAAGAGATTTTTAACACCAAAAAAATTCCCGGTGCCGAGGGTGAGCCTAGCACTTTTGAAATTCAATCTATCAAGCCTTACGTACCGTACAGCGTCAATCCTCAAGATTACGTAGCTCGTTTTAGCCCGATGCAGCAGCAAGTGTTTTCCGAGTCTGCAAATATGCAGCGGCCTGCTGGCTTTGGTTATGGCTCTGAACTTTCTGGGATTGCTGGACTAGGTGGGCTTGAGAGCGCCAGTAAAGGGTTTGGCTACGGACAAGCTGGGTTTGGTGCAGGTCAGTTAGGCCAGCAACTCGCGGTAAACCGTGGCGGTATGTTCGGCAATCTAGGTGCGGGGCTTGGCTTGCAGTCTGCGGGTATGGGCGGTCGGTATGAGGGCATGGCAACTAGCCCCGGTGCGGTTCAGTCTTTTATGTCGCCGTATCAGCAGAACGTGATCGACATGCAGAAACAAGCTGCTATTCGTGACTACGACATCCAAGCGCAAAACCTCAAAGCGCAAGCAGCCAAAAGCGGGGCGTATGGTGGGTCTCGGCAAGCTATCCAAGCATCGGAAGCACAGCGGGCTTTGAACGCACAACTACAAAATATCGAGAACGTAGGGCGTCAGTCTGCGTATGACAGAGCTATACAGTCTATGCAGTTCGGTACAACGACGGGTCTGCAAGGACTCCAAGGCGCTCAAGCGGGTCTCGGCACAGCACTCCAAGGCGTCCAACAGCAACTGGCTGGCACTGCGCAAGGTATGCAAGGCGCACAAGCTGGGTTACAAGGTGTTGCTGGCGCACAAGCAGGATATGGTCTGACTGGTCAGTCTGCGCAAAACATGGCAAACATCGCTAGGCAGCAGCAAGAAGCTGATGTTGCACGCATGGGGTTCCAAGCACAACAAGGTCAACTGCAAAGAACCGCCGAGCAAGACACCATCAACCAAGCTATTCAGAACTACGCTCTGGCACAGCAATACCCATACCAGCAGCTTGCTGCGTACAACGCGTTGCTACGTGGTCAAGCGGCTCCGGCAACTACGGTGTCTCAATATCAAGCTGCGCCGAGTGGAGTGTCACAGCTAGCAGGTCTAGGCTTGGGTGCGTACGGCATATCTAAAGCAATTGGCAGTAAAAAGGGCGGCAAAATCGAGGATAAGGATGGTATCGATGACATCCTGATTCGCAAAACCATGAAAAAGGTGTCGGCATGAGCGTAACCGGATTAGGCCGTATTGCTACGGCTGAAAAAATGTCTGTGGCGCAGCTTCAAGAAGCTTTGCAAAATAAAACGCTTCCTGCTTACATCGCGGCACCACTGCTTGAAGAAAAGCTAGACATGCAAGACCGCATGCAGAAGTCTGCAATGATGCGGCAGCAAGCACAACAGCAAGCACAACCTCCAATCGTGGACCGTGTAATGCAGCGTGCGGCTATGGCGTCTGGCATTGATACTCTACCTAGTAATTTAGCACCTACGCGGGAATATGCTGGTGGCGGCATCGTTGCGTTCGACGAGGGCGGCGAGGTTCCACGGTATGCAAATCAAGGTCTTGTTGATCCCGAGTTCAGAACAAACGACCCAACAAAGATTAACCAAGCCAAATTAGAAATTCTTCGCGGGGAGTTAGCTGCGGAACAACAGAAGTTAGCTACTACACAAGACCCTGAAGAAAAAGCAAGAACTCAAGCAAATATAGCGTCAATAAATACTGAGATAAGTAGGCTTGCTAAGGCTCCTATGGTGTCAGCTAATACATCGGGGTTTAGAAAAGTAACCAACGCTCCTAGTAACGATCAAGGTATTGCAATACCAGCTACGCCTCCGGGACAAGCGGCGCCAGCTATGAATCCACGACAGATGGTGGAACAGGCAAGAGGCATAACAGATTTAATTTATCCGCAGACCAGTGCGCCGAAAGAAATGACGCCTGAGAAAGCATTTGAGCAATCCGACAAGTTCATGACTCTGGCGGGAGTTGACCGCGATATATTTAAGAAGCAAGGTAAAGATATTGCTGAAGAACGTGCTGGAATAGCAAAAGAAAGAGAAGAGGCTAAGACGTTCCGTATTATAGAAGCCGCTGCTGGAATTTTAAGTGGTACTTCTCCGTTTGCATCGGTCAACATTGGTAAAGGTACAGCCCCCGCTGTTCAAGGGTTGGCAGCGGATATGAAAGAATTCCAGAAGAACGAGCGTGCATTGCGTGCGGCTGAACGTGACCTAAATATAGCGGAGCAGAAGTTTAACCTCACCCGTGCATCAAGTGCAGAAGCGCAAATGATAAGAGCGCAAGACCGAATTGATAAGTACGCTAAAGATAGAGCCGGGCTGCTTGCAGATATTTCCAAGTCATATATTAGTGTGGCAGGACAGAAAGAAGTCGCCGAAACCCAAGTTAGAGGTTACAAAGAACTTGAAGAGTTGCGACAGAAAGCGCCGCCAGAAATTGTCAAAATGGCGGATAGGCTTAAAGAAAGCATGCCAAACTCGACGGAACTAGATCGGCTGGAAAAAGCATCGTCAATAATGTATCCGGGGCGTGGGCTATCTTCGATTATTGGGGCCGAATCGACTGCTTCAAAAGCGATTGAAGAGCGGTTTAGTAACCTAATAATCATGAACCCGAAGTACAAAAAAATCTACGATGCTGCTTTGCAGGGTGACCCAGTTGCTCAACAACAAATCGCTGATCTTAGAGATGGCATAGCTGCGGAAGTTTATAAGAACCGTCCGTTGTTATCCAGTAAGAGCGGTACGTCCGCAGGTGGAACAGGGGCCCCGGCAGGGGGCGGCCTATCTGCCATAGACCAACAAGCTTTAGATTGGGCTAACGCTAATCCTAACGACCCACGCTCTGCACAAATTAAACAACGTCTAGGGGTACGGTAATGCCGTTCGATCCAGATGCGTATCTAAAAAAGAAACCGGAACAAACTGCAAACCCATTTATCTCGGGAGGGTTTGACCCGGATGCGTATCTGAAGCAAGAGCAAAAACCGTTTGACCCCGATGCCTATCTAGGCGCAAAGCCTGTTGCACCTACCCCAACCGCGCCGGAAGAAAAAGGATTTATCTCTAGAAACATAGACTGGGCTGGGGACGCGTTACGTTCTGGTTGGGAAAGTATTCTTTCTAGCGTTGAAGGTAATAGGCAAGCTATAGCTGATGAGTTTATTACCAAACTCGAAGTGAAATATGGCCCCGGTGCAGTTAATGCCCCTCCAGATAAACAGCAAGAATATAAAGAAGCCGTTGCTTTAGCCGCAAAATCACAAGCGGAGCGTAAAAGTATTGCCGAAAAACAGCAGCAACGCTACGCGTTAAATCCGCAACGTGAGGCTACTCAACAATTTAAAGCCGCCATCACTGGATTTGATGAAGACAAGCTGTCTTTCCTAGAATCTGCATCTAAAGCAGGTGGCGCACTGCTATCTAATCCTGTTGGTGTCATTGCCGATCTTGGTTTGGAATCTACACCCGCGTCGGTAGCTATGGTGGCTAGCGCCTTACTAACTAGATTTGGTGGCGGTAGTAACTTACTGGCGGCGGGTGCCGGTGGCGCTTCATCCGCTGTTACCGAATTTGGTAATGAGTACGCTGCACGCAGAGATAAAGGTATTCCTCACGATAAAGCTTGGGAAGATGCTGCAACTAAATCCGGCGTAATTGGCTTATTAGATGCAGTATCTATGAACTCCGCTGGTAAAGCCGCTGGGGTTATTGTAGATGCTCTCTCTGGCACTAAACGGATAGGTAAGGCTGGAAAAGAAGTTCTAAAAGAAACTGGCAAACAAGCTGGACTTGGCGCTGCTGGTGAGGCTGGTGGTTCTCTTGCTATCGGTGAAGTGCCAAACCCCGCTGCTGTTATGGCAGAAGCAGTCGGTGAAGTGTTTGGTGCCCCATTAGAAGCTGTCGGTACATACCAAAGACTTGGGCCAAAGCCAGAAATTAAAGACGATACTCCCGAGGCAAAAGCACTTCGTGATTTGGATACGCTAGCAGAGGAAGAAGAAAGAGCTGCTGAGCCTCGTCGCCCCGCTGATTTAACCCAACAAGAAATAGCAAACATCGAGCGTAGGCTGTTCGCCGAACTAGGCCGTGAACCAAATGAGTTTGAGTTTGAGGAGGCCATCGATGACTATCTCGATGAACAGAACGCAGGTAGAGGAGTTGAGTCCGGAGCAGGTGTCGCTGGCATTCCTAGTATTAGTGAGCCCGAAGCCGCCGGAGTTCAAGATACCACCGTCACTCCAACATCTGAATCAGGACGACTGGATACTACTGGCGGGGCTGCTGAGGTCGCTGGAGTTGGAGAGGGAACACAGCCCGCTGCATTGAGTGAAGAAAATGTTGTAGATCGCATTTATGAAGCAAGTAGGACAAGTGAAGCTGGCGTCGAGCTAAGAACTCTTTTTAATGAACTGGCAGATGAATTTGATGGGCAAGAGTTACTAAATCGATTTGATGCTAATGTTGATAATTTGAGTGAAGAAGCTCAAGCACTTTATCGCGATCTTAAAGAACAAGAAAAGCCCGGTACATTAGAAAAAGCCCCTGAAATTAAAGGCGAGCCAATAGTTACATGGCAGGGGTTCCCTGTTCTTATTGCTGGTGAGCCTTTTACCGATGAATATGGCAACCTTCAACAGCGCGTAAAGTTCCCTAATGCTCTCGGTAGCTTTGAAGGTGAAGGTTCTAAGTATCATTATGTATCAGCAAATGAACTTGAGCAGTTTGGGGAATACTCTACCGACCCAGAAATTGCGAAGCTTCAGATGCGAGAAAGAAGCGCGTTTGGTGATGCAAAGAGTCTAGAAGACCAACAGAAAGAATTGCTAACTAAAGCTGGACGTAAGCCAGCTAAAAATTCTCCTGCGCGCAAAAAGTATGATGAGCTAGAAAAGCGTCGTGTTGAAGCATTTTCTGATTGGGTTGAGTCAGAAGATAGACTTAGTAAGGCGCGAAAGAAAGCCGCGTCAAAAGTAGAAGAAGTTGTTACGGAAGAAACAGAAGCAAAAACGAAAGAGCCTACGGAAGTATCAAAAAGGGTTAAAAAGAGATACGAACGGCTGTACAAAGAAAAACCACCGGTACCCCCAACAGCGAAGCCAACTTTTGCGTTGCCGGAAAGTTACGCGCACGGTACCGATTATTTAACTTCGCAGAAGATTATTCGTGGTGGAAGGCTTATTCCTGATGCGGGTAAGCGCATGTATTCGTACTCGCAGTTTGGTAGAAAAGCCGTATATCTAACTGCGCGAGATGGCTGGTGGTTAGACGCAGATAAAGCTGTTAATGGTCGCGCCGTACCTTATGAAGCATCCGTACCGTTTAAGCTTGACCCCAAAGCCAATATCCGCGAAGTAAATACCCCAGAAGAGTTAGATGCTATTGCCCGTGAGATTGGTGAGCCTGATGGCACCGCCATGATGCGTAAGTTAAATGTAGAAAATCTTGACTATGAGCAAACAGCCCGCAAAGTTAAAGGTGCGTCGTTTGAAGATTTTGTTAAACAAGAAGTTAATCGTCGTCGTGAGCAGCTGAAAAAATTTGATGTGCCCGATGCTGATACTGTAACTGATGTAGATAGTTGGGTAGCACAGCAAGAAAAAGAATTTGAAGACCGCCCAGAATTTATCCGTAGCAAAGAGGACATACTTAGCATGCTGCGGGAGCAATACGACTTCCTACAAAACTATGAAAACGAGTACAAAGACGCAGATGAAGTAACCCAAAAGCTCATCGATGCTGGTATCGACGGTATCTACGTTGGCCCTGACTTTGGGGCGGTCACTGATGAAGAAATAGCCGCGTTTGATAAAACATATGACGAAACCGCAGCGCAAATGCAAGGTGCGTCTCCATCGGAAATTTATGACGCTGCAACGGCAAAGTATAGTGAGGTAAACCCTACTTATTTTAATCGTGCTTTTAATCCGGTAGCTACAGACCAACTCGCTCTATTCCGTCCAGAACTTGCGGTGGTGGATCGCGCACGGCTAGCTGCAACTAGACCAGAAATAAAAGCAAAACCTGCTTTATCCGTCGAAGAGTTCAAGAAGAAGCCCGGCGAAAGCGAAGATGCGTATGTAGATCGTATATCAAGAAGTACTGGTTCCGAGATGGCCCCCAACATCGTTGAGATGTTGCGTAACAACGACTTGAACGGTGCGTTAAATGCTGTAGCTAACATTCTCCCCGGCTTTTATAGCACATTGGCTACTCGGCTATCACAATTAAATTTGCCGACTGGAGTACGGATTGGGGATCAGCGAAACTTAACTCGGCGTGGTATCGATAATGTGTCAAGCCGAGAACAAATACGCCTGTTTGGGTATTTGCGTGTTGCAACTCCTGACTTCTTCAGTAAGTACTTTAACCAGTATGATAAAGAAGAAAACTTAGAAACTGTATATAAAGGGCTTATTGAGTTACCAAAATTTGTATCTCCAACAAAAATAAATCCATTACGCGCCGAGTATGAAACTGTACTCAAGTCGTTTAATGATTTCATGCCCGGATTGACTGCGTTTGGAGCGTACTACCCAACATTTGATCAAATAAATCTAAACGACAAAATCTATGGGTATGGCGCTGGGATGCGCCGTGAGTCAGGGCTATCTTATCGCACGCTTTTACATGAGTCTGTTCATGCTGCTACTGAAATATTATTAAATACTCCTCTTACCCAAAGAACACCAGAGCAAAACGCTGCAATTGACGAGCTAGAGCGGCTCTATAGATATGCACTTGGTAAGATAAAAGGGGACCGCTACGGGTTTACGAGCCTCTCTGAATTTATTGCTGAGGTTATGACCAACCGTAGTTTTCAGAACGAACTGAAAGCTATTCCGTACGCACCTACTAAGAGCAATATCTTTACTCGCTTTGTCCAAGCAGTGATGAAGCTTGTTGGGCTGGATAACGTAGCCGGTCGTGCAATGGTTGAGGCGGAAAAACTATTTAATGCAGCTCGCCCATATAGAGTCGAATCCGCCGGTCCTCGGTTTATAAAAGGGCCACTTACTTCAGCATGGCGTTCGGTTGAAGATTTAAAGAACAGCAAAATGCCTTGGATTAAAGCGTTACCTCATCTAGCTAATTTCTTCTGGAATATTGCAACGACGCCAGTAAGAATACGAATGTTAGGCGCTTTAGAGCTTCGGCATCTAAGCGATTTAAGTAAAGTTAAGTTTCCTCAAGTGGGCGGCGCTGTTCGTATCATAGAAAAAATGGTTGCCCACAGAGGCCAAATTATGACGGAAGCCGCCGGAATTGCTAAGGATTGGATGACGGCGCAAAAAGGAAGCCTAGCACAAAGTCAATTGCTTGGGCGGCTAATGCTGGAAGCAACTATTACTAAAACAGAAATTGATCCAAAAAACACGGCTATAAACCCCGTTACTAAAAAGCCTTACTACGATGCAAATAAAGTCCCGTCTAAAGTAAAAGATGCGTGGAATACACTCGATCCAAAATTCCAAGACATATACCGTCGAGTAAGAGATTTTTACAGAAAACAATTAGAAAATGCGATTGAGCAGATGAAAGCCAACGCTAATCGAATTGTTGATACTGAAAAAAGACAAAAATTGCTTGCAGCAATCGATAAAGATTTTGCGGAAGACAAACTTGTATATCCATACTTTCCATTGAAACGATTCGGGCCATATTGGTTTGAAGTAAAAAAAGGCGCGGATACTGGATCATACAGAGAATTTTATGAATTTGAATGGCAAGCGCAACGCGAATGGAATTATATAAAGCGTAAAATACAATTACTACGTGGCAATAAAGCGCAACAAAAACTTGCTGTTGAGGGTATGGAAAAGGGGAACTCGTTCTCTCAATTTCAGACCAGAACCTCTGATGTTTCAAACGCGCTCAAAACTGTTAATGAACTAATCGATTCGTTAACAGATGACCTTACTAATCTACAAGGTCAAGAAGAGCGCGAAGATACTATTAGAGAAGTTCAAGCTACTTTGCGTGAGCAAATTAACCAGTTAATCTATACGTTAATGCCCGAACAAAGTTTACGTAGGCAAATGCTAAAACGTAAAGGTATTCAAGGTGCTAGTTCTGATATGCTGCGCGTGTTTGCCAATAGCGCTACTAGAATTGCATATCAACAAGCTCGTACAAAATATGCAACAGAATTTATAAACAACTTAAACAACGCCCGCTCTTACATCAAAAGTTTGAAGACACAACAAATAGTGACTCCTGACCAATTAGAACGGTATAGGGATGTTATTAATGAAGTAGAAAAAAGATATAAACCTATAATGGGCATGGAGGAAACCGACAGTGCCGCAAAAGTTGCGGGTATAGCATCTGACTTTATTACTTTTATGATGATGTCGGCACCTATGTCTGCGGCGTTGAACACTGTAGGTTTTATGCAACTTGCTGCTACTCAAATAGGCGGGCGTTATGGTTACATAAAAGCAACGGATCGTTTGTTTGATAACTTTACCACATACATGGGGTCTACGGTTGAGCGCACAATAATTCCGCTATTACCTACGAAACAAAATGCTAACGGCACTGTTATCTCTGTTAGATTCCCATCTGCTATGGAGAGTAGTAAGCTAAAAGGGCTAGACAAACTTGCGGCAGAACAACTAATAAAAGAAGAACAAGTAAACGTATCTCAAACTTACGATATGGTTGGTGTGGGGGATCGGCCTTCTGAGCTTACGCTAAGTAAGTATGAAGCAATGAAGAGAGCCGTGTTTACTCCTCTGCATCAAATAGAACGCTTTAATCGCGAGATGACACTCCTTTCAACTTTTCAACTAGAGTATGAAAAACTGATGTCGGAGCCGCGACGTGAATCTACTGGAATTATTATTCGGGATGCGCAAGGTAACCCAGAGAAATATCAAAACGACGCAACCACGCCAGACGGGGTACCTTACTCCACAGAAGCTTATGATATAGCACTATCTACTGCTAAAGATTTAACGTCAATTACGCTTGGCGATACTACCCGTCAGATGCGTCCACGTTATTTTATGAACGCGTTAATGGCGCTGCCCTTGAAGTTTAAGCGGTACATGATCACAGCTTTTTATAGCATGATTAGCAATTTTAACCGTGGGTTTGTAACGCCTTTTAGCTCCGCAGAAATAAAACAATTGCGCACCGTGCTTGAGCTAGATAAACAGCCGCCCGATGTAATTGATCAAAAAATAAAAGAAGCTGAAGAATTTAGGTCTGAAATTTCTAGGGAAGGTAGAAAAGCATTGCTAGGTACGTTAACGGTAACCGGTTTGTTTACGGGGGCCGTAGGTATGCCGTTATACAATCTTTTAATGCCTACACTTGTCGGTATGTTTACATCTGACGACGACGACGAGTTCTTTGATTTTGACAACTGGTTCCGTAACTATATGGAAGTTGAGTTTGGAGGATATTTGGGAGGGCTTCTTACACAAATGGGTATGAATGAAAAAGAAGCTAAGAAAGTTGGTAAAAAAATTGGAGAGTCACTAGCGGTAGGGCCGATTACAACTTTAACAGGTGGAAGTTTTACTGAACGTGCAAGTTTAGACTTCAAATCTTTGTTGTTTAGAGACATGCGGTACACACCATCTACGCGAGAACAAGTGTTAGAAGCAATGGTAATTGCACTGGGGCCTGCGGCTGGATTAGCTACCAACTTTGCGGATGGTGTCGATCTGTTTAAAGAAGGACAGTACGGACGAGCGTTTGAAAAGTTTTTACCTGCGTTTTTATCTAAACCGCTATCAGCCTACCGTCTTGCAACTGAAGGCGCACAAACCAAGCGTGGGGTTGAAATTATTAGCGGCGATATTACTGCTTCAGAAATAGCAATGCAATCAATTGGGCTTACCCCATACAGAATTTCTGCGGCGCAAAAACAATCTATAGAAGCGGTTCAAAAAGCTCAAAAAATTGAAAGTCGTAGAAACGGTATTATGAATTCGTTGTGGATGGCTCATATATCTAATGACGACAAAGCATTTGACGATGCTCTTAAAGATGCTTCAGATTTTTCTTCTAGGTATCCAACACTTAAAATTGGATACGACGAGATAATGAATTCATTCAAACAACGCGCAAAAGACAAAGCTATTGCGGAAGCGATAGGCGCAAAAGTCTCCAAGAAGATGATCCCCATAGTGTCGCCAATGCTGCAACACGAAAGGGAATAAAAAAACCCCCAACGCGAGGGGAGAGTAGCGTCGGGGGTAAACAACAACTAGGAGAACAGCACATGGAATATGCTGTCGGGGTAATATTACTACCGAATTCGCCAGATTCGCAAGCCCCTGATCCCGTCCTCGATTACCACCTTCATAGTTACCCTAAATCCTAGTCGTTGGGTTATTTTTTTAACATCTCCCCGTGCCTCTTGCGCGTGAATGCAAGGGATAAAGAAGGAAGCCCCGACCGCGAAGCCCCTCCAGTTCACCTCGTAAAGAACCCCATCAACTACCATTGGTGCCGTTGGCTACCGCCTCATCGTCCTGTACTTCTTCTTG
>Ga0172373_10006822_pt1 | contig 15047 bp, 17 predicted proteins | sample Lak10m_2_FD_114546 | JGI IMG/M metagenome (GOLD analysis project Ga0172373, IMG submission 114546) | Freshwater microbial communities from Kabuno Bay, South-Kivu, Congo - kab_092012_10m | ecosystem: Environmental > Aquatic > Freshwater > Lake | place: Democratic Republic of the Congo... | reverse complement strand
GGTTAGCAAAAACTTTTATGACATGCCCATTAATTTTAAGCCCATCACTTAAAACTTCCACTGTGCCTGGAAATATGCCATGGACCGAATCATACTTAAAAAGATGCGCGTGTCATAAAAGTTTTTGCTAACCCTGATCCCGCAACGCTTCCTTGGAAAGACCTTGGTATTGATATTGCTATGGAGTGCTCAGGGCGTTTTACAAAACGAGAAGAGGCTGCAAAACATCTTACAGCAGGAGCTAAAAAAGTTCTTATCTCCGCACCCGCTGAAGGAGCTGACCTGACAGTTGTGTATGGCGTTAATGACAAAGACTTAAAAGCAGATCATACTATTGTGTCTAATGCATCGTGTACCACAAACTGCTTGGCACCTGTGGCCTCTGTCCTTAACAAGAGCATTGGAATTGTTCACGGATTTATGACCACTATCCATTCTTATACAGGAGATCAGCGGCTTGTGGATACACTCCATAAGGACTTGCGGCGCGCCCGCGCAGCAGCTCTTTCTCTTATTCCCGCCTCTACAGGAGCCGCAAAGGCAGTAGGTCTTGTACTGCCTGAGTTGAAAGGAAAGCTTGATGGTACAGCCGTTCGGGTGCCGACGCCAAATGTGTCTCTTGTGGATTTCAAGTTTGTTGCAAAGCGTCCAACGTCAAAAAGTGAGATTAATGAGCTAATGGCGAAGGCCTCAGAAAATGAGCTTAAAGGTATTTTGACCGTTAACAACGAACCTCTCGTCAGCTGTGATTTTAATCACAATTCGGCGAGCTCTATCTTTGATTTGACAGAAACTCACGTGGTGGATGGGACATTTTGTCGTATTTTGACGTGGTATGACAACGAATGGGGCTTTTCTAACCGCATGGCCGACACAGCCCTTGTGATGGGGAAGCTTTAAATTAAATAACGATCAAAGTTACTCCATACGCTTCTTTAAAACACCTCTTTAAATATCTTGAAAAAAAGACTATATTAAAGATGTCAGGGAAACTTGACTATAGTGATAAACGTCTTTCGGAATAGGCGTTGCGGACCCGGGGGCGGAGCCCGGCACCTCCACCATGACAGTTATGGGGGTGAATTAGGATCGACGTGCGTAGTAAAGGGTAGATTTTCACTCGGCATGGTACCACCGTTATCGGGCTAAACATGTAAATGCAAAAACTGCAAATACATTCGGTCAAGGTCGTCTAGCTGTTGCTAATTTCAGCGCAGCTAACGGTAATCTAAAGGTAGCTGCTGTAAAGGCCGCTTAATTTGGTAACTGATCGCGGTTTGAGGGGCACCGGGCAACAGAAGCCCCTCACTGATTTTGTAACAGAAGGAAGATACCATTGGACGGATTCAATTACGAAGAAATGGTTCAAGAAGGGTTGAGGGGCGTTGTTCGCGAAGCTCTTGAAATAACGGCTCTTGAGGGCCTTCCAGGAGCACATCATTTTTATATCGCCTTTAAAACCGATTATCCTGGTGTTCAGATCCCAGAGTACTTAAGAGACCGTCATCCTGAAGAAATGACAATCGTTATTCAACATCAATACTGGGGTCTTGAAGTGGATGAAAATGGATTTTTCATCAGTCTTAGCTTTAGTGAGTCTCAAGAGCGTATTTACGTTCCTTTCCATGCGCTTTTAAGCTTTATGGATCCTTACGCTAAGTTTGGACTTCAATTTGTCCCGCCTCCCATCATTGAGGTGGAAGAAGTTCCTGTGCCGCAACTCTCCTCGTCTTCAGAGGAAAAAGGGAACATCGTTTCTTTGGATACATTCCGGAAGAAGTAGGATCAAACTAAAGAAAGACCTAATATCTTTGTGATGGCGTGTAGTTCTTTTGGTCCGTATCCCCTCCCTTCACTCTATCTTTTTTAGGATGATGTGAAAAAAGTTTATCTCTCTACTTCTGTTTATTATTTTTTGCCAACATTTGTCGAACGTCAGGGTTGTCAGAAACTTTTCGAGCAAGATCTAGAGCTTCCTCTAGATATTTACGCTCTTCACTAGCAATTTTCTTTAAGCCTTGTTCGATTGTTTGCAGATGAGCTTGTAAAGGAAGTGGTACTTTGTGAAGGGGAATATGCGGCCGTACTGCATGGATAACAGTTGAGAGGTCCTGTAATGTTTTATTTCTAATATCTAGCATGGCTCCCAATAGATGAGGGAGCACGAAGTTTGGGTCTAAGTAAGATGCTCGTTTTTCTTTTAATACGCGTGTGAGTAATGATCGAGTCTGTACAATATGGCCATATTGAATTGAAAATTCGGAGGCAACATCCCCAAAAAGTATGGTTAGACTTCCAGGGTTTACTTCAAAATTTAGGTCAAATCGGACTGAAGAAATTGAAAAAAGTTGAGGTTTTGTAAAGACCTTATAAGCTCTTTGTAAGTCTTCCACGAACTCCCTTAGAATATAATTATTATGAGCTTCATCTTCAGAAACATGGCTGACGTTGAATATCAAATCACCTTGTTCAAAGATGATATAATTCTTGGTAGGGCCATAACTAAATCTATGGATTTGTTGTGTCAGATCTTCTGCACGAGCTTTAAAAACGCGTGTGATATGCTTTGGGAGATCTCTCTCTTGGATGGCGAGATCTTGACTCTGATCATCAATACCAAAAGCTCTTACACAACATGGGTGATTAGAAAGGAGATAGCCTAGCGTAATGACAAAAGAAAAATATCTAGCAATGTTCTTCATAAAAGATGTCTTGAATTATCAATGTTAATAAAATGACTCCAACATTATCAGTGATAACAATAAATGTAGATGCAGTCAATGGCTTCGGCGTTTTGATTGATATCAAGATATCGGCTATTGAAAATCCTTTCTCTCATCCTCTCTTTGTTTTACTTCTTTAGGGTATTCTTTTCCCAGCACGTGTATGACTAACAAAAGCTGGGAAAAGACTTTCTGCGGGATAATAAATTATTGCTGGATTTGCCAGGAGCCATCAGGCTGACGGCAAGCTGTACCATAACCCTCTTGTTTTTTTCCACCAACAGTAATGGTGTGTGTGTACTCGCGGCAGTATTGGCCTCCTGAGGATTGGAAGGTGCGTGTGGGAACAAATGTTCCACGATTGCCTGTATCAGGGTTAACCCATTGAGCAACTTGACCTGTTTTCGTGCTTTCAAGAGCACTTTGGGCGGTTCTTTCTGCACGCTCTCTATCTGCTTTATCAAGTTGGCCTCCAATATAGCCTCCAAGAAGAGCTCCAGTTACAGCACCAACTGCTGTGGCAACTACATTGCCTGACCCCTTGCCAATTGTTGATCCAGCCCAGGCACCTAAGGCACCACCGCCAAGGGTTCCTATGGCTTGTTTTGGGTTTTCACACCCTGTAGCTAGAACGGCTACAAGAAGGGAAGAGGCAATAATTTTGGTTTTCATGTTCATTTCCTTTATTAAAAACGGTGCATAAGGAGCCCTTATGATTAACGCATTTTAAACCTAATATGTGGCTTGATCAATGGGGAGAATGATGTACCTTGTTTATTAAAAAGGGATGACTTTATGACACAAATTAGTACCTCAGATGCGCGCAGCTTGCGCCTGGCAACTTATGCGTCTGTTGCAGTGGCGACAGTTTTAATCGGCCTTAAGTTTTTTGCGTGGTGGGAAACGAGCTCTGTGAGCCTTCAGGCGTCCCTTATTGATTCGCTTCTAGATGCGTTTGCTTCTCTTATTAATATGGTGGCTGTGTATCATGCTCTTAAGCCCGCGGATGCAGAACATCGTTTTGGCCATGGGAAGATAGAATCCTTAGCAGGACTCGCTCAAGCCTTGTGTATTGGAGGGTCCTCCCTTTGGCTTCTTCATGAGGCGCGTGAGCACTTTATAAATCATGAACCTGTGGAATCCACAGGCTTAGGGCTTGTGGTGATTGGTATTGCCATGATTTTAACAGCATTTTTAATTACTTATCAGAAACGCGTCATAAAAAAAACAGGATCTACAGCCATCGCCGCAGATAGAATTCATTATCAATCTGATCTTTTTATTAACTCAGCGGTTATTATATCGTTGTTATGTGCCGAGTTTTTTCAATTGGAGATCATAGATCCAATTTTTGGTGTGCTGATAGGGCTTTATATTTTATGGATGGCCTGGCAGATTACGCTTCAGGCCTTTAATGTTCTCATGGATCGGGAATTGGATGACGAGGAACGTAAGCAAATCCTTTCTATTATTAAATCTCATCCGGAGGTGATTGATGTGCGAGATTTAAGGACGCGAACGTCTGGCTTACAACAGTTCTTTCAGTTGCATCTTGTCATGAATCCAGATATTGCCCTCCGTCAGGCAGATCGTGTGGCAGAGGAAGTAGAGAAAGAGGTGATGAAGGCTTACCCTAAAAGCCAAGTTATGATTCGCTTGGTGCCTGTGTTGAAGTGAGGAAGAGTGTTATTTTGAATGTATGTGTGCCTAAAAGCATAACGCCTCAATTCGGGGGGCGTTATGCTTTAAACACATTTTTCTAAAGTTCTCATAAAAGAAATAGCATTTACTTTACCATCATTCCTCCTCCATGGAGAAAGGCTCCTGCTGGAGCAGGGACTTTGGTAAATGGAACGCTTGCTTGAGGATGTAACAATATGGTGCCTCTCGGCGTTGTTAAAGTGGACCCTACTGAGACCTGAGCTATGGCTGTTTCAGCACTGAGAACCGTAACGACAAGGGCCATTGTTATTATAAAATATTTCATAACACATCTCCTTTGTGAAAAATTATCAAATTTAAATTTTTATTATTATTAATAATTATACCATAAATATTAAAAAATATATTAAGTGTTTTTTTCTGTTATGATAGCTTCTGAATTTGAAAGAGGAGTTCAATAAAATGTTTCATAATGCTGTGTTTTGTGTTAGTATGTTGCATTATGAGTGGGAGAAGCGCGATGACAACAACCATTAGAATTTCAGATAGTATTGTTCATGATGCTCAAATTTTTGGGAAGATATACAATCGTTCCGTTCCAAAGCAAATTGAATTTTGGTCAAGAATTGGGAAAATAGCTGAAGAAAACCCCGACATGTCCTACGAAGAAATTCGCCTGCTTCTTTTAGCGCTCGAAGAAAAAAGGCTTGGAGATGTGGAAGAATTTAAATTTTCATCATGATTGTTCAACAAACTCTTAGCTTCAAATCTAAGGCTAAAAAGTTACACAACAGCCAGCTGAAAGAATTAGAAGTTGCTATCAAGGCCATTTGCGAAAGTCCTACGATCGGCACAAAAAAAAGAGGCGACCTTTCTGAAGTTTATGTCTATAAGTTTAAAATGAACAAAATGTTGCACTTGCTGGCTTATACTTGGGATCCAGAAAAGGATTTGTTAACACTTTTGCGCCTTGGTGTTCATAAAAATTTTTATCGTGATTTAAAATGATTTTTGTATAGGTTCAATCATGCAAGACCTCACCACTGTTGCTCATACTTCTCCTGCTTGGCCCTTTGAAGAAGCCCGAAAGCTGCTTCAGCGTCTGGAGGACAAAGCACCGTCTAAGGGTTTTGTTCTTTTTGAAACAGGCTATGGGCCATCCGGATTGCCGCATATCGGAACCTTTGGAGAAGTGGTGCGCACGACTATGGTTCGGCAAGCTTTTTCTCTTCTCTCGGATATTCCGACAAAGCTTTACGCGGTTTCTGATGATATGGATGGATTACGGAAGATTCCAGATAATATCCCCAATCCAGAGCTGATTCGCGCGCACCTTGGGAAACCCTTGACTCAAATTCCAGATCCCTTTGGAACCCATGAAAGTTTTGGCCATCATAATAATGCGCGCCTTAAGGCTTTTTTGGATACTTTTGAGTTTGACTATGAATTTATAAGCTCTTCTGAATGTTATCGCTCTGGGCGTTTTGACCCCATGTTGCGAACTGTTCTTAGCCACTATGATGAAATTATTAATATTATTCTCCCTACCTTGGGAGAAGAGCGTCAGGCCACCTATAGTCCTTTTTTGCCTGTGTGCGCAGAAACAGGGCGTGTTTTGCAAGTTCCTGTGGTTGAGCGTGATGAAAAGGCCGGCACTATCGTTTATAAAAGAGAAGATGGAAAGCTCGTTGAAACACCTGTAACCGGTGGCCATTGCAAGTTGCAATGGAAGGTGGACTGGGGCATGCGCTGGGCGGCTTTTGGCGTTGATTATGAAATGTCAGGAAAAGACCTGATCGATTCCGTAAAGCTTTCAAGCCGTGTTTGTCGCGTTCTGGGACATCCTCCTCCTGAAGGATTCAATTATGAGCTGTTTCTTGATGATAAGGGCACGAAAATCTCAAAATCAAAAGGAAATGGGCTCACGATTGAAGAATGGCTGCGCTATGCCCCTGAAGAAAGCCTGGCTTATTTTATGTATCAAGCACCGCGTAAGGCGAAACGGCTTTATTTTGATGTGATCCCACGGGCCGTTGATGAATATTTAAACTTTCTTGAGAAGTTTCCCGATCAACCTATTGATCAACAACTCAATAATCCTGTATGGCACGTACATAATGGACATCCGCCGCGAGAAGAGCTTCCCTTAAGTTTTGGGATTTTACTCAACTTGGCTAGTGTCTGTAATACGGAAGACAAGGCTGTTTTGTGGGGATTTATTAGTCGTTATGCCCCTCAAGCGCGCCCTGAAACTATGCCCATGGTGGATCGTTTAGTCGGCTATGCCATTGCGTATTATCGAGATTTTGTGAAGCCCACTAAACATTATCGCTTGCCCACAGAAGAGGAAAGAAAAACGCTTGAAGATCTTGCGAAGAGCTTGAAAGGATTGCCTGCAGACCCGGAGGTGATTCAAACAGAAATCTATGAGGTGGGAAAGCGGCATCACTACACCAATCTTCGCGACTGGTTTAAGGTCCTTTATCAAGTCCTGCTGGGTCAGGATGAAGGCCCCCGCATGGGATCCTTTGTAGCCCTTTATGGGGTTGATGAAACCATTCAGTTGATTGAGATGGCTTTGGAGGGGAAGAGGTTTTGATTTCCTCTCTTAACTAGATAAATTTTCTATCGTGTCTACCCCCTTTATCATCCCCTGACCTAAAAGTTCTTGCCCCCGACTTGAGGGGATCTTCTCGAAGCAATGAGATGTTTCAGCGAGATCCCCGATGAAGAAATGCTAATGTTTTCTGCAAGAAAACATTAGCATTTCTAGCTTGAGGATGACAAGGGTAGGAGATTCAAATCAAAAAAGCATCCGGTTTTCTAAGAGCGCTTAAACCAAGAGATCTCTCTTATTTAGTGGGCCCCAGCACCATAATCATACGTTTTCCTTCAAGTTTAGGATATTGCTCAACTTTTGCGATATCTTGCAACGTATCTTTGACGCGATTGAGAACGTCTGTTCCGAGCTCTTGGTGAGACAACTCGCGCCCCCGAAAGCGTAAGGTTATTTTTAGTTTATCTCCATCTTCGATAAATTTACGAGCGCTGCGCATTTTGACTTCAAAGTCGTGCTTATCGATGCCTGGGCGCAACTGAAGCTCTTTGATTTCAATAATTTTTTGCTTTTTTCGAATCTCAGCCCGGCGTTTTTGTTCTTCAAATTTATATTTACCGTAATCTAAGATTTTGCAAACGGGTGGATCTGCGTTGGGAGAAATTTCCACGAGATCAAGACCAGCTTTGTACGCTTGTTCCAATGCTTCCTTTTGAGATAAAACCCCAACCATGTCTCCTTTTTCGTCTATAAGACGGACTTTAGGAGCAAAAATCTTTTCATTGACGCGAGGGCCGTCTTGTGAGGACCCTTTGTCTTCTCTTGTAATTTTAGATATGTAGCCTTCTCCTTTTCTTTATTAGCAAATAGGTGTCTTGCGAAAAAACAAAAACTCCCAAGAACCCAGAAAGTTTGGATTTTCTTCCTTCGCCTGACAGTTAGGAGCGAATGCTCACTCCTTAACTTTCTTATGAGGCGGAATAGCCTCTGTGCATAGTTTATCGATTACTTGGTCAAGTGCAAGGATTTCTTGCGCCTCGCCACCTAATTTTCGCAAGGCAACCGTTCCTTCTTCGGCCTCTTTTTTTCCAACAACGAGGATGTAGGGTATTTTTTGAAGGCTTAATTCGCGAATTTTATAGTTAATTTTTTCATTTCTAAGGTCTGCTTCTACACGCAACCCAGCCATTTTAAGCTTTTTTAGCACTTGCTGAGCGTAAGCATCACCCTCTTGTGTAACCGTTGCAACAACCGCTTGAATGGGAGCAACCCATAAGGGGAATTTTCCTGCGTAATGTTCAATAAAGATTGCAATAAAGCGCTCAAAAGTTCCTAAAACAGCACGATGAAGCATAACAGGACGGTGCCTTTTTCCATCTTCTCCGATATAAGAGGCATCGAGTCTTTCAGGCAATACAAAGTCAAGTTGTAAGGTTCCGCATTGCCATTCTCGCCCAATGGCGTCTTTGAGGACAAACTCGAGCTTTGGACCATAAAAAGCGCCTTCTCCAGGATTTAAGGTATAGCTCAGGCCCGCAGCACGCGCGGCTACCTCTAACTGAGCTTCTGCTTTGTCCCAAAGGGCGTCCTCACCGGCTCGTACGGGGGGACGTTCGGCAAATTTGACGATGACTTCTTCAAATCCCAATTCTTGATAAACATTCAAAAGGAGGAGACAAAACTTGCGCGTTTCTTCCCCAATTTGATCTTCTGTGCAGAAAATATGGGCATCGTCTTGGACCATATTGCGCACACGTGTTAGCCCTTGAAGAGCTCCGGAGGCCTCATTTCGCCAGCAAGATCCAAACTCAGCCATACGGATCGGCAGATCGCGATAGCTTTTCATGCCTTGTCGAAAAATTTGAACATGACACGGGCAATTCATGGGCTTTAAGGCTAAGATTTTATCTCCATCCTTAAGAGTGAACATGTTTTCTTTAAATTTGCTCCAATGACCGGAGGCTTCCCATAAGGACCGATCAAGCAATTGAGGGGTTTTGACTTCTACATAGCCTTCAGCCGTAATTTTATCTCGGATGTAGTTTTCCAAAAGGCGGTAAAGAGTCCATCCCTTAGGGTGCCAAAAGACGCTGCCCACAGCTTCTTCTTGCATGTGGAAGAGATCCATCTCTTTCCCAAGACGGCGATGATCGCGTTTTTCCGCTTCTTCCAAGCGAGTAAGATAGGTTTGAAGATCTTTGTCTGTTGCCCAGGCTGTTCCGTAAACACGCTGAAGCATAGGATTTTTAGGATCGCCTCGCCAATAAGCTCCTGCAAGCTTCATTAACTTAAAGGCGTGTCCTAACTTTCCCGTGGAGGGGAGGTGAGGGCCGCGACAGAGGTCTAGAAAATTTCCTTGGCGATAAAGGGTAATTTCTTCAGATTTTGGCAAATCTTCGATGATTTCAGCTTTGAAAAGCTCACCTTGGTCTTTAAAAAATTGGATAGCCTGTTGACGATTCCAGCTCTCACGACTGATATGTTCATCACGGTTGACAATTTCGTGCATTCGCTCTTCAAGACGCGTTAAATCTTCAGGGGTAAAAGACTCTTCTCGATAAAGGTCGTAATAAAACCCATCTTGGATGGCAGGACCAATCGTAATTTGTGTTTCGGGATACAGTTCTTTTACCGCTTCTGCAAAAACATGAGCTGCATCGTGACGTAAAATATCAAGCCCTTCATCGGATGGGCGCTTGATGATCTCAAATGTTACATTTTTTTCAAGAGGACGTGTGAGATCCCAGAGTTGCTCATCAATACGCACCGCAACCGCTTCTTTAGCTAAACTAACGCTAAGCGTTTTTGCAACTTCCCATCCTGTAATGCCCTTTGGAAACTCTCGGTGAGAGCCGTCGGGAAAACGAACCGTAATCATGAATTCCTCGTGTGTGTGGTAAAAATCTATAAATGAAAGAGTAAAGCCGCGGAAGAAGGAACTCAACACAATATATGAAAAATGAGCTATTTTTTTTGAGAGAGGATCTTGAAAAGGGAAGGAATGAAAAATCCTGCCCCTAAGAGATCTTAAGGGCAGGAAATTGAAAGAATGATTAGAGAGTTACGTTATATTTATCTTTTAATATTTTTCGCAATTCTCGTGTTGTGCCGGCAGGTATCTTCCTTTTATTTTCGGCTCGTTGGATGCCGTCTAACGCTTCTCGAATGTCTTGGATAGATGATGGGATTACTGGGAGGTTCCCATATTTTTTAACAACAGCTGCGCGTACTGCAGGAGGTAGATCCGCGGTCCTTAAAAGGATGTCACTACCATGTGGCGCAGATCTCTGTCCTACAGAAGGTGCTGCTGATGGTCCTTTCCTACTGAGAAAGTTTTTGGTTGGCTGGAACACATTTTGGTTAACTTTTGTTCCCAAGGAGCGTGTTGTTGCTGGCGCGCTTTGAGTGAGAAAGTTTTTGGTTGGCTGGAACACATTTTGGTTAACTTTTGTTCCCAAGGAGCGTGTTGTTGTTGGCGCGCTTTGAGTGAGAAAGTTTTTGGTTGGCTGGAACACATTTTGATTAACTTTTGTTCCTAAGGAGCGTGCTGTTAAGGGCCCTTTCTTAGTGAGAAGGGTGTGCATTGGTTGAACCCAACCTGTCGCTAATGACCTTCTTGCAGGAGAGTTACGTGTTGGTTGAACCCAACCTGTCGCCAATGACCCTTTTTTAGTGAGAAGGGTGCGTGTTGGTTGGAAGGTATTTTGATTAGCTTTTTGTCCCGTTGAGCGTCTTGGAAGCAGAACATGCACACGGTCATCGCTTTTGGTAGGGACTGCTACGGCTGCACTGCTCTCATACAGAACACTTGCTGTAAGCAACGCAAGAAAAGTTTTTTTAGTAGACAACATTTATCAGGCTCCTTTCAAAGTGGTTAGGTTAGTTTCTTGATCTCTCAATAATTTTTTTCTACAGTGTACAATCTTGCGAAAAAGTCAAGGATTAATTTTTTCTTGTTAATAAAAAAATAACAGGGTCTCTAATATAAAAAAGGAGCATATTTATGTATTTTCCCAATATAAGCCCGATTGCTTTTCAAGTGGGGCCCTTCGCTATCCATTGGTATGGACTTGCTTATGTCGTGGGGATTTTAGGATGGTGGCAATATAGTTTATGGCTCACAAAGAAATTCCCTACTATGAGTCGACAGTTAATCGATGACTATCTTGTATGGGCTGTTGTTGGGGTCATTGCGGGAGGGAGACTCGGTTACGTTATTTTTTATAATCCCTCAAAATACATGGCGAATCCTTTGGAAATTCTTCAGGTTTGGAAAGGAGGAATGGCTTTTCATGGAGGGCTTTTAGGGGTGGTTATAGCCACAGCCCTTTATGCGAAACGTCGCGGGATTTATTTCTTAACTTTCTCTGATTTAGCCTGTTGTGGTGTGCCTATTGGTCTTTTTTTTGGGCGTCTTGCGAATTTTGTAAATGGAGAGCTTTATGGACGTATTACAGACGTTTCATGGGGAATGATTTTTCCTCAGGGTGGACCCTTCCCGCGCCACCCAAGTCAATTGTATGAAGCTTTTGCAGAAGGTCTTTTTCTTTTTATTTTACTTGGGATTGGAGCTCTTTTTACACGGTGGCCTCACCGGCGAGGGCTTTTGACGGGGATTTTTTTAACGGGGTATGGTCTGGCTCGAATAGCAGCAGAATGTTTTCGAGAGCCGGATGTATTTTTAGGGTATTTTTCGGGAGGATTCACGATGGGACAGATCCTGTCGCTCCCTGTCTTAGGGTTTGGTCTTTTCTTAAGCATTCGAGCTCTTCTTAGAGAAGAAAATGCTTGAAGAATTCTTGCGACAAGAAATTCAAGAAAATAGTCTTATTTCTCAAAAACGATTTATGGAGCTTGCTCTGCAACATCCTCTCTATGGGTACTATCGGACCCATGTGGGAGTAGGTCATGATTTTACAACGGCCCCTGAAACAAGCCAGATGTTTGGGGAACTTCTGGGACTATGGGCTCTCGACTATTATAAAAAGCTTGGATGTCCTCCAGCGATTACTCTTATAGAGTTAGGCCCTGGGAGGGGAACGTTAATGGCAGACTTTTTAAGGGCGGCCAAGGTTTCTCCGTCTTTTTTGCGTGTGCTCCGCCTTCAACTTGTTGAAATTAATCCTGTTTTAAAGCAAAAGCAGCAACAGCTGATTAAACATGAGGCGATAGAATGGCATGAGAAATTAGAGGACATTCCGCTTTTGCCGGGGCCGTTCATTGTGATTGCTAATGAATTTTTTGATGCGCTCCCAACCCAGTGTTATGTGCGAAAAGACAAAATACTTTATGAAAGAGCCATCGGCATTCAAGAAGGTGCTTTTGCTTTTACGTTAAATCCTTTGGGTCAAGATGAAGGTCCTGATCAGGTGTGGGAGGAATCTCCTGCTGTGGAGGTCGTTATACGCGAGATTGCGGCGCGTCTTTTAGCTCAAGGAGGCATTTTTCTTTGTCTTGATTATGGATATGAAAAAGGGGAGGGGGAGAGTCTTCAAGCGCTTTTCGAGGGAAAGTCCTCTTCTCCCCTTGCTCATATAGGACACTCAGACTTAACCTGTCACGTAAATTTTGGGCGATTAAAAGAGCTAGCGCTTTCCAAAGGGTTAGGTGTTCTGGGGCCATTTGGTCAAGGAAAATTTTTAAGAAACATAGGCCTTGACTTACGAGCACAAACATTAAAGCATAAAAACCCAGCTCAACGTGCCTCTATCGATGCGGCAGTTGCAAGATTAACCCACCCTCATCACATGGGGGATTTGTTTAAGGTGATGGCTGTTTTTTCTCCATCCTCCTTTGAACCCATAGGATTTGAATTATGAAAGTTACATGCCCTTATCTCTCTCAGTTCCCTGCAGTAAAACATGCTTTTTTTGAGGCTGCTTCTGCGCCTCTTTCGTCACAACGGGAGAAAGCCATGGAAGCGATGACAGGACGCCCCATTCCTCTTGTAACACTTAACCAAGTGCATGGAACCAAAGTCCTTCATATAACCGAATCAGGCATGGACAATCAGGAAGGAGATGGTCTTGTGACCGTCCTGAAAGATATGGCTATTGGTATTTTAACGGCTGATTGTGGACCCATTCTTTTTTATGATCCTTCCACGCATATTATTGGGGCCTGCCATGCAGGGTGGCGTGGAGCAAAGGAGGGTATTATCCAAGCAACTCTTAAAGCGATGGAGAGAGTGGGAGCAAAACGTTCTCAGATTTATGCTACACTTGGACCTACTATTCAGCAGCAGAATTATGAGGTAGGACCTGAATTTCCGGATTTGATTGGAGGGGTGTACGAGACTTATTTTTACCCTTCAGAAAAAAGTCAGCATCATTATTTTAACTTGCCTCTTTATATTTATGACGTGCTTGTGCAGGAAGAGTTAGCTCATGTTCATGATCTTAAGATCAACACGTTTTCGGAAAATTTTGCAAGTCGTCGTCGGTTTTTAAAGCAAGGGAAAGAAAAGGTGGATATTCACAATCTTTCCGCAATTGCAGTGCTCTAAATTTTGTGGTATCCTTTGCTATGTCCGGTTTAAAACTACAAAGTAATAATAAAGAGAGAGTCTCCGGCAACTCTAACGAATGAGGAATAAAAAATGAAATATACAATGTACACGTCTTTACTTGTAGCTGGAGCTTTAGCGCTTACAGCTTGTGGAGAGAAAAAAGGAGAAACACCACCACCACCTCCTCCTCCTCCAGCAGAGGTGCCAGCACCACCACCTCCTCCACCACCTCCTCCTCCAGCTCCGACGCCAGCTCCTGAAGCAGCGCCAGCACCAGCAACACCGCCAGCTCAATAAGAGCCTCGGTGTTAAGAGACTAAATGAAAGCCCCTGCCAAAAGCAGGGGTTTTTATTTGCGCTCTTTTGAGTTGATATGGGGGTAAGCTGAGAAAAATGCGTCTTTTCTTTCTAACGATTTTTGCCCTGCTTACGATCTGTGGGCCAGGATTTACAGATTCTGTGGTGATCACAGGTGCAAACCAAGGCATTGGCTTTGGACTTGTTAAACATTACTTAGAAGAGGGCTATACAGTTTATGCGACCTATCGTTCAAAAGAAAAGTCGCAGGAACTTTTAGCAATTAATGAGAGAAATCTTATCCCTATTTTAGCTGACTTTGAACAACCTAATGTTGCTCTTCAGAATATAAAACGGGTTTTAAAAAATGAACCCCTTGATATTTTAATTTTAAATGCAGGATACTTCGCCGCCAAAGCAAATAACTTTAAAGAGCTTGAACCTGAAGATTTTCAACGTTCTTTCACTGTGAATACAATCTCTCCTTTGATATTAGCGCAGGGGCTTCAGGAAAACTTATCAATGGGAGCAACCAAAAAAATTGTTGCTATCACAAGTCGCCGAGGCAGTATTCAGCAAACCAAAGAAGAGAGGTATACCGGGCGCTACGGGTATCGCTGTTCTAAAACAGCGTTAAACGCGGGAATGTCAGCATTGGCTCTTGATATGCCTGATATGATTGTTCTTGTTTTGCATCCTGGACGAGTCAGCACTGCTTTTACAAAATTTGATCCACAAGGCCTTTCTGTTGAGCAAAGTGTCCGAGGAATAACAGAAACGATCTCTGCCGCTACTCTCTCTCATTCAGGAAAGTTCTACGATTATAAAGGGGAAGCGCTTCCGTGGTGAGTCTCTGAAGAATATTATTCCTTGTTATTTTATACACCTGGTATTAATAAGATACTGAATGACTTTCGCTGTCTAAGTTGCCAAAGACTTGAACGTGCCCCTAGAACAGTATTATTACTTTGAAAAAATTACTATGAATCAGCTTTCAAAGTTTATCACAGAAAAAAATCAGCAGGAACCTTTATTAACGTTATTGATTAAAGAAGGGAATCTTGAAAAGATTTCACACCTTCACCACACGGGTTATATTCAAATCGCAGATCCTTCAATAGAAGCAATTCTGAAAGACGTTTTATACTACGGGCAACTGCAAATATTTTCCTACTTTCACCAAAATGGAGTGGATATCAATGGGAGATTTAGTCAGGAAGCTCTTCCTGAAGCCGTGATAGAGGATCATAGTGAGGTTCTTAAGTACTTCCATCAAAATGGAGCTGTTTTTTCGAAGGAG
>Ga0172373_10006821_pt1 | contig 15050 bp, 13 predicted proteins | sample Lak10m_2_FD_114546 | JGI IMG/M metagenome (GOLD analysis project Ga0172373, IMG submission 114546) | Freshwater microbial communities from Kabuno Bay, South-Kivu, Congo - kab_092012_10m | ecosystem: Environmental > Aquatic > Freshwater > Lake | place: Democratic Republic of the Congo... | reverse complement strand
GCTAAGTTCAACTAAAGGTAATCGAATGCCTTCTTTAATAAGACCCATTGTCTTTAATGCCCATTTTACAGGTATTGGATTAGCTTCTATAAATAGATTAGTGTGAAGTGAAAACAATTGTTGATTAATTTCGATGGCTTTTTCGTTTTGTTTAGCAATGACGCAAACATACATTTCATGCATTAATTTAGGTGCAACATTTGCCGTTACAGAAATCACACCTTTACCTCCAAGTAACATAAGTGATAAAGCAGTCGCATCATCGCCGCTTAAAACTGAAAAATGAGGCGGCAATCTTTTAATAAGATCGATTCCTCGAGTCAAATCTCCTGTCGCGTCTTTGATACCTACAATATTAGTAATTTCGCTTAACTTTAATACGGTATCATTCTTTAAGTCACAACCTGTTCTTGAAGGAACATTGTATAGAATTTGATCAATGGCAACTTCATTTGCAACTTTACTAAAATGCTGAAAAAGTCCTGTTTGATTGGGTTTGTTGTAATAAGGCGTCACTAATAAACAAGCGTCTGCACCAAGTCGTTTTGCTTCTTTTGTAAGATCGATAGCTTCTTGTGTAGAGTTAGCCCCTGTGCCAGCTATTACTGGAATTCTTTTATTGACATGTTTAACGGTTTTTTCGATAAGCTGACAATGCTCTCCAAAATCGACTGTGGGTGATTCACCCGTTGTTCCCACAATGACAATGCCGTCGGTACCTTCATTAATATGAAAATCAATTAACCCATGCAGCGCTTGGATATCAAGACTTCCATCAGGAAACATTGGGGTAACAATTGCAACAATACTGCCTTGAGGTGACATGAGATTGGCTATTAATTTTGTAAAGCCGCTATTTTAACTTAAATAGCTAAACAGCAAAAAAATTGATCATTTGTTATATACATAATAGTTATATTAATATATAAGATTATTCTTTGAAGTTATATAAAATTATTGATATATTTTAACCACAAAAAAAGATCTTGAACTTTCAAAAGCCCCAATTGACATAGGTTTGAGCTATAAGTATTTTCGGCAATTTTAAACGTATAATTTAACTTTATGACCCAACACTATTTCTTAATTATCATCAGCACGGTATTGGTCAACAATATCGTTTTAATGAAAATTTTAGGGCTATGCCCTTTCATGGGCGTATCTAAAAAGTTAGAAACATCGATCAGCATGTCTGCTGCTACCGCTTTTGTATTAACCATAGGCTCAATGACAAGCTGGGCTATTAATCATTACCTTCTAGAGCCTAATGATCTTATTTATTTAAGAACACTTTCATTTATTGTGGTGATCGCAGGCGTTGTTCAATTCACTGAGATGTTAATGGAAAAAAACTTTCCATTGCTTTACCAATTGTTAGGTATTTTTCTGCCTCTTATAACCACTAATTGTGCCGTATTAGGGATCCCTCTTTTGAATGCGCAATCGAGTCATACACTTATAGAATCGGCATTATTTGGATTAGGCGGTGCCATTGGATTTTCAATTGTATTAATTTTATTTGCATCATTAAGAGAGCGTCTAGAAGGTGCTGAAATACCTTTGCCATTTAAAGGTACAGCAATAGCGCTTGTCACAGCCTCCATTATGAGCCTCGCCTTTATGGGATTCGCGGGCCTAGATCGTTAAATGATTACCGCACTCCTTGTGATGATTTTTCTTGCAATCCTTTTAGGATTGGTCCTAGGCTATTCTGCTATTAAATTTAAAGTAGATGGCGATCCTATGGTTGCAAGAATTGACGCCATTCTTCCCCAAACACAATGTGGTCAATGTGGTTATCCCGGTTGTAAACCATATGCTACTGCCATTGCGAAAGGTGAAGCTGATATAAACCAATGCCCACCAGGAGGTGATGCTGGCGCCAAAGCTTTAGCGGAATTAATGGGCGTAGAATTTAAACCTCTTAATGAAGAACATGGCATTCAAAAACCAAAGTCGGTTGCTTTAATCGATGAGTCAACTTGTATTGGATGTACTTTATGTATTCAAGCTTGTCCAGTGGACGCCATTTTAGGCGCTGCAAAACAAATGCATACAATTATCGCAAGCGAATGCACGGGCTGCGAATTATGTTTACCTCCATGTCCAGTAGACTGCATTACTCTGGAACCTGTACATGAAAATTTCATATCCTGGAAATGGAAATATCCTATTTATAATATTCAAAAAGCTCAAAAGGCTTAATGGTTTGTTATGCAATTAAATAATATTTTTAAATTTAATGGTGGCGTTCAACCAGAAGAAAACAAAACTTTATCAACTGGCCTTCCTATTGCAAGATTACCCATCCCCAAAAAATTAATACTTCCTTTAAGGCAACATGTGGGTCAAGTCGCAAAACTTAAAGTTAAACCCGGCGATCAAGTTCTGAAAGGCCAGATGATTGCTGAAGCTGATGGCAATATTTCCGCCTCTATTCATGCGCCCACATCAGGAAAGATCCTAAAAATTAGCGAAGAAATCCTTCCTCATCCATCAGGCCTACCTGATTTTTGTATCACGATTGAACCAGACTTCGAAGATATCTGGATTGAAAAAAAACCTATCTCGTGGAAAAAAATAGGTAGGGCTCAATTAATTGAAGCATTGGCACAGTCGGGTATTGTTGGCTTAGGTGGCGCAGTATTTCCAACGCACATGAAATTAAAGATTAATCAAAATCAAACCATCCATACATTAGTGATCAATGCTGCCGAGTGCGAACCATTTATTACATGTGATGATATGTTAATGAGAGAAAGAGCTGATGAAATTATCCAAGGCGCACTCATTACGCAAACTATCCTTGAGGCAAAAAAGTGTGTAGTTGGTATTGAAAATAATAAAATTGAAGCCTACGAAGCGTTAAAAAAAGCCGCTCAAAAGACATCTATTGAAATCAAAGTGGTACCTACTCTGTATCCAAGCGGCGATGCAAAAAGACTCATTTACCTCTTAATGGGTATAGAAACCCCGAATGATAAGCGCTCTTCAGATTTAGGTATACAAGTGTTTAATGTAGCTACGGTAGCGGCTATTTATAGATACCTTGAGTTAGGTGAACCATCGATCAATCGAATTGTAACAATTACAGGAGCTGTCAAAACTCCTCAAAATTTTGAAGTCTTATTTGGAACACCTTTATCAAACTTAATCAATGCTGCGGGAGGCTCTTTAACTAAACAAAAAAAATTCATCATGGGTGGTCCTATGATGGGATTTGATCTACCATCTATTGATGTTCCGGTCACAAAAGCAATGAACTGTGTCATCGAGAGTTCGCCAGAATTATTTCCGGCTCCGAAACCTGTAATGCCTTGTATTCGTTGTGCACGATGTGCAGATGCCTGCCCAGTTAACTTGCAACCTCAAGAACTCTATTGGTTCTCAAAATCTTCTCAACTTGAAAAAGCGAGGGAATACAATTTATTCGATTGTATTGAATGTGGATGCTGTTCTTACGTTTGTCCTAGCAATATTCCGCTTGTACAATTTTATAGGTACGCAAAAAGTGAAATTATTGCTCAGGATAAATCAAAAGAAGCTGCTAATACAGCTAGAGAAAGAAACGAATTTAGACTTGCAAGAATGGAGAGAGAAAAAAAAGAACGTGCTGAGAGACATGCACAAAAAGCTTTAGGAGCTCAAGATAAAGAAGCTCAGGACGAGAAAAAATCAACCATTGCTGCAGCGATGGAACGAGTCAAACAAAACCAACAAGAAAATATAAATAACTAATATGGAAAATAGATCTCCCTATATTGTTAATGCACCTTCAATTAGCATAATTATGCTTAAGGTCTTGCTCGCCCTCATTCCTGGGATAATCTTATATGTTTATGTTTTTGGTTTAGGCGTCATTATAAATATTCTTTTGGCATCTATTACAGTCGTATTGACTGAAAGTGCAATACTTACCATAAGAAAACTACCTATCAAACCATTTATTCTGGATGGCAGCGGGCTCGTCGCTGCTTGGCTTCTCGCACTTTCTATCCCATCCATTGCACCTTGGTGGATTATTGTCTTAGGTACAATTCTTTGTATTATTTTTGGTAAACATTTATATGGGGGGCTCGGTTACAACTTATTTAATCCAGCTATGGTGGGGTATGCAATCTTACTTATTTCATTTCCATCGATCATGACGCACTGGCAAACACCTTCTAATCTCATGATTGTTGATGCGAGCTGGCTGGATCAAATTAAAGTTATCTTTAATAGCAACTTATTATCAAAAGAAACCCTAGATGCAATGACTTCTGCAACACCTCTTGATTATATTAAAACCCAACTCTCTTTGAATCAACCCTTAGCAACGATACAACATGACAAAATATTTGGTTTTGTTAGTGGAAGAGGATTAGAGTTAATTAATTTAGGTTACCTAGCTGGCGGTCTTTACATGCTTAAAGAGAAAATTATTTCATGGCATTTACCTGTGGCTTTTTTATCCACCTTATTTTTTTCAGCTTGGCTCTTTAATTTCTTTGCGCCAGACACCTTTGCCTCTCCCCTATTTCACGTTATGAGCGGTGGCAGCATACTCTGCGCTTTCTTTATTATCACTGATCCAGTAAGCGGACCAACGACGCCTAGAGGTAAAATTTATTTTGGTACGGCTATAGCTTTATTAGTTCTTATCATTCGACTTTTCGGTGGCTACCCAGAGGGAATTGCATTTGCAGTATTACTTTTAAATATTTGTGTGCCTCTCATAGATAGTCTTACACAGCCAAGAATTTTTGGTCATAAATAGATATATGTTTAAAGATCATTTAAAAAAAATATCTACTACTGCAGTAGCTATGATTATTTTTTCTTTAGCGGCTTCAACTGCTTTAAGTGTTTTTTATTTAATTACGAAATCACCGATTGATGAAAGTGATGCTAAAGCAAAACGCATACTCTTAAATCAAGTAATTCCCGCAGATTTATATGACAACAATCTTGTGAAAGATTCTATTTCTATTGAACCAAGTTCTTTTTTAGGAAATAAAAAGAATATTGATGTCTATAGAGCAAAGAAAAATAATCAAGTAATTGCAGTGATTATTGAAGCTGTCGCCCCTGACGGTTATAGCGGTGAAATCAAAACACTCGTGGGGATTGATCAAGAAGATAAAATATTAGGTGTAAGAGTAATTTCTCACAAAGAAACCCCTGGATTGGGAGACTATATTGAAATTGAAAAAAGTCAGTGGATTAAAAATTTTAACCTAAAGTCTCTGGATAAAGTAAATGAAAAACAATGGGCCGTTAAAAAAGATGGCGGTGATTTTGACTATGTATCTGGGGCAACCATTACGCCGCGAGCAATCGTTAAATCGACATATAAATGTCTTCTTTACACAAAAGAAAATAAAAAAAGGCTATTTGCATCATGAGTGATATTAAAAAAATTGCATTAGATGGATTTTGGAAGCAGAACCCAGGTGTAGTTCAACTACTTGGACTATGCCCGACTCTTGCAGTCACAACTTCTGCGATCAATGGCTTAAGCCTTGGGATAGCAACAGCTATTGTAATGGCTGCATCAAACGCATCTGTGTCGCCTATTCGTAAATTTATTCCAAGTGAAATTAGAGTACCTGTTTTTATTCTTATCATAGCCTCGCTTGTAACAATTATTGACTTCAGTATTCATGCTTTCATTCAACCCCTTTATAAGGCTTTGGGGATATTTATTCCATTGATTGTCACTAATTGTATTGTTCTGGCTCGCGTTGAGTCTTTCGCCGCAAAAAACGAAACTACGTCTTCATTTTATGATGGTCTTTTTATGGGTCTTGGATTGGCGATGGTTTTAACTCTTCTTGGGGGATTAAGAGAGTTCTTCGGCAAAGGCACTTTGTTGTCTGGCATTGATCTTATTTTAGGGCCATCAGCAAGTAATTTAGTGCTTCATTTTTTTGGAGATTACCATGGCTTTCTTTTGGCTATCCTTCCTCCTGGAGCCTTTATTGGTTTAGCTTGTCTTATTGCACTAAAAAATCGCATCGAAGCACGTTAATTAATTTTTATGAACCCTCAGAAGCGGTTTAAAATTTTTGAAGCGCTATCAAAAAATACACCCCATCCCACCACCGAACTTAACTATCAAACGCCTTTTCAACTCCTCATCGCAGTTATTTTATCTGCACAGGCGACTGATAAATCAGTCAATAAAGCCACCTTGTTACTATTTAATAAAGCATCTAATGCAAAACAACTCGCCCAAATGCAATTAAGCGATATAGAGTCTTGTATAAGAACTATTGGGCTCTATAAAACAAAAGCTAAAAATATACTTGAAACCGCAAAGATTATTCATGTCAAATTTAAAGGCGAGGTGCCTCATGATCGATTGTTACTAGAAGCCCTTCCTGGTGTTGGAAGAAAAACAGCCAACGTTATTTTAAATACAATTTTTAATGAGCCAGCGATTGCGGTTGATACGCATATATTTAGAATTTCAAATCGAATAAATATTGCGACAGGTGAAAATGTACTTCAAGTAGAAAAAAAATTGATGAAAGTTACACCAAAACAGTTTTTAAAAGATGCGCACCATTTATTGATTCTTCATGGGAGGTACACCTGCACAGCAAGACTTCCAAGATGTAGTAGTTGTGTGATCAATGATTTATGTGAATATAAGAAAAAAAATTATTAATTAAAACGAAATAAAATTAATCTGTCTTTGAGTTGCTAATTGATTAATCTCTTTTTTTTGATCATCACTTAATGTGATCCATTCGGAAATTTCATCTTCACTTCTAAAGCAGCCCTCACAAAACTGATGCTCTTTATTAATAATGCAAACGCCAATACAGGGAGATTCAACCAAGATATTTAACTTTCTTCATTAATCTAAAGTGCCATGACATTGCTTATATTTTTTATTGCTTCCGCATGGACATGGATCGTTTCTACCCACTTTAGGAAAGGTATTTTTTGTATCATCTTTCTTTCGGGTTGATTTTTTGACCTCATTTTTATTTTTTTCATCAATCTCATTGACTTCGGCCTCATTCTTAATTTTAACAACCATAGTAATGCGTGTAACCTCAGTCTTGACCGTATCAAGAAGATATCCGAAGAGCTCAAATGCCTCTTTTTTATATTCTTGTTTGGGATTTTTTTGCGCATAAGATCGGAGATGTATACCCTGTCTTAAATGATCAAGTGATGACAAATGCTCTCTCCAATGATGATCAATACTTTGTAGCATCACCGTTTTTTCAAAATGTCGAATAATATCTTTACCAACTAATGATTCTTTTTCTTGATATTGCTTATTACCGAAGGTAATGACTCTTTCATAAATATCTTCTATGGCAATCTGAGGTTCTTTATCAACCCATGCTTTAACAGCAAGATTTAAACCATAATCAGAAGCTAAAATTTTCTCTAAAGATGTAATATCCCACATATCTTCCATGCTGCCTGGAGGAATATGTCCTTGCATGAGATTACGAAGAACGTCTGCTCTCATCGCAGCGATTGTTTCTGCCGTTTGATCAGAATCAAGCAATTCATTTCTTTGCTCATAAATTACTTTTCTTTGATCGTTTGCAACATCATCGTATTCAAGTAACTGTTTTCTAATGTCAAAATTACGCCCTTCCACTTTCCTTTGCGCATTTTCAATAGCTTTTGTTACCCATGAATGCTCTATAGCTTCACCTTCTGGCATCTTAAGCTTTTCCATAATAGCTGAGACGCGATCAGATGCAAAAATTCTTAATAATGAATCCTCTAGAGATAAATAGAATCGACTAGATCCTGGATCTCCCTGCCTACCTGCGCGGCCTCTGAGCTGATTGTCCACACGTCTTGATTCGTGTCTCTCAGTGCCAATAATATGAAGCCCACCTGCTGTAACTACCAAGCTATTCTGCTCTTTCCATGAGTCTTTAAGCGCTTTAATTTCTTTTTTACTTTCAGTTAATTTGTCGTTTAATTTAATTTCATGAATATCAGCTTCAATACTTCCGCCCAGCACAATATCTGTTCCCCGACCGGCCATATTAGTTGCGATAGTAATCATGCCTGGACGCCCTGCTTGCGCAATAATATGAGCTTCTTTTTCATGGTGTTTTGCATTCAATACCTGATGCTTTAATTTTGCTTTTGTAAGTAATGCAGAAATAAGCTCTGAATTTTCAATTGACGTAGTGCCTACCAAAACTGGCTGTTCGATTTTTTGACACGCTTTAATATCTTCAATCACTGCAGCATATCGCTCTTGAGAAGTGCGATAAACTTTATCCATCATATCTTTTCTTTGAGTCGTTCTGTGAGGGGGGATAATAATAGTTTCTAATCCGTAAATTTGACTAAATTCATAAGCCTCCGTATCAGCCGTACCTGTCATCCCAGATAACTTTTGATACATCCTAAAATAATTTTGGAATGTAATCGAAGCAAGTGTTTGATTTTCTTTTTGAATCTCAACACCTTCTTTTGCCTCAACAGCCTGATGAATGCCTTCTGACCATCTGCGGCCCGGCATCATTCTTCCTGTAAATTCATCAACAATAATAATGCTGTTATCTCGAACAACATAATGCTGATCTTTATTGAAGAGGTTTCTTGCTTTTAATGAAGCATTAATATGATGGACAAGTGAAATATTCGTTGCATCATATAAACTCGATTGTTCAGATAATAATCCTGCGTTAATTAATAGCTGCTCTACATTCTCATGGCCACTTTCTGAAAGAACTACTTGATGTGCTTTTTCATCTACCCAGTAGTCGCCATTTTCTTCTTCAGTTTTTTGTCTTGAAAGTTTGGCTACAACTAAATTAATCTTTGTATAAAGATCGACGTTATCTTCAGCTTGTCCTGAAATAATCAGAGGTGTTCTTGCCTCATCAATTAAGATTGAGTCAACTTCATCAACCAAACCGTAATGTAATTTTCTCTGAACACGCTCTTCTTTAGAGAAGATCATGTTATCTCTTAAATAATCAAATCCAAATTCATTATTTGTGCCATATGTGATATCTGCTTGATAGGCTTTTTTCTTCTCTTCGCTTGAAATATTGGATAAATTAATACCAACTTCTAAACCTAAGAAACTATATATCTGACCCATCCACTCGGCATCTCGTTTTGCAAGATAGTCATTGACTGTAATAACATGAACACCTTTACCTTCAAGGGCATTGAGGTACGAAGGTAACGTTGCAACGAGTGTCTTACCTTCCCCCGTTCGCATTTCTGAAATCTTTCCATCATGAAGCGCCATACCACCAATCAGCTGTACATCAAAATGACGCATTTCTAGAACACGTCGACTTGCTTCTCTTACGACAGCAAAAGCTTCAATCAGCAAATCATCTAATTTTTGTCCTTCTTGGAGGCGTTTTTTAAATTCTGAAGTTTTAACCTTTAGAGCTGCATCGCTGAGTTTTTTAGTTGCCTCTTCTAATAAATTTATTTGATGAACTTTTTTTCCATACTCTTTAAGGAGTCGATCGTTTCTGCTTCCAAATAAATTCTTAACAATGGTCTTTAACATAATAATATTCTTAATCGAGATAGTTTGAAATAATTAATATTGAAGATACTTGCGAGGATCTAAAGATTCGCCATTCATTCTAATTTCATAATGAAGATGTGGTCCTGTTGATCTTCCAGTATTGCCTACCAACGCTATAACTTGATTCTTTTTAATACGATCGCCTTCTTTCACTAATAATTTAGATGCATGTGCATATCGTGTTTCAAGTCCAGACCCATGAGAAATACGAACCATATTGCCATATTCAGGCGTTACCTCTGCTGATATTACAATACCCGCTGCAGTTGCCTTAATAGGTTGGCCAACATCTGCGCTAAAGTCTAATCCTTCATGAAACGCCCTTACACCTAAAAAAGGATCCACCCTCCAGCCATAACTTGATGAATTGAAAGGCACATTGACAGGGAAGGCATTAGGTAAAGTGTCTTTAAAAACACTTTGTTTTAGATAAAAAGCTTCTAAATTATTGTAGTATTCTTCGTGTTTTTCAATATCAAGTGTTAGCTTATCAATAAATGATTGAAGTTCAGTCTCAGAAAAATTCTTTTCAGGGACGAGGGGTCCGCCCTGGCCAGATGATTTTATTGGAGCCGGCTTAGGCATTTTTTCATTTGTTTTTAATTTCTCTTTAGCAAAATCTTGAAGTCTCTGAGCTTGATTATCTATACGTATTAAACGCGCCTGAAGTTCGCCAATTTGGGTTGCGTAAACATCTAAATTTTTCTGAAAACTCCCTAAATTAAGATCAAGTTTAAGGTTGATTAATGATTTCTTTTCTTCAACACCGCCATTATATTTCGAATCAAGCCAGTTAATACCTTGAATGAGCGCAATAAAAAGCAAAAAGATTATGGCTACAAAAGTTACTACATGGATACTTTTTGGCTTTGATGTACTATTTGTAACAAAGATAATTCGCATTGAAGTCTAAATTTAGCTTAAATAATAGATAATTATAACTTATGAAGCCCGTGAACAAGCTTTTGGAAAGTGAAGTATTTTCCTTAATTAGAGAGAAAAATCACTCTATTTCTAGCTATCAAAAGCTATGGTCTATCAAGGCCCCAAGCAAACTAGTCCCTTTATCTCATATCGGTGGTATTCGAGACGATATTTTGACCGTCTATGTTGAAAATAGTGGCATTGCTAGCAAATTAAAATTTATTGAATCTACTCTTCTTAAGGACTTAAATGAAGCGATTCAAAAAGAAATGCCTTATGCCAATCCAATTCAATCTTTAAAAATAAAATTAGTGATTAAAAATTCTAAAGCGACACTTGCTCGATCTAAAAGTTTTCCTGTTCAGGCTAAATCAGCTTTTGAAAACCTTCTTAGCAATATCGAGGATTCTCCTTTAAAACAACGTCTTTTGAAGCTCATTAAACACCATGCAAATACTGACTGAAGCTCTTATACTCATAATCGCTGGAAGTATTGTTGGGACATTATCAGGACTCCTAGGCATTGGTGGCGGTCTTATTATTGTGCCTCTTCTAGCTTATGTCTTAATCCATCTTCATCAAGTTGCTTTTGATCAGGCAATGCTCATGGCTATTGGAACTTCTCTCGCTTCTATTATTTTTACAGGGGGAGTATCGAGTTTTTTTCATACAAAACAAAACAATATGAATTGGTCAACGGCAACACATTACATCCCAGGTGTTTTTTTGGGTGCTTTGGCTACGGCTTTTATCATCCCTCATTTAAATATTACATTTATTAAGCACGCTTTTATTGTCTACACTTTTATTGCCGCCTATGAAATATTCAAGTCGCCTAAAATCAAAAGTGCAGTTCAATTACCGTCCTTTATTTTTGCTAATCTTTATGGATTCACTATAAGCTCTATCTCCACCATTATTGGAATTGGGGGAGGCACTATGTTTGTCCCTTATTTTATTTATCATAAAGTTAACCCGAGGCTTGCTGTTGGACTTTCGAGTTCGCTAGGCGTATTTATTGGACTAGGTGCTTCATTTGGATTTATTAAAAATGGCTTACATTTAAACCAACTACCTGAATTCAGCGTTGGCTATATCTATTTACCAGGACTCATATTCATGACAGCTTCGAGTCTTATTTTTGTGAGGCTCGCAACAAAATGGATACATCAAATTTCTATTGCATCATTAAAAAAAATATTTGCTTGTCTATTAATTTTAATAGGCTTGTCAATGCTTTTTACAGGCTAATCAGAAATTAAAATTTTAAGTTTAGTAGTGACAAAGTTATTGAATGTGATAATTTATCGAATAAGTTTTTCATTTTAAGAATTACAAAATTTAGGAGTATGTATGTCAGAACTTAACCTTATTATTGGCGCGGCACTATTAGCAATTCTTTATGGTGCATTCATGAGCGCATGGATTTTTAAACTACCCGCTGGCAATTCAAAAATGCAAGCAATCGCCTTAGCGATTCAGGAAGGTGCTAAAGCCTATCTTGCAAGACAATATAAAGCGATATCAATTGTAGGTGTTGTTTTAACAATTCTTATTGGCTTGTTTATTTCCAAAGATACAGCATTAGGCTTTTTGATTGGCGCACTTCTTTCTGGCGCTTGCGGATTCATTGGTATGAATGTTTCTGTTAAATCAAATGTGAGAACAGCACAAGCTGCCACAAAAGGCATTGTGCCAGCCCTTGATGTCGCCTTTAAAGGCGGTGCTATTACAGGATTGCTTGTAGTCGGGCTTGGTCTTCTTGGTGTAACAGGTTTTTACATTTATCTAGGCGGTGCTGAAGCGACTAATTTAAATCCTCTCATCGGGCTCGCTTTTGGTTCTTCACTTATTTCAATTTTTGCTCGTTTAGGCGGCGGCATCTTCACAAAAGGCGCAGACGTAGGTGCTGACTTAGTGGGTAAAGTAGAAGCAGGTATTCCAGAAGATGATCCAAGAAATCCAGCTGTCATTGCGGATAACGTTGGTGATAATGTAGGTGACTGTGCAGGTATGGCAGCAGATTTATTCGAAACGTATGCAGTAACTTTAATTGCAACTATGGTTCTTGGTGGCCTTATGATTACCAACAATGGCGCAAGCGGCATCATCTACCCTCTCTTATTGGGTGCAGCTTCTATCGTGACATCGATTGTAGGATGTTTTTTTGTAAGAGCGACGCCTAAAATGAAAAATGTTATGCCGGCTTTATATAAAGGTCTTATCGTAGCCGGTGTGCTTTCACTTGTAGCTTTCTACTATGTCACAAACTTTGTTTTCCCTGAGGGTGTTTCAATTCAAAATGTGAATGTATCTTCAATGGCTTTATTCCAAGCATGTATCGTAGGCTTGGTATTAACAGCAGCTTTGGTATGGATTACAGAATACTACACAGGTACCGATTACGAACCTGTGAGACATGTAGCGCGTGCTTCGAAAACAGGTCACGCCACAAATATTATTGCGGGGATTGGTATCTCAATGAAATCTACCGCGCTTCCTGTTATCTCTGTTTGTATTGCAATCTTTGTATCCCATCATCTCGCAGGTCTCTACGGCGTCGCAGTTGCAGCAACATCAATGCTAAGTATGGCCGGTATTGTTGTAGCATTAGACGCATACGGTCCAATTACCGATAATGCAGGTGGCATTGCAGAGATGGCTGGATTACCTAAGAGCGTTCGTGATGTAACAGATCCATTAGATGCTGTTGGTAACACTACTAAAGCAGTGACTAAAGGTTATGCGATTGGATCAGCTGGTCTTGCAGCCCTTGTTCTTTTTGCAGATTACACACACAAATTAGAATCTGTAGGTATTGCAACCACATTTGATTTGAGTGATCCGTTTGTGATTATTGGATTAATTATTGGTGGTCTTATTCCTTACCTTTTTGCTGCAATGGCAATGGAAGCAGTTGGAAGAGCTGCGGGTGCGGTTGTAGAAGAAGTAAGACGACAATTCAAAACTATTAAAGGCATCATGACCGGGAAAGGAAAGCCTGACTACGCTCGAGCTGTAGATATGTTAACCACAGCTGCTATTAAAGAAATGATTGTTCCTTCATTACTTCCTGTAGCTGTTCCTATCGTTGTAGGATTATCCTTAGGGCCTAAAGCTTTAGGTGGTCTTCTTATGGGTACCATTGTGACAGGATTGTTTGTAGCAATCTCAATGTGTACAGGAGGAGGCGCTTGGGACAATGCGAAAAAATATATTGAAGATGGCAATCATGGTGGCAAAGGTTCAGAAGCTCATAAAGCAGCTGTAACCGGAGATACTGTAGGTGATCCTTATAAAGATACTGCAGGCCCTGCGATTAACCCACTCATTAAAATTATTAACATTGTGGCCCTTCTCATTGTGCCGCTTCTTTAATTTTGATGCAAAAAAAGGCGCCTTAAAGGCGCCTTTTTTATTTAATTATTTTTTATATCGTGACCTGTAAGCTTTTGAAAAGCCTCTAAATATTTTTGACTTGTTTTTGTAATCACATCTAATGGTAAAGAGGGGGGTGGGGGTGTTTTATTCCATCTACTACTCTCTAACCAATCTCTAATAAATTGCTTATCAAAACTCGGTTGAGCACCACCTTCGCGATATTGATCCAAAGGCCAAAAGCGAGAAGAGTCCGGTGTTAATATTTCATCAATAAGTACTAGATTATTTTTATCATCTAAACCAAATTCAAATTTGGTGTCTGCAATAATAATGCCTTTTGTCAAAGCAAACGCTGATGCTTCTTGATACAACTTAATACTAATTTCTTTAATGCGTAATGCAATCTCTTTTCCAACACGAGCCTCACATTCTTCGAATGAAATGTTTTCATCATGCCGACCAACAGCTTCCTTACTGGAAGGGGTAAATATAGGCTCATATAATTTTGCAGATTCTTTTAAGCCTAGTGGAAGTTTTATACCACATACTGTTTGTGTCTTTTGATAATCCTTCCAGCCACTGCCTGACAAATAACCTCTCACAATAGCTTCGATAGGAAGTGCTTTTAATTTGCGTGCGACAATAGCGCGATTCTTTACTTGAACTACCTCGTTTTCAGACACAACGCTTTCGGGTGTAATACCTGATAAATGGTTTGCAACTACATAAGAGAGTTTTTGAAACCAAAAATCAGCCATTTGTGTGAGCACAAATCCTTTATAAGGAATAGGCTCATTCATCACAACATCAAATGCTGATAATCGGTCTGTCGTCACAATTAAAAGATGTTTATCATCAATCTCATATATATCTCTCACTTTACCTTTATGCAGTAAAGGAAGGCTTTTGATAGTTGTTTCTGTTAATTGCATGTGAGTCAATTAAAATCTTCTTTCTAAAATTTCAATTGCAGGCAGTTTTTTTCCTTCTGCAAACTCTAAAAATGCTCCGCCTGCAGTTGAAATATATGAGATATCTTTTGCAACATTAAATTTTTCTATCGCAGCAATCGTATCACCGCCGCCTGCAAGAGAAAATGCTTCAGAATTTGCAATCGCATGCGTCATTGTCTCAGTGCCCTTTGCAAACTGATCAAATTCAAATACCCCTACAGGGCCATTCCATATAATGGTTTTAGCGCTATGAATACATT
>Ga0172373_10006820_pt1 | contig 15050 bp, 4 predicted proteins | sample Lak10m_2_FD_114546 | JGI IMG/M metagenome (GOLD analysis project Ga0172373, IMG submission 114546) | Freshwater microbial communities from Kabuno Bay, South-Kivu, Congo - kab_092012_10m | ecosystem: Environmental > Aquatic > Freshwater > Lake | place: Democratic Republic of the Congo: South-Kivu... | reverse complement strand
TTGTCCAAAAAAATGTTTATTTTTATTCATGTGATTTAGTTGTGCAAAACCAAATTACAAAAAAGCGAGAAATCCTAAATCGGAAATCTCGCTTTTAATTTTTTTTATCGGACACTAGTGAAAATTAAATATTTTATTGATTAATTTATAGTGTAATTGTCTTAATATTTTATTAACTCGTTAGCTTCTAAATAGCATTTAATTTAATGTTTCAATAACCAAATATAATTTTTCATGTTAACTAAAAATTTAATTAAAGATTAATTAAAAATTAAATTTTCCTGTTTTGCATTTAGGAATAAAAAATATAGAACTACTGTAGATTTTAGTTTGTTTAGAATAATAACAATAATAAGACTCTATTAAATATGACTTAAAATTGTAGGTATTTATAATTTATAAATTAAAATCTTTTATCTAACTAATAAAATATAGCCTGTATTATTATATTGTTCATTATTAATTTTAACTCCATTTAAAATATAATAGTAAGTTCCTTCGCTACACTTTTCTCCATTATAATTTATGCCTTTCCAATTGTCTTTAAGTGTATTATAAGTAGTAATTAAATTACCCCATCTGTTGAAAATAGATATTGATAATTCTTTAAATCCAGAAGATAAAATAAAAAAAATGTCATTGATTCCATCATCATTTGGAGAAAATACATTAGGGATTTCAAGTTTTATTTCCGGATAAACAATAATTATTTTTTCTACTGTATCATTACAAGCACCAACATTACCATAACCAATTAAGGTTATTGTAAAAGTACCTGAGCTGGTATAAATATTATTAGGATTGATTTCAATTGATGTTTTTCCATCTCCAAAGCTCCAAGAATATCCATTTGTAAATCCTACAGAACTTTGATTGGTAAAGTTTATACTTAATGGCATATAACCAACAGAAGGATCAAATGTAAAATCTGCAACAGGATTTGGACCTTGTGCCAGTGAAACGAATGAGGAATCTGTACAGCCATTGGTTGGATCAATTACATATAATGTATATGTTCCAATTGTGTTAATTGATTGTGCAGGATTTTGTTGAACAGATGTAAATGTGTTTGGCCCTGTCCAGATATAATTAAAATTTGAACTTCCACTTGCATTTAAATATGCATCAGTAATTTCACAATTTAGAACAGGATTAGAAATTGTTGCTTGTGCTTGTGGTTGAATTATATTTTGGTTTATTACAACTGTTGATAATGAAATACAACCATTAACAGGATTTGAAACAGTTAACGTATATGTTCCAGGAGAATTTATCATTACAGGATTACCTGAAATAACTCCGTTCACACCGTTCCATTGATAGCTTACACCTGAAGTACTTGAACTACCAATTAAATCTGTAAACTCTTGAGCACATGTTAAGGTACTTGCATTTGATGTTGCCAAAATTGAAGGTGAAATAGTATCGATTAAAACATTAACAAATGCAGTTGCGGTACATGTTGAAACCGGATGTGTAACAATTAATGTGTATAAACCTGCAGCTGTAATATTATTATTTGCCTGATTAGAGTTAAAATTATTTGGGCCGCTCCATGAATAAGTTGCATTTGAAACATCAGAAGAAGCGCTTACACTAGAACTTGATGATGAACAAGTAATTGGCGGAACAGGATCAATATTTGCAGCAGGTATTGTTAAATCAGATGTAACACTAATGGTTGATGAACTACTACAACCATTTGATAAATCAGTTACAGTAAGTGTATAAATTCCAGTTGCAGTTACCTCTGTTGAAAAATTTGAGGGTGTTGTTCCAGGAGGATTCCATGTATAAGAAGCATTTGAAGTATTAGTTTGACCAGTAATACTAACTGAACTATTACTACAATTTAGTGTTTGATTTTGCCCCATGTTTATTGATGGTAAATTCGCGTCAGGTAAAACCTGAACGATATCACTTGAAGAACAACCATTGATAGGATTTGTAACTGTTAATGTATAAATTCCAATTGCCGCAACATTTGTACTTGAAGTAGTTGGTGTATCACCAGCTGGTGACCAAAGATATGTTGCTCCAGGTGTAGAAGAATTTCCACTTAAAGCAACTGTACTAACTGTACAGGTAAGTGTTTGATTTAAACCTGCATCAACATTTGGTGAAATGGTATCAATACTTACAGAAACAACTCCTGAATTTGAACATCCATTTGTTGTATTTGTTACTGTTAAAGTATAATCTCCTGGATTACTAACTGTTGCACTTGAACCAATAGAATTGATTACAGATGCATCCCAAGTGAAATTTACATTATTTGTAGTTGTAGTCCCTCCTATGTTAACACTAGTCACTAGGCAAGTCAATTGTTGATTAGAAACCATTGTTAATTGAGGTTGATTAGTATCAGTGATTACCTCAACTATATCCGTTGAAGTGCAACCATTGATATTGTCTGTTACGGTTAGTGTATAAAATCCGGTTGTAGATACAATATTTGTAGCACTTGTCGGTGTCATTCCTGGAGGATTCCATAAATAGCTTACATTTGATGAAGTTGATGAACCAGTAAGGTTAACTTCATTAATACTACAAGTTAATGATTGATCATTACCTGCACTTGCTGATGGCAAAGTTAAGTTTGAGGTTACATTAATAAAGCCATTATTTGTGCATCCGTTAGCAGGATTAGTTACAGTTAAAGTATAAATTCCAGTTGTATTAACAATTATAGTTGAACTATTTTGATTTAAACTCCCATTGCTCCAAAAATAAATTGCATTCGCAACACTTGAGTTTCCTGTAAGATTAACAGAAGAATTACTACATGTAATAATTTGATTATTGCTTAAAATGATGTCAGGTTGTGACAAATTAGAGGTTACATTAACTGTTGCGGTAGAATAACAGCCGTTAAAAGGATCAGTAACAGTAAGTTCATAAATTCCTATTGTATTTACTTGGGTAGTATTATTATTAGGTGTAATACCGCCAGGACTCCATGAATATAATACTCCTGATGAAGAAGACGAGCCAGTAATGGTTACTAAAGTATCAATACAAGTAATGATTGGGTTACTTCCAACACTAATATTTGGTAAAGTAGTATTTGTTGTAACTGTTATGTTATCTGAATTAGTGCAAGACGTAACTGTATTTGTAACCGTTAAAACATAATTACCAGCTGAACTTACATTTGTTGAAGATGAATTTGGAGTTGTACCACCTGGGTTCCAAGAAAAAATTACTCCGTTTGTTGTTGAATTTCCTGTTAATGTTACATTTGGCGAACTACATGTTATTGTTGAAGCAGGTGAAATACTAACATTTGGTAAAGAGTTCACAGTCACACTCACTTCCTTGGGTATACTGGAACATTGACCTGCATTTGCTATAACTGTGTACGTTAGTGATTGAGAATTATTTGAGTTATTTGTTATGATATCATTTATCGTATTTGAAATCTGAACATTAACACTTTCACCTGATGTGTTTATGTTGTTTGATGTTTGCCAAGTAAAAGTGGATGAATTTATGCTGCTTGTTATAGGTATATTCAATTGTTCCCCTGAACATATATTAGCAGAAGTAGCCAATGTTAAAATAGGTATGGGATTGACTGTTATATTTACTGTGGCATATGCTGTCCCACATAAATCTGTTACTTCCCATTTAAGTATATTAATGCCTGTGCTTAGATCAGTTATACTTGTAGAAGAATTTGATGAAGAACCAAATGTAGCGCTTCCACTTACAATAGACCATGATCCTGTTTGACCCGAATTCAAAGAACTAGCGGTAACATTAGTACTAGTTTGGCAAATGTTCTGATCTTGACCAGCTGAAACTGATATATTTGATGAGCCAGTTTGAATAATTGAAATTGTTTTTGTTTCTGTACAACCAATTGAACTGGCAACAGTTAACGTATAGGTATCAGGACAGAGATTATTTTGATTAGATACATTTGAATTGGTATTAGACCAGGTATAGTTATAAGGTGGTAATGAACCACTAGCATTAAGGTTTATTGATCCATCACAGCTGCAAGAAGAATTTGTAATTGTTTCATTAATTATTAGTGGAGTTATTTCTCCGCAATTAAAACTTAAAGTATTTATCCAATTTTCATTATTAACATTATTAGGTAAACCAGGTGTTTCATTATTTGCAACAGTACTAAGTGTCCAATTTGAATTTAAGTTTGGGTTATTACTTAAATTATTTGTGAAAGAAGCTACTTGGGCGCTAACCGAAATGTTTCCTAAATAGATTATATTATTAGTATTATTATTACCCCAGCTTACAGAGTGTAAAAGATTCCCATTAGCATCTATAACTTGAAAAGAGTCTCCACCATTTGCCATAGATACTTGAGTCCAATTCCCACATGTTGTAAAACTTGCAGTAGGAAAAGTTGCTGATGTTGTTGAAGGATTTGTAATGTTTTTCTCAAATAAATTGCAATCACTAATTGGAATTATTAATCTACAATTACCGTCTGTTAGAGATAAATCATTTGGAGGTATAGAGAGATTACGGTCTAAATCATTGTATATAACTATAATTGTACCAACAGGAACACAAGACCACAATTGATTATTTGTAAATCTTACGCAACCTGCTGCAATACCTACTCCAGATCCTCCTGCAAAACGGCCATTATTATCATCAATAATATATCCTCTTAAGTCAACACAAGGTTTATTAGTTACACATGTTGGATTCCAAACAACAACTAACTCAACATACTCTTTGTTGCCTGAGGGACCTTGTGAAACTTCATTAATAACTAAACTTTGTGAAAAAAAATTTATAGTTATAATATTAAAAATTAATAATAATAGAGATTTATGAATTTTCATTTTTAAATATTTATTATCGAATTAGTTTTATTTGTCCTGTTTTATTTGCTGAGTATCCCATTACCGTTTGAAAACTTATTTTGTAAATGTAAGTGTCTTGTAATACTGCTTCAGAATCATTGTTTCTTAATCCTTTCCAATGAATAGAATATTTATTGCTAGTAAAAATTAACTCTCCCCATCTATCATAAATTTCCATTAAGTAATTATCTTCCAAGAAACCAGAGCCAATAGGATAAAACTCTTCATTTATATTATCTCCATTTGGTGTAAAAGTATTGGGTATGTATACATTAAATTCATCCAAAACTTCAATTTTAACTTTTGCAGTATCACTACATCCTAGATTATTTTTAATAATTAATGTAACTGTGTATTCCCCTGGTTTAGTATATGTATGAAAAGTATTAGGCAATGTTGTTGAAAAAGTAGTTGAGTCACCAAAATTCCAACTATAATTAATAATATTATCGCCGGTTGATTGATTAATAAATAAAATTTGCGGATCAAAAACTGTAATATCATCAGGTGTGATATTAAAATCAGCTGATGGATTTTCGTTTACATTTACCCAATTAGTAAATAACAAATTATTTATACACCCTGAAGTATCAATAATTTTTACACTTACAGAGTAATTTCCAGGATTTTGATAACAATAGCTAATTGAATTATTGTTTGAATTTATATTTCCATTTCCCAAATTCCATTGATAAAAATTAATTGAACTTGTTGTGGATAGTTTAATTGTATCACATAGTGGAGCGCATTTTGGCTCAATTACATTTAAGGTTCCAGTTGGGATAGGAAGTATAGTTACAATTAAAGGTATTCTAGGACTCTCACAACCTTGAAGAGCTTGAGACACATAATATGGATACATACCAACTGAATCTGTATTTGGTATTGGCGCATTAATACTAAAATTACCACCAGTTTGATTACTTCCATACCAATTTAAATTTGCACCAATTGATTGAATTGCAGTTAGAGGATTGGCTTGTGAAAATTGACATAAGCGGACAGGTGAAACTTGTGGTGGATCTGGTTGTGAAAAAACTGATACCGCCACAACACTGGCATTATAGCAACCTTGGCTGCTTTGCACGGTAAGTGTATAGTTACCCGCCATATCTAAAGATGCATTATCAATATTAGGGTTAATTGATGTTGAGTAAAAGTTATCAGGGCCTGCCCAAGAATAAGCATTAGCATTGCTAATTGTTGAATTTAAATTTATTACTCCACCAATGCAAACAGGCGAGTTGCTAAATGCAGTAACAATCGGGAGTGGGTTTACTATTACATTTACTGTTGCCGAACTTAGACAGTTATTCGTTGTATCTGTAATAGTTATTGTATAAGTACCCGACATACCTGTTGTTGCATTTATAATACTAGGATTTTGAGTAGTACTTATAAATCCATTTGGGCCTTGCCATAAATAATTTGATCCTGTAGATGAACTTAAGTTAATAGTATTATTAATACAAACGGGGGAATTACTATTGGCTATTATTATTGGTTGAGTAGAGCTTTGGGTTACATTTACTGTAGAAGTACTAATGCAACCATTTGCAGGGTCCGTTACGGTTAACACGTAATTACCCGGAGTGTTAACATTTGTGGAAGATGAATTTGGAGTTGTACCACCAGGCGACCAATTATAAGTAACACCTGAAGTTGAAGATGAACCGGTAACTGTTACAATAGTATTGGTACAGGTAATGGTAGGATTACTACCAACACTAACAGTTGGAGCTATAGTGTTTGTTAAAACTGTAACCGTACCTGTATTTGTACAACCATTTGCAGGATCCGTTACGGTTAATAAGTAATTACCCGGATTGTTAACATTTGTGGAAGATGAATTTGGAGTTGAACCACCCGGCGACCAAGAATAAGTAACGCCTGAGGTTGAAGATGAACCCGTAACTGTTACAATTGTATTGGTACATGTAATGGTAGGATTACTACCAACACTAACAGTTGGAGCTATAGTGTTCGTTAAAACTGTAACCGTACCTGTATTTATACAACCATTTGCAGGGTCCGTTACGGTTAACACGTAGTTACCCGGATTGTTAACATTTGTGGAAGATGAATTTGGAGTTGAACCACCCGGTAACCAAGAATAAGTAACACCTGAAGTTGAAGATGAACCCGTAACTGTTACAATAGTATTGGTACAGGTAATGGTAGGATTACTACCAACACTAACAGTTGGAGCTATAGTGTTCGTTAAAACTGTAACCGTACCTGTATTTATACAACCATTTGCAGGGTCCGTTACGGTTAACACGTAATTACCCGGAGTGTTAACATTTGAGGAAGATGAATTTGGAGTTGAACCACCTGGCGACCAAGAATAAGTAACACCTGAGGTTGAAGATGAACCCGTAACTGTTACAATTGTATTGGTACAGATAATGGTAGGATTACTTCCAACACTAATAGTTGGAGCTATAGTGTTTGTTAAAACTGTAACCGTACCTGTATTTATACAACCATTTGCAGGATCCGTTACGGTTAATAAGTAATTACCCGGATTGTTAACATTTGTGGAAGATGAATTTGGAGTTGAACCACCCGGCGACCAACTATAAGTAACACCTGAAGTTGAAGATGAACCCGTAATTGTTACAATTGTATTGGTACATGTAATGGTAGGATTACTTCCAACACTAACAGTTGGAGCTATAGTGTTTGTTAAAACTGTAACCGTTCCTGTATTTGTACAACTATTTGCAGGGTCCGTTACAGTTAACGCGTAATTACCCGGATTGTTAACATTTGTGGAAGATGAATTTGGAGTTGTACCACCTGGCGACCAAGTATAAGTAACTCCTGAAGTTGAAGATGAACCCGTTACTGTTACAGTTGTATTGGTACAGGTAATGGAAGGATTACTACCAACACTAATGTTGGGTAGAGGATGAACTGTAACAGTAACTTCTTGTGCTGCTCCTAAACAATTACCATTATTAGCAGTTATTGTATAGGTTAACAATTGTGGTGAAGAAGAATTATTTGAAATTATATCATTAATAATATTAGAATTTTGAATACTTGTGCTTTCTCCGTTTGTGTTTGTATTGTTTGAAGTTTGCCATGACAATGTAGAACTTGATACGCTAGTTATAATTGGTATATTTAATTGTTGTCCTGTGCAAATATTTATAGAATTGCTAACATTAATTATAGGAGTTTCATTTACAGTTATGTTAACAATTGCACTATCAAATCCGCACTGGTTTGTTACTTTCCATTTTAGTGTATTAATACCTACACTTAACCCGGTTACACTTGTTGATGAATTTGTAGGCGACCCAAATGTGGCACTACCACTTACAACAGACCATGAACCTGATTGACCCGACGTTAATGAACTAGCTGTAACATTAGTACTGGTTTGGCAAATGTTCTGGACAAGACCTGCTGAAATAGAAGTATTTGATGAACTGGATTGAATTACTGAAATTGTTTTTGTATCTGAACAACCAATAGCACTGGTTACAGTTAACGTATAGGTATTTGGGCAAAGATTATTTTGGCTTGAAATGTTCGAAGTTGTGTTAGACCAAGAATAACTATATGGAGGTAATGAACCGCTTGGTAATATAGTTATTATTCCATCACAACTACAAGATGAATTTGTTATAGATTCATTTACTACTAATGGAGTAATTTCCCCACAATTAAAACTTATTGAATTAATCCAATTTTCATTATTTATATTATTGGGTAAACCTGGAGTTTCATTTCCGATTACACTAGTTATTGTCCAATTTGAAATTAAGTTTGGGTTATTATTGTTAGTGTTTGTGAATGAAGCAACTTTTGATCCCATACTCGCATTTCCTAAATAAATAATAGAGTTAATGTTATTATTACCCCAACTTACAGCATGTAAAAGGTTTCCGTTTGCATCTAAAACCTGAAAAGAATCACCGCCGTTGGCCATACCTAAAGGTGTCCATGAACCACAAGATGTAAATCCGGTTGAAGGATAATTAACTGATGTTGTTGAAGGATTGGTAGTGTTTTTTTCAATTAAATTACAATTACTAATAGGTATTATTAATCTGCAATTACCATCTGTAAGGGATAAGTCATTAGGAGGTATTGAACTATTTAAATCTTGATCATTATAAAAAACTATTATTGTACCAATTGGTACGCAAGACCAAAGGGTGTTGTTTGTTAACCTAATACATCCGGATGCTATTCCTACACCTGTAGTTGTAGATGAAAATCGTCCATTGTTATCATCAATGATTAATCCTCTAAGGTCTACACAAGGTTTAGAATTTACACATGTTGGAGTCCAATTAACAACTAATTCTACATATTCTTTATTTCCTGAAGGACCTTGTGATACTTCGTTGATAATTAAACTTTGTGAAAACAGATTTACATATAGAGTATTAATTAATAGTAATATGAATAGTTTTGATATTTTCATTTTAACTTATTAATATCTATCATCTTAGTTTTACTTTGATTTATCTTATAAAATGTATTTGTTTTCAGTACTTTATTTTAAAAATTTAAAAGCTATTAGCTTTTTACTTAATTGAACTATCATTTTGTTTGAATAAATTAATTATTGTTTAAATTAGATTTATCATTATCAATTATTTTCCTAAAATTAATTTAGATGTAGCAGTTTTATTTTTTCCAATCAGCTGAATAAAATAAATACTCGTAGCAAATTCTGAATTATTTAGCTGTATACTACTTGTTTTTAAATCTTCAGTACTAAATTTCTTAATTAGTTGCCCCATTGATGAAAATATCAAAGCATCTGTATAATTTCCTTCTTCATCAATTAAAACAGTAACACCATCATTTGAATAAATAATAGAAAAATCTTCATTCGATTTTAATTCATTGATAAAAGCAATATCGTGGTATAAACGTTTACCATTATTATCTAAACTGAATAGCTTGTAATAATTGGCTGAATGAATAACTGATGAATCTGTAACAAAATAGTGTTTCTCGGTATAGTTATTTTGCTCAAAGGGCAAGGTATAATTTATTAGTTGATAATTGAATCCATCCTCACTTTTTTCCAATTCATATCGGTTTAAATTTTCTTCATCGTTACTTTTCCATTCTATGAGATTTTTAGATTTAGAAATTCGGTTTACTTTAAAATCATACACAGTAATTGGTAAAACAATTTTATCTAGTTTACCTATAGCAAATTTTGAGAATGTTGTGAAATTTGTTCTTCTTGCAAAGCCACTACCTGAAGAAAATAACCTTCCTGGATCACCTTGGATAGGAATAAATGAAGATGCATCAAATGTTTTCCAATCAGCATATGAGCTAGAATTATCTTCACGTTTAACTACTACAAATTTGTTATCATTAAAATCAGTTGAATTCATGTTAATAACATATAAGTCAACACCATAATTTCCAGATGTTGGTTGAGCGTTTGGAGTAATATTCCACTCAAAATCATTGTTACTCGCATCACCACAAATGTCAGTTATTCTACCATCAATCTGATAAGTATCTATATTATTATTAATGTTATTGCCAGAATTAGAAATAGTATTTGTAGATACATCTAAATATGTAGTAGGGCTAATATTGCCATTTAAAAAATTAGCAGGATGATAACCTGTTGTTGAATTATTATTCCCAACCGGTAGTTGATAGGTATCTGTATTAGAGCTAATTTTTCGTCTTAAATTTCCGTTGATAAAACTTTCAGAATTAGTTAATAAATGAATTAAGTTGCTTGAAGTTGCAGAGTTTAATATTAGTTTATTTGCACCCGTCTCCACAATACCATCTGTTAGAGTAAGTTGATTTGAAATAATTAAATCTGATGAATTTAATGTAATGCTATTAGATACTGAGGAGTTATTAACAGTTAAATTATAAAATGTATTTGAAGATGAACCACAATTTAGGGTTTGATTATTAGAGCCTTTTAAACTGACTAAGCCTAATGTATGAGATAGAGTACCTGAATTGGTATAGTTTCCATAAACCTCTAAAGTAGATACTGCGTCATTTATTGTTAATGTTGAAGAAGATTGAACAGTAAGAGATTGGCAAATTGCTCCAGACTGATATATTTCGGGCATAAAGGTTGCCGAACTTAATATTGTTACATCCGTTGTGCTTGTGGGTACAATTTTTCCTTTCCAATTTCTACAATCAAACCAATTTGTATTATATAAACCTAACCAATCTCCTACAGGTGTCCCAGCTGCATCTACTGTAACAGTTACTGCATTTGAAACAGCAACGCAATTATCTGCATCTGTAATAGTTACAGTATATGTTTGAGTTGAACTAAGTGTTGCAGTTACTGTAGCCGTATTTGTTGCCGATAAACCTGTTGATGGTGCCCAACTATAGGTTAACACTCCGTTTGAATTAGTTGCAGACGCACTTAAAACTGATGAATTTCCAGAACAAATAGTTGCGCTTCCAATTGCTAGTGCTGTTGGAAGAGGGTCGGTAATAGAACCAGCAGAGTAGGATTCACCTATTAATTTTAGATCATCTATTGCCCAATTTTCTCCGGTTCTGTTATTTCGGGCAATCATTCTAAACCTGAATTGAGAAGTACCAGATGGAATTGAAACAGTGAAAGCGCTTTGTGAGGAGTTGTTAGGGAAAGTTGTTAAACTACCTAAATTTAAACTATATGGAGTACTGCTGTTAAAAGCAAATAATTTATCGCTAGCAGCTAAAAAAATTAATAATTGCTGCCAAGTACTTCCGTTATTTATTGATGTTTCAATGTATAATGAATCGGGTGTATCTACTCCGCAACCTGTGCAAGTTGCAGTTGTTCCACTTGGGTTTAAAGATGCTATTTTAAAGCTAAATGTTAATGCACTATAAGAACTTAAACTAGCAGAATTATCAAATGTAATTATTGTTCTGGTTCCTAATTCACTACTGCCATTATCAGTCGAATAACTTTTTCTTAGATAGCTATTTCCACCAAGCGTTACAACACCCGTAACATCTGCACCAGAAGTGCCACCTGAACCCACAGTGCTAGCGCTAGAAGTCCACGGCCATGTGGGAGTTGAGCCACTGAAATTTTCGTCTCTTATATTTGTTGTTGTTATTGAACCACCTCCACCATTAATATTAAATGTACTACTGGTAGCATTTGTTAAACCGCTAGCACTTGCAGTTAATGTTATACCTGTTTGTGTACTACGAGTAAAAATTATATTATTAAAAGTAGCAATACCATTAACTGCAGCTACTGTTTGGCTTACATAACCACAAGCACCACCACTTGCTGTAAGGGTAATATTACCACTGTAATTAGTTGCGGTTGCACCACTGCTAGTACAATACGCTTTTACAGTAACGGCTGGAGACATCGTATTACCTTGACCTACGTCAGTAGGTTGTTGAACAAAAGCTAAAGCGTCAGGGGTTGAGCAAAGAGATATAGAAAAATTATCAACACCTGCAGTTGCATCAGATCCAGAATCATCATCTTCCCGCCATCTGATATAGAGATATTGGTTATTTCCCCAATTTAAAGAAGATAGTGTTTGGGTAATTGCAGCGCCATCAATTCGGAAAAGTGGAGATATTGCAGCTTGAGTCCCAGGTGCACCAGTTCCTGAAGTAGGAGTGGTAAAGCCTGTGCCTGTTGTCCAAGTTCCAGCACTATTATTAAAGGTTCCATCAGCTGTTGATGATGTAGTAACAATATTTGAAGAAGAAACTCTGTAGCTCATTGGATAAGGATTAGCAGTTGTAGAGGGATTACGATTCATAACCGCATCGTAAGTTATAGTTAAACTGTTTATAGTTGAACCAGAGGTGTTTTGAATAACTACACCAAAAAACCCTTTTACAGTGTTAGAGCCCTGTGATCCAAATGCCAAACCACCAACACCATCTCTCATACCAAAAAAAGAACCTGAACTAGAACTTCCATTAGTTCTCCCCCATCTATTATTAGTTGTAGTCGTACTATATAAGTACCACCCAGTATTTGAAGATCCACCACCAGTTTGATCACTTAGTTGAAGCATTGTGTTAACTGCTACATCTGCCGGGGTAAAATCTGAATTTGTGATGGTGTTAAAGTTCTGGGTGTAAGTTGTGCCATTAAAAGATATAGCCTGCCCCCATCCCTTAAATGTAAATAAACAAAGGTTTAAAAATGCAAGAAAAAATAACTTTAAATAGAAATTCGCTTTCATAATAATAAAATTTATTTTTACGAAGCCGGTTTTGATGCTCTATAAAGAGCTCTTTAGGTTGTTCAACTTCAACACTACAATATTCAAAACTTACAATTAATCTATTAAGTTAAAATTGTTATTAAATATTTAAAAAATAAGCACTCAATTTTAATTTTAAGTAAATAAAAAAATATCTTTTTAACTTTTAAAAAAAATTCTTGATGATGTTTTGTTAAGTAAAAAATCTTTGATTTTACTGATTAGTCTTTTATTTGATAGTACAATTTTTTTAATTAAACAATTAAGTAAAATTTAAAAATAGTTTCGTGTTTTAAATAAAAAACATCTACGTTAACCTCTTTTAATGGTAGTTAACCCCAGTACCCACCCCGAAATACAAAACCCCTTTATTTAAAAGGGTTTTAAGATTGGATTAGTGGACTCCACCGACATTTTTTCGAACTCGTTTAATGATGGTTTAAATAAAATAATCCATCTTATTACATTTCTTGAGAATTAATCTCTATTCGAGTTTTATTCAATATTATTAATAAAATCTTCGATATCGTTCCTAATAAATTCCCAATGCTTTCCTCTTAAGCAAATGGGGTCAAAATCAGAATCAGCAATTTTAAAATCAAGAAATTTTATTTTCAGGTCTTTTCTATTATGTCCTATTTTTTGGGAGGGTTACAATGTTGTTTATCATGTATAAAAACTATACATGATAAACTTGTCAGGTATAAATATTTTAATTATCTTTACATGATATGAACATCAGGTAAAAACGCTTTACATGACAAAAAGTAAAAAAAACATAGTTCCGGATAGTGAAATTGCATTTAATAATCTGCCTTTTTTACCACCTAGTATAAACAAAATTGAAACAGTAAACGTTTTAAGGCAACTAGTAAAATCTTCAGTTGCATTGGCGGAATTAAAAGGAATAGTTCACATTTTACCTAACCCGGAAATTTTGCTAAATGCAGTTATTTTGAAAGAAGCCAGAGCCAGTTCGGAAATAGAAAATGTAATAACAACACAAGATAAATTATACCAAGCTCTTTCTGCTAAAGGTATTCAAATAGATACAGCCACAAAGGAGGTTTTGCGATACCGCGAAGCAATGCTTTACGGAGTGAACTTTATAAAGAAGAAGTCTTTTTTAAGCACAAATGCCATTATTGAAATTCAAAAAATATTGGAAGAAAACAATGCAGGAATAAGAAAGCTTCCAGGCACAGCTCTCAAGAATGCGTCAACAGGAAAAGTAATTTATACACCACCTGATAATTTAGACATAATAAATAAACTATTGAGAAACTACGAGCAATACATAAATGAAGCAGATGATGTTCCGCATCTAATAAAAATGGCTGTTCAACATTATCAGTTTGAAAGTATTCATCCTTTTTATGATGGAAACGGTCGTACAGGAAGAATAATAAATATTTTGTATTTGATTATAAGTAGACTTCTGGAAAATCCGGTATTATTTTTAAGTGGATACATTATTCATAAAAAATCTGATTATTATAAATTGTTACAAGAAGTTAGAACAAAACAAAATTGGGAGGCTTGGATTTTATTTATTTTGAAAGGGATAGAATCAACTGCTAATGAAACAATTGATCAGGTTAGGTCAATCAGTAAATTATTTGATCAAACAAAAGAAGTAGTGCAGAAAAAGATCCCTAAAATATATAGTAAAGAATTGATTGAATTATTGTTTGAACAACCTTATTGCAAAAGCGAATATTTAGAAAAGCGATTAAATATTTCAAGAATTACAGCTTCAAAATATCTTAAAGAGTTAGAAAAAATTGAGGTTTTGAAATCCAAAAAAGTATGGAAGGAAACACTTTATATTAACTCAAAACTATTTGAGCTTTTGAAAAAATAGTTTAAAAGGTAATGGTGCAAAAAATAGTTGGTGGAAATTAATTTTTCTATTCTTATATTTCAATCCGTAACCTGAAGAGGAATCGAGCTCTGCTGAGGAGCAACTCGCCAGCAATAAGGTTTACCTCGG
>Ga0172373_10006818_pt1 | contig 15051 bp, 13 predicted proteins | sample Lak10m_2_FD_114546 | JGI IMG/M metagenome (GOLD analysis project Ga0172373, IMG submission 114546) | Freshwater microbial communities from Kabuno Bay, South-Kivu, Congo - kab_092012_10m | ecosystem: Environmental > Aquatic > Freshwater > Lake | place: Democratic Republic of the Congo... | reverse complement strand
ATTTTCGAAAACGCCCACATGCCGGCCGGGCAGGCACTCGCAGAGGCCACAGGAGCCACGGTTATCCCCATCATCAACTTCCCCGACGAGCGCCTCGATTTGCTCACCGTGGCAGCGGCCAATGCGCAAGCAATCACCACTGCATTGACAGGCAGGTGAAGGCATGTTTATCACGGAAGCCCAAGGCATACAAACCAAGCTTGAGTCGGATAGTCGCTCAAATACGATTAGCGCAGGCAAAAACCAAGCGTACGTTATCGTTTCGTACCACGAAGGTGGTGTAGAGACACCACGCAACGTGGATGCGCTCGAACGCATGGTTGATGCGTTGATAACACTCAAGTAACCATCCTCCGTATTGCCCTCGTACTAGGTACGAGGGCAATGCTTCATTCCCGCGGAAGGTACCGTATGCATACATCCTTGTCGTCAGCGGAGTATATTCTACAACAATCACAAAAACTACGACACCGCCCGCCGTGTTGCAACACGGGATTGGCTCCTTTCACTCAATCAACAACAATTCTTGGCAGCAACCGGGCATATTCGCGAGGAACGATAGTGATGGAAATAGCATGGAGTAGACCTATCTCGGTACAACTTCACGACGTACACTTCAAATACGGCGACACGCTCGCGTTACGTGGCATCAACATGTCTGTTCGCTCTGGAGAACACATCGCCATCATTGGCGGCAACGGATCAGGCAAAAGCACACTCATCCGCACCATCCTTGGTTTGCTCACCCCACACCACGGTACAGTCATGATTGACACGGTCATGAATACTCCAGCAACACAACAACACATCTTTCGCAGTGTTGCTTGGATGCCCCAACGACAACACACTGGCCAATTTCCACTATTAGTCACCGAGCTCTGGCAGAGTAGTGGCAATCCGACCCGAGCACAGCAATTCGGCGAACTCCTCGAAGTGGCGCAACTGCACAACCGACCGCTCCATGTGCTCTCGGGCGGTCAATTACAACGGGTTTTCTTAGCGCGTGCACTCGGTAGCCTTGCCGGTGGGAGTGGTCTTTTGCTCGCGGATGAGCCCACAGCAGCGCTTGATTTCACTGGGCAAGCAACCGTAGCCGAGTTACTCGCGACAATTCCAAGCACGATGATCATCATCACCCATGACCGCGCCATGATGCAACAGTGTTCACGCATCTACGAAATGGCGGGTGGTCAATTACGCGAGGTCACACCATGAACCCACAATGGTGGACGTTATTTGAGCTTATTCCTGTGCAACGCGCATTCATCGCACTCCTCATTGCGGGGAGCACTCTGCCCATTGTTGGCGTCTGGATTATTGGGCTCAATATTATTCCGGTCCGTTTTGCCATGATGCACGTAGCGCTCCTAGGAGTTGCCCTCGGCACATTGGCAGGATTTGAGCCCTTGTTGATGGGCATTGTACTTTGTGGAGTCACCGGAGTAGCGCTCGCACCACTGGCCAAGCGCCCTGCAGGTTTGTCCGGCCCCATGGGATTAGTCATGACACTCGCCATTGCCATTGCGCTCCTCGTTCTTTCACTTTCTGGAGTCAATGCCAATGGAGCGTTTGAGTGGTTGTGGGGCTCTATTTTAGCGACTCGTCAGCAAGATCTCGTAGCACTCGTCATCATCGCCGGAAGCATTCTACTGGTCGATTGGCACTATCGTCGCCAACTAACGTTGTTATTGTATGACCGCGAAATTGCTATCACTTCTGGGATCAATGCCAACCTGCTCACTGCACTCCTCATGGGGATCATTGCCATTGCCATTGCGGCTGCGGTGCGACTTACCGGCGCACTCCTCGTCGATGCGCTGACCATCCTGCCCGCAATTGCAGCACGGAATCTCGGACGATCACTCGGCGACATGGTGAAATGGGCGGTTTTGATTGGGTTTGCTGGCAATCTCATCGGATTTGTGATGACACTCATGCTCAATCAGCCGCCAGGACCGCTACTCATTTTGACAGTCGGGATTATCACATTGGCAAGCTATACGTATCGTCCCAAAGAATGAATCAGAAACGAGGTATGCGTGCAGCAGTATCATCAACGATTTTGGGCATTGTGGGGCATCAGCGTAGCAATCCTCGTCATCAGCATTATCGTGGCAGTCGCCATTGGCGCTGTGCCACTCCCACTGCCAACGGTCATTGACATCATCAGCCACGAACTCTGGCCGAGTCTTATCACACCACACTGGTCAATGGCCGATTGGCAAATCGTCGTCCAATTCCGCCTCCCACGGGTACTCCTCGCCACTGTCGTAGGAGCTGCGCTTGCGGTAAGTGGTACCGCGTTACAGGCCATGGTGCGCAATCCGCTGGCCGATCCCTATGTTTTTGGTATTTCGTCTGGGGCCTCAGTGGCAGCGGTGGCGGTGCTCACATTGAGCACGAGCATGCGTGGCATTCCTGTTTCATTTGCCGCATTCGTAGGCGCACTCACTACCATGGTATTGGTCTACGGATTCGCTCAGCGCCATGGCCACGTCACACCACTACGCTTGATTCTGGCTGGAGTTGCGGTTGGATATCTCCTGTCAGCGGTGACCAGCTATCTTGTTTTACGTGCCTCAACGCCGGGCATGGGCGCAACAGCCGCACTTTCGTGGTTGGCCGGCAGTCTCGGCGGTGCCAAATGGGAACATCTTGGCATCCCCACGATGGTATTGCTGGGCACAACCGGGTATTTGTGGATCAATGCACCCGTGCTCAACGCACTCGCAACCGGCGAGGAAACCGCCATCAGCCTCGGCATTGATCTCGAACGGGTACGCATACGGTTGTTCGTGACGACATCATTGTTGGTCGGCACTGCAGTAGCCGTCAGCGGTGCAATCGGATTCGTGGGATTGCTCATCCCACACATGGTTCGGATGGGCGTAGGCGCCGATCATCGCTATGTCTTGCCACTTACTGCAACGGTAGGAGCCTGTTTTTTGGTCAGCGTGGACGTGATTGGACGCACCATCATCGCCCCACAAGAGCTCCCCGTTGGTCTCGTCACTGCAGCCTGCGGTGCTCCTTTCTTTTTGTGGATGATGCGGATGCAGCAGGGAGGGCAATCATGAAACTCAACGTCCAGCATGTTACCGTTGATATTCATGGCAAACGCATCCTCACTGATATTTCACTCGTTGCTACACCCGGCCAGTGCGTAGGCATTATTGGACCAAATGGCAGTGGCAAATCAACCTTGCTCCGTAGCATCTATCGGGCCCTGCCTCCAACTACGGGAGACATTGTGCTTGACGAACAACAGGTATGGCAGATGAGTGCGCATCAGAGCGCGTTGTACACCGCCGTAGTCATCCAAGAAACCCCCAGCGACATGGCATTCACAGTCCAAGAAGTCGTAACCCTCGGGCGCTTACCACATCTCGGACGTTTCGGACAAAGCACCTCCCATGACCACCACATCATCGGTGATGCTATGGATCGTGTCGACGTGAGGCACCTTTCACAGCGGTTGTATCACACGCTTTCGGGAGGCGAGAAACAACGCGTCCTCGTAGCACGCGCCCTCGCCCAACACCCTCAACTCCTCATCCTCGATGAACCAACCAATCACCTTGATATTCAACACCAACTTGAGCTCCTCACCCTTATACGGACACTCGGTATCACCACCCTTACCACACTCCACGACCTCAACCTCGCAGCACAATACTGCGACACGCTCTACCTCGTCTATCAAGGCACCATCGTGGCTGCCGGACCACCGTCTGCGGTGTTGTCCGTTACGAATATTCGCCAGTATTTCCAGGTCGATGTCGACATTCACCCACATCCGCACACCGGCAGACCGCAACTGTTTTTTTCACCACATTCGGAGCACATCTCATGAAACACACCCTCAGACGAATCCTGCAAGTCGTACTACTCGGTATCAGTGTCACCGTTGGTATTTGGATCTACCAATCGTACCTACGCCCCGAACAAACCACCGTCATTACCATGAATCGTACCGTAGACACAAACATCACCGAGTTAATGCGCGACTTACCAGCAGCACAACCAGACATGAGCCAGTTCCCAGTCACCATCGAAAACTGTGGACGAACCTTGACGTTCACGGCACCACCGCGCCGGGTCATCGGCTTGTGGCAGCCATCGAATGAACTCCTGCTCGCCTTGGGAGTCCACCAGCAGGTCATCGGATTTGGCGGCATGTACGATGCCATCCCCACAGCATTTGCCCAACAAACGGCGCAAATTCCCACGCTTGGATCCCTCATGACCCTCAACATCCCGAACAAAGAGGAAATGATCAAAGCCCAACCCGATCTCATCGTCACAGAAGGACTTGATACCTTTGCATTTGATAGCGCCCAAGGATTCGCCACAGTTGCAGAAATAGAGGCCATGGGGGCTCAAATTTACTCGAGTGGTTCTATCTGTCAATTTACCCAATCACACGTGTCACGTGGCACCGAAGTCGTCTACGATGATCTTCTCACCCTCGGGCGTATTTTTGGTGTGTCTGCACGTGCCGAAGCCATCGTAGCCCGGCTCCAGCAACGCGAACAAGCTGTTTTGACCGCAGTTGCCCAACGCCCTGCAGTGAAAGTAGCATTTTTTAATGGCGATGCGAATGCCATCTACATCCTCAATTCAGGTATCTGGGCCGATTTGATGAAAAAAGCTGGTGGTCAAAACGTATTTGCAGGGCAAGATGTCACCGGAGTCGTTAGTCCTGAACTATTTGCAGGCATTGACGCAGATGTTATTTTGTATGGTATATTCCCAAACAATAGCGTGATGCCTGGACGCAATTCCGTAGATATCGCAACGTATTTAAGCAATACGTTTCCGCAGATTCCTGCGGTACAACAACAACGCTTGTACCCAATATCAACCATCAACACTGAGGCAAGTATTCGCGTTGTTGATGGGCTTGAGACCATCGCTCGTGCATTGCATCCAGAAGCCTTCCCCGTCATTCAGGAGCCATAATCATGCCACACACCACCGTGCTTGTGCCTGCCATACACTGTGAGCACTGCCAACAACACATCGCAACGGCGTTAAACACACTGCCACACATCAATGCGGTCCACGTCGACCTCGCCACAAAACAGCTTACCGTCATGTGGGACGAACCACAAACGTGGCAACAGATTGCCACCACACTCATCGCCATCGGTTATCCAGCTACCCCGCTTAGCACCACCAAATACCACGTGGCGATTGTACTGTACGATGGTTTTACGGCACTTGATGCCGTTGGCCCATACGAAATCCTCGTCAGTCTCCCAGAAACTCAGGTGCACTTTGTCGCCGACCATCATGGCCCAATCAGTACCGACACCGGCCAACTCCAGCTTGTTGCTACTAAGACATGGCACGATTTGCCACACCCAGATGTAATTGTTATCCCTGGTGGTGGCGCAGGACTCATGAAAGCCGCCGAAAACCAGGCACTCATCAGCTGGTTACAAGAAGCTCATGCTCATAGCGTGTGGACAACATCCGTATGCACGGGGGTGTTTTTGTTGGGCGTGGCCGGCATCGTCGCTGGTCGCAATGTAACCACACATTGGGGATCGCGCCAAGCCATTGCAAGCTATTGTCAAGCCACTTATATCGCTGAGCGCTATGTTGTCCAAGACAACATCATCACGGCTGCTGGAGTATCAGCAGGCATCGATATGGCATTGTACTTGGCTCAACAGCTCAGTGATACACCAACTGCACAAGCAATTCAACTTGCCTGTGAGTACGACCCACAACCACCGCTCCAAAGTGGTAACTTCCAAGACGCTGATGCAACACTGCAACATGCCGCCAATCAAATTATCCAACGACACCGTGTCAATCCGGTTTCACAGAGTTAATCTTCCGCTATCATGATGGTGGTGTTGGACAATGAGAAAGGAACTCTCCCATGTTGCGTGTGGTCGTTTTGAGTTTTTGGCATGTACATGCCCGTGATTACGCCAATGCTGCCGTCAATCATCCCGATGTTGAGCTCGTTGGCATCTGGGACGGTGACGTGGAGCGTGGCCAAGCGGCTGCTGCCCAGTACAACGTGCCCTTTATCGCTGCCCTCGACGAGGTGCTCAGCAACCCCAACGTCGACGGCGTCATCGTCACCACCCCCACCGTTGATCACCTCGACGTGATGACCCGGGCTGCCCGCGCCGGCAAGCACATTTTCACCGAAAAAGTCATCGCCGCCACCGTCAGCGAAGCCAATCAAATCATGGACGTGGTCCGGAGCACCGGCATCACCTTCGTGGTCAACATGTACCGGCGCTACAACGCCTACAGCGTCGAAATCAAAAAGCTCATCGACAGCGGCGCCCTCGGCGAGCTCTCACTCGTACGCGTGCGCGATTCGCACAACGGCGCTCTGCGCACCGCTGAGGCCCCCAACGGCTGGCTGGTGGAGCGCTTTTTTGACCCCAAAGAGTCCGTGGGTGGCGTCCTCACCGACCTCTGCCATCCCGTCTACCTCACCCGCTACTTCCTCGGTATGCCCGACAGCGTGATGGCCAACTACGGCTTCAAGACGGGTCGGGCCGTCGACGACAACGTGGCGTTGTCGCTCCGCTACGCCAACGGCGCCGTCGGCATCGTCGAGACCAGCTTTACCATGCGCTATGCCCCGTTTAGCATCGAAATCCACGGCACCGAGGGTTCGCTCATCTATGAGCAGTGTGGTATCGGCGAAATGATCGACCAACGGCGCATCACCGCGGCAGGGGGCACCGTCGACGCCGATAGTCTGCTCTTCGGCATGAACCGCGTGTTGCGCTTGCGGAGCACACGTGTCCCCGCCGCCAGCGATGCGTGGCAACTCATCCCCATTTCGGCCGACGACGACCAGCCGCCCGCCTTCAACCAGTGGGTCAGCCACATCGCCAACGGCACCAATCCGGCCACCACCGACAATCATCAGCTCGGTCTCGATTTGACCGCCATCGTGGAGGCCGCCAACCGTTCGGCCACGCTCGATCGTGGCGTGCGCATCGATGAATTGCAGGGGTAAAACCCCTGCGACGATCCACGACGATCCAGAGGGACGCACAGCTGTGCGTCCCTCTGGATCGCGGAATCCGCCCACCATCACCCGCCCACCATCACCCGCCCACCATCACCGGCAGGCGCATCAATCCACGCAATTCGATACCATCTTTCCATGCAATGTGCGTCGGATCGGCCAGGTGCAAATTGGGGAGACACTGTGTGAGCCGCTCGAACGCCACCACCCCCTCAAGTCGTGCAAGCGGTGCCCCCAAACAATAATGAATACCCTGGCTAAATGCGAGGTGCCGACCAGATTCCGTTGCGACGTCCAGTGCACCGGCCTGCGCAAACACCGTTGCATCGTGGTTGGCGGATGCAACCACCAGTTGCACGTGGGCACCCCGCGGAATGCGCACCCCGGCAATGTCCATGTCAACTGCCGCATAGCGATTGACCAACTGCACCGGATTCACGTGCCGCAACAGCTCCTCGACCGCTGCTGGCACCCGGGCCGGTTCGGCACACAACAAGCGCCATTGCTCCGGCTGTTGCAACAACGCCAACATGCCGTTGCCGAGTAGATTGACGGTCGTCTCGTGGCCCGCAATCAAGAGCAAAATGGTCGTGACCACCAGCTCGGTGTGGCTCAAACGCTCGCCGTTGACCTCTGCAGCAATCAGCTGACTCACCACGTCGTCACCCGGGTGACGCCGCCGCTCCGCAATCAACCGCCGCATGTAGCGGCTCAATGCCAGCATCTCACGAGTCACCACCATGCGCTCACTGCTCAGCACCCCCGAGGCGATAATCGCATTCGACCACGCATGAAACCGCCCATGGTCGCGCTCAGGCACCCCCAACATGCCACTAATCACGTGGATGGGCAACGGCAATGCGATATCTGCAATGAAGTCGAAGGCCCGCTTGGCGCTGGCGCGTGCGATGAGCACATCCGCGATGCGTTCAATGTCAGGGCGCATCCGGGCAATCCGCCGTGGTTGAAAGGCGTCGCTCGCAAGTCGGCGCAAACGAGTATGTACGGGCGGGTCGGCTTTGAGCATGTTACTATCCGCAAAGCGACGCCACAATCGTTGGGCCAACCACCCGTGATGACGCACGTTGTAGACGTTTTTGATGAGCCGGTCGTCTTTGAGCGCGGCAAGGACGTCCGCATACCGAGTCACCACGTAGACCGGTGCCCCACTCGGCAACGTGGTACGGTGGACCGGCTCTGCGTCACGCCACCGTGCGTACCACGCATACGGGTCAGCACGGTAGTCGGGGTCGCTATAGGGGCTTTGTTGCGCTTGTTGATGCACCATGACTGTCCTCTTCAAGGTGTGGGGGTCTCATCCGCCCAACGCACTTTGCTGGCAACGGGCTGGCGTACTCCCTGCGGCCATGCCACGTTGGGATGCCCCACATACAAAAACCCGTACAACTTGGTCTCCGGCGCAAATCCGACCACCTCAGCCACGTGCGGGTGCATGGCGGTCGCGCCACTCGTCCACTTGGCAGCTAGCCCCAAGGCGCTAGCCATCAGGTGCATGTTGTGCACCGCACAGCCCATGGCCACCAAGTCTTCCCATTCGGGCATTTTGCCACTCGGACGCATCCCCAGCGCGATCCAGACCGGCGCTTGCCATACGCGGTTGCTTTGTGCCCGCTCACCCTCACTACCGGCTTGGTGCGGATTCAGCAAGCGAAAGGCGGCACCGAAGGCGTCACCCAGTGTGTGCCGTGCCGCCCCCGTGTAAATCACGAAGCGCCACGGCTCCGTTTTGCCGTGGCTCGGTGCCCAGTTGGCCGCCTCCAGTAATTGCTCAATCTGTGCCCGGTCCACGGGGCGATCGCTCAGATCGCTGAGTGCAAAACTGCGTCGGTGCGCAATGCAGTGCGCAAGGTGTGTCACACGATCATCATCGGGCACCTGATTGTGCGTATCTGGCGTTGTATTCATGAAATTTCTCGTTCGTTGTGGCTCCTCCGCCAGTATACAACACCAACCAGTCACCTCGGGTACAATGGTGGCAAGCCGCACGCAGTGAAAGAGTACCCCGCCATGTCACGTCGCTTACGCATCCTCCAAGTGGGCGCAGGAGCCCGCGCGCAATCGCATCTGGCCGCCATGCACACCAGTGATGCGGTGGAAATTGTTGGGTTATGTGAACTCGATCCGGTGCGCCTTGCGAATACCGCGGACACGTTCGGCATCTCCGCCCGTTACAGCGACATGGCACATGCCATCGCTGACACACAACCCGATTTGGTCGACATCGTCACACCGCCCCAGATTCGCCTCAGCATCGTGCACGCCGCCGTGGCGGCTGGTGCGCCCGCCATTCTCATCGAGAAACCCATCGCACTCACTCCCAGCGAGAGTCGTGCCCTAGTGGCCCTCGGCGCAGATCGCCTGATTGCAGTCAACACGCAGTACCAGTGGATGCCCCACTGGCAACAGATTTGGCAGTTGTTGCAGGCCAAGCACATCGGCGCTGTATGCGCCATCCGCGCCAGCACGCGCGTCAACATTCTCGAGCAGGGCCCGCACATTCTCGATTTGGCACTCCATGCTGCCCACATCAGCGGGCTCCCCGCCCCACAGTGGCTCCAGGCCACCTGCACGGGCGTCGAGTATTTCGGCACCACGCCCGTACCGGCCGACACCAGCGCCGTCATCGGTCTCGGCGACGCCCGCTTGTGGCTCAACGCCGGCGCATCAGCGCCCGAGGTCCCCAACGAAACCGGGCTCTACTACCAACAACAGGTGGACATCCTCGGTACCACCGGGCGCATCTGGGTCTCGCTCAACCAAGGCTGGCGCATGTGGGATGCCCACGGGTTGCACCACGGCGCAACCGGCTGGCCCCACGACGACGGTTTGGCCCAACACGCGCTCTTCCAGCACCTGCATCACGTGCTCGTGGGTGACGGCGATTGGCGCCATTTCCCCACGCGCATCGCCATGGCAGCCCGCAACCAAGATATCATGTTTGCCTGCTATGCTGCCTCTCAGCGTGGGCAACGGGTCGAGCTCAGCGAGCAATGGGATGATGCGGTCGTCAGTCAACTCGCACACTCCTAACCAAACACACCACACCCCGTCGCCGTTGCAACGGGGTGTGGTGTGTTATGCGCTTGTACGGCGCAGTCGTGTGATTCGCAGACTGTTTGTGTTGGTCGGTGATGACCAATCACCCCGCAATCAAGCCCTACCCACCCAGCACATCCACACACCATGCAGCGGCTTCACGGCCGCTGTTGTATGCTCCGTGCACCGTGGCCGGGTCACTGGTCGTGCATGCTTCACCAGCGAAGACGATTACACCGTGCATCGGCTCGCTGAGCACTTGCCGAGCCGTGAAATCCCCGCCCACAGGCACGTACGAGTAGGCACCGCGCGCAAACGGGTCGGCCTTCCAGCGCGTGATTTTGGCGTCAACCACCGCAAATTCACTGGTCTCGAAGGCCTGCTGGAGCACTGCCACCATCTCTGCAATCACCGCTTCGTCAGTGAGTGTCTCGAGTTCCTCGGCAGCAGCTCCCGCATTAAAACCGGCCAGAGCGGGGATGCCCAACGCGTTATTGAGCGGGATAAACTGGTACCAACGCTGTGGATCAGCGCCGACCACACTGATGGTGGTCAAATCTTCGTCCCAAAAAACCTGGTCGAACTGGAGCACACAGCGGTCAAGTGTGCCCATGGCCAACGCGTTGATGGACCACGTATACGCATCACCGAGTGCTGGCTCAAATTGAATGTCGCCGGCTTGGAGCACACCGAGTGGCACCGTAATCACGGCCGTCCGTGCTTGCCACGACTGCGCACCTGCCCACACCGTGACTCCGTCGGCATTCCACTGCACCCGTTCCACCACCGTGTTCAAGGCAATGGGCACGCCATCGGCAAGCATGGCCGGGATGCGGTCGTAGCCGCCCACCACAAAGCGGTCATCGCCGTCGTAGGCTTCTTCGCCGTGGTTGAAATACTTCCACGACAACCGCCCTGGTTCTACCGCGTATTCATCGTTGATGACCTGCACCACCACTGCATCGAGCAGCCGCTGTTTTTCGGCATCGAGACGCTGGTACTTGGGATGGGACGTAATCGCGTCCGCAATACTTTCATCGTCTTCACGCTCAGACGCCTCATCGTAGATGTCTTCGAGGATAGCATCGAAGGTGTCGTACAAGCGCTCGAGCTCTGATTCACTCAAACGACGCCCCGCCCCCACGTCGATCATCACTTCTTCGCCCTCTTCCGGGTCAGGCCGCGTGGCCACATCGGCCTGTTTGGCCAATTTCGTAATCGGGTTGCCATCGGCCGTGTGAATCCAGTTGGCACCCAGCTCCACCGGAGCACCCCACTCCGACCAGCTCCAAATGCGCCCACCGACGCGATCACGCGCCTCAACAACCTGCACGCGGTAGCCCGCATCACTGATGGCACGCGCTGCTGCTACGCCCGCAATGCCAGCCCCAATGACCACCACGTCCACGGCCACCGTGGCACTGTCTGCCGGAGGAGCTTCGGCTGCCGGAGCCACCGCCCCGCCCTGCTTGAGGGGCATCTCGTCCACCACAGGGGTTTCTGCACACCCCACCAACACGGTGCTCTGCACCAGCATCCGCAAAAACTGCCGTCGTGTAATCACTGCACTATGGCTTCTTTCTTTATTCGTGGTACTGCGCAATTATAGCCCCAATTGTGTCAAGCATTGTTGCGCCCGTGCAATACCACTCAGGTACGCCCCGTGCACAGTCGCTGGGTCGGTGGTGGTATAGGCTTCACCGGCAAACGCCAACTGCGCACTCACCGGGGTTGCCAACACAGCACGAGCGCGAAACGGGCTCCCTACCGGCACGTACGAATACGATCCCAACGCATACGGGTCTTGTCCCCAGCGTGTGGTCACCACGCCCGTGCTGATCTGCTTCGTACCGAATGCCTTCTGCACAACGGTCGTCATCTCACTGGCCAATTGTGCATCGCTTTTTTGTTCAAGAGCACGCGCATTGCTCCCCGCATGAAAGGCCGCCAAGGCGGGCACGCCGTGAGGAATGTTAAGTGGCAAGAATTGGTACCACTGGTGGGGGTCAGCACCCATCAGCGTATACGTGTTGTAGTCGTTGCCCCAAAATGCGCTCTCAAACTTGAGCACACAGCGGTTGAGTACCCCCATGTCCAACTGTTGAATGGCGGTTTGATAGGCCTTGGGGAGGGCCGGCGAAAACGTCACTTTGTTGGCTTTGAGCACTCCCAGTGGCAACGTAACGATAACCGATTTGGCTTGCCACGTGGTCGCCCCAGCGGTCACACTCACGCCACCACTGCCCCAGGTAATCTGGTTAACCACCGTGTTGTACACAATGTCGAGACCACGGGCCAACCACTTGGGGATGCCGTCATACCCGCCATTCACAAAGACATCACCGCCACGGAAGGCGCTCGTTTCGGCATCGTACCACCACGCCGACAATTTTTCGGCTTCTACCGCATATTCGTCGTCAATCACTTGTGCCAGCATGCTTTCAAACAAGCGCTTATCGGCCGCTTTCAAGCGTTTGTACTCCGCTACTTGACTGATGGCTGCTCGCAACGACACATCTCGACTCAAACTCTCCGCACGGGCTGAGGCCGCATCGATAATCCGATACACTCGGTCATACTGTGACTCGAGGGCTTGGCCGGTCATCGTTTTGCGGTTGAGCGTGTCGATGAGCAACTCTTCACCGTCCTCTTCGGGATCGAGCGTGGTAGTCACTCCTGCCTGCTTGGCCAGCGTCACCAGCGGATTGCCCTTGATGGTGTGAATCCAGTTCGCCCCCAACTCGATGGGCGATCCCCATCCCGACCAGCTCCACACCCGGCCGCCGACTCGCTCCCGCGCCTCGAGTACCACTACGCGACGCCCAGCATCCGCAATGGTACGTGCAGCGGCCAGCCCGGCCATACCGGCCCCGACCACGATGACGTCGACGGTCGGCGTCGCATTCCCCGTGGCTGGTGGTTGACTCGGGACGGACTCTTGGGCATTGGCAACGTGGCGCATCCCCATCCAGAGTGCGCCTTGGGCCATCAGGTGCAAAAATCGCCTACGGTGTGTCATCTGTGTGTGTGTCCTTACCTACATCAGTGTCAATGCGCCAACAAACGCGCTCAATGATGACGTCCGACCTCTGCTCAGAGTTCCCGCGTTTTTATGCGCATCAACAACAACTTCTTTCCTTTACAGTGGTGCTGACACATGGCGACTACGTACTTGCTTTATAATTTCAGCATCCGGTGAGTATTGTTGCCTATATTTCAGGATTTTGTAAGCCATTTCAATTCAACAATCCAGACACACACGGCGTCATTTCCACGCATAATCGGGGGAGTCGGAGCAATCGGCAACGAAATATGATCCGCAACACGATCAGAAGGGGTACGTCATGCGACGCACGATGTGGTTCGTGGGGTGTCTACTAGCAATGGTTGTGGCAATGGTACCAAGCGGTGCACATGCGCAAGTTTCGCCACCGACGTGGCAACGCATCAACGGAAACAGGCTCGACAACATGGCCTGCTTCGACACACGCAACAGCGCGGTGTTCTGGGCCAAGGACGGCAACGCCTACAACTGGCGCACCGGGCAACAACTCACCAACACGAGCTGGGGCGACCATTGGGTATATGCAGTCGCTTGCGCACCCAGTGGCAACGTGTACGTACACACCTACCAGCCATACATCGGTGGAGCACACTTCTACCAACGTACACTCACCCAAGCCCCAACCCGCATCGAGGAGTTCCCCACGCACGTGGCCTGGGATGGCTCCGGGCTCATCTACACGCACTACGACCTCACCACCAGCCCATTTGTGCTACGCCGCAGTAGCGACAACGGCCAGCACTGGCAAGACGGCGCCGCCATTCGCTCCGATCAGCTCAAAGCGCTCTACGTCTCGCCCGTCGACGCCAAACTGGTGCGCGTACTCGAGCTCGACAGACGGGCGCGTCCTTTCCGTATGCGCATGTACACCTCCACCAACGCTGGTCAGAGTTGGCAGACGAGTGCGTGGCGCTCGCTGGACAGTGTGTGTGACGCCGAAGATCCCAGCAAAAACGCTGATTTACGCGATGTGCCGGGCGCAGAGAGCATCGTCAGTTGGGAGCGGTGCCATCCCGAGTTGCAGTTCAATCTGCGCCCACACTGGACCGATGACGCGAGTCACTTCGGCAGTATTTTTTCGTGGCAAATGCCCAGACATCATGTCACCCAAACGGTGATTTCGGTTCACAACAACAATGGTGCGGATGTTTTCGGCGGGTATGATTTCACCCACTACGTGTCGGTCGACAACGGACAACACTGGCGCAAACAACTCGACGTGGCGCGCACGTTTTCCCCCTACGCATCGTTGACCGACTACCACATGTTCAACCTATATGCTGCCACCACGGCCAATCATCTGGTGCGTCTCTACCACACCCAACGGCCCGGGTACAGTACCATTTATGATTCATTCAGCTTCGACGTAGAAATCTCGACCAACAACGGTCAAAGTTGGAACACGGTGGCCACGCTCTCACAACCCAGCGACTGGCCCACCAGTGACGCATACCGCGACGGCAGTCCGTACGACATGCAGGTAGCCTCCAGCGTGGTATTCAACCCGATGCTGCCCAACAACATTGTGGCGCACGACTCGGGGGGCATCCACTACAGCGCTGACGGCGGTCTCAGCTGGCAACACCTCGCCGACGGGCACACCACTCGCCGCCTCGTCGCGGTGACCACCGCCCACCCGCTCACCATCATCCGTGAAACACGCTCCGGCACCTTTGAGGCGCTCACCTTGCCCAATTCTGCGGCCAGCGCTCGAGCACGAGGCGTCAACCACGGCTATTCCAACGGCTTCTACGCCAACGAAACCGGCCACGACATTGCCCCCGTGTTCCTCGACTACTGGCAAAGCAACGGCGGCCTCGCGCAGTTCGGCTTCCCCATCACGGAGCCCTTTTATGAAAGCAACGACGACGGTCAGACCTACTTGGTGCAGTACTTCGAGCGCAACCGTTTCGAGCAT